>Ga0265780_10001454_pt1 | contig 33197 bp, 37 predicted proteins | sample P1T30metagenome_FD_192432 | JGI IMG/M metagenome (GOLD analysis project Ga0265780, IMG submission 192432) | Plant litter microbial communities from East Loma Ridge, Irvine, California - P1 T30 | ecosystem: Environmental > Terrestrial > Plant litter > Unclassified | place: USA: California...
GCTGTAAGTAGAATGATGAGGAGGAATACAGACAAATTGTGGAGGGCAGTGAGGTTTTGTATTAGTTGCACGAGTCAATTGGCGTGTTCAACAGAGTCAACAGTGAGATGCCAAAAAAAGCTGACCTGGGAACACGAGGAAGGCGCATACAGCTCCCGCGCTAGCATGCGGCTGCAGGTGCGACTGTGTCGGGTCGATTCCTTTTCTGGGAACACACAATCACATCCTGTCCATGGCGCACGCCTTCTTTCGCTTGATGCTTATTGATTACGTAGCTCTTGAGAGACAGAAGAAACTCTTCTTGGTCTGAGTAGTCAGTATGAACAGAATGCGATTCACAGCTAGAGACTCTCGGCTGTCCGTGGCCATGGTCTCCCTGAAGTTGTACACAGAGCGTCAGTGCCTGATATATCATGTATGACACTGGTCGTACTTCTGATCTAGGAAGAGAAGCTCTGGAGATACATGCGATGGGGTAGGGCTCAGCCACTGTAGGAAAAAGCACTTAAGACACTGGCTTAATACCCACAATCCCTCTGCCCCCATTTCTCTCCTGCCTTCATAACACCGAATTCACGGCCTGCTCTCGGACTCCTTCAACATCGACAAGTCGCAGCTCATCATTGATCCAGGAGTACTTCAAAAGACTGCGGGCGAACAGAACAAGACATCTTGAGACCTTGTCGTCGTCAGCCTTCGCTAACCCGTACCGCTCTTGTTACCCTGTTCCTGCATGACGGGAACAGGGTGACAAGCGGCAGCTGTCTTTGTAACGCCACTGTACCTTTTCCCCTATCAGCATCCTTGACATCGATATGGAACCTCCCAATTGCAGGTCTCACGTGCCACGGGTCGTTCCTCGTGCATCAAGACGACGGATGTTGCGTAACAATAAGGCTGCAGCGCATGCAAAGACGGCCTAGTAATGCAGGGCTTGCCCGAGTTCTGGTACTCCGGCATCATCCATGCTGGCGTGAGTGGGCCTGCACATCGATACACTCCAGATATTAATGCCATCTTTCTTCTCCTCCGCAGAATTTCTTCAGAGATGGACTGTCGATGACTTGACAATGCTTCGTGTCACACCGCCAAAGCTCTTGGGCTGCACTAACCAAAAGGGCCTTGGGCCGGATGTGGTTAGTGTGACAGTTGTCGACAAACGCGCGACTTCCTCTCACCAAAGACACCATCTTTTCACCATCAATACCCCGGGACAGCAGCATACGGACTTTGGAAGATGGTTGTGGGTTGCATCTGGAAGAGTTACAAGCGTCAAAAGATACCCTGAGCACGCTGTAGAACGTTTGCGCCTCCCTCCCGTTTTCGACGCGTTGTGTTTACACCTCGGAATATCGCATCGCAAACCACATCATCAAAGAGCAAGAGTTGGAAACTGTCAGCACTTCCATCAAATTTACCGAGTTGCGAGGAGTGTGTTCTGTGGACAAGTGTAAGCCTTCTGAAGTCTTTGCGCCATTTCCGTCTTTCATTGTCAGAGCACCGCGTGTTTGCGCCGGACGACCTCATTCTTGGCCATCTTCACTTTCACCTTGCGCGATCTGCTATTTAACCCGCTAGAGATTGCGCTAGCTTCTCGATCTATTCTAATGTCTCTATGATGGCTATTGTCTTCGACTTTGCGCAAAGTTGTCCTTAACTCAACCTCAACTACCGCTGCTTCCCCTCTCACTCACCAGCGCGAACTTTCAAACTTTTTCATCTTCTCTGTTCCATACGACTTCCATAGTCTTACTCACACCTGAAAGATAAACCACACGCCACCAACTTGAAAGCGACCCAAAACACCATCCCTATTCCTGCAACCTGTGCCAGCGACCACCACCATGTCGCAGCGCAACAAGTCAGCCGCAACGCCGGCACGGCGATCCGAGCGCCTCTCGCAGGCTGGTTCCATTGCGCAATCAGCGATCACTACCTTCACCAACGGCGGTACCAAGTCAAAGAAGAGGGCTCCACTCGCCAAAGTCAACGCCCGCAAGTCTAACACCTATGGCTCAAGTGGTCGCGTCGGCCAAGCTGAAGGTCTGGTTGTCCACGCTACGGGTTTCGCTGAGGCCTTCGAAGAGCAACGTATCGACGCTGTCGCTCGTGAACCTGTCGATGACGAAGATGAAGAGGAAGAGGACGAGGAGGACGATGTCGACGAGCTCGGCGCACAGACTCTCAAGATGAGCGGCGGCCTCAACGGCTTCCCTTCCAACCGCTTGCCTTCAGTCGAATCTGATGTTCAGACCCCAGCCCCTACCAGCCATTCCTTCAATCACAGCGACGCCGGCAGCGCGAGTGAGAGCGACTACCCCACTTCCGCCGGAAACACCTCGAAGTCTTTCGGTCTCAACCATGAAGCTGGCATGCTTGGCTACCGCCCTCAGCAACCTATCCGCGAGCAGTCCAACAGCCCTTGGAAAGCACCTCTGTGGCAAAAGAACAAGGATCGCGACATGAGACGTCGCCAGCAACAACGTGAGCTCACCGACTTCTATGACGAGGAGGATGCTGAGAAAGAGGCTCAGCCGGCGCCCAAGCCCTTCGTCACCCAGGGCCTTCCTAAGAAGACTCCCGCTACCTCTGCCGTCAAGAACACCACCGCCACCCAAGGTGTCGCTCAGAAGAACATCAATGCTACCCCAAGTCTCGCACCGAAGTCATCCGCGACGCCTGCTAAGAAGGCCGCGATCGAGAAGTCCGTCAACGACCTCGTTGCTGAAGAACAGGAGCGAGTCGTGCCCAGTGGTCCCCACGTCCAGCCCGCCAATGACCCTCCAGCTGCTGCTCAGTGGTTTGGCAACGTCGATCCCGGCGCGTACAATTTTCCTGACCTGCCCTGGAAGGAACTTGGAACGTGGCTCCTCGGTATCCTGTTCGGCGGCTTTGTGCTCTTGCAGATACTCCAGCTCATGACCTCTACACAGTATCCTGAGACGACTCGTAGGCATGGAGTCATGTCGGCCGTCAGCACCCGCATCGAGGACGCCTGGTACAATCTCGCTGACTGGATCATGCCTGACGAGCACCCTAGTGTCGCGAAGCAGAAGGATGAAGTATTCAAGTGGGGCGACGGCACTCTGGATGACAACCTCATGTGGTCTCGTATCCGAAGGGTCTATGAGGAGTTCGACGGCCGCATGGGTGACATGAAGGAGACCATCAAGGACCTCAACGAACAGCTTCCAGATATGATGGTCGTACGAAGACGTCCAGATGGCAGGCGTGAAATCACTGATGATTTCTGGCACGCCCTGCTGGACAGAGCCAACTCATCTGGCAACGACGCCGAATGGGCTGAGTTCGTCAACAAGAACAAAGTCAAGTTGCAAGACTTATTCGGCGTCCCTAAACCGGTTGGAGGCACTGGTGCCGTCCCAGAAGCTGTCTCTCGCCAGGAATTCGTTCGCTTTGTCCAGGAGCACTATCAGAAGATTTCCGAGGAAATTGACAAGAAGGTCTTCGAGGCTGTTCAAGGTCAAGCCGCCCGCATCGCAACTATTGCTCAAGAAGAAGCAAGGAAGGCCATCGTCGACTCGATCCGCCTCCAGTCGCTCGCGCAAAGCAACCTCCTCGCCAACTACGAGCTCAATTTTCGCAAGACCAACTACTTCTCCTCCGGACTCGGCGCCGTGATCGAGCCCGACCTTACCTCGACCACCTTTTTGGACAATCCTCAATGGCATTCGCGGTTCGCGCGACGACTCGCCCGCGTCCCACTGCGCAATCCACCGCTAGCTGCCTTGGAGAAGTGGGACGAACCAGGAGAGTGCTGGTGCGCAGCACCAAACCCGTCCAACAAAGGACAGGCACAACTTACAGTGTCACTACCCGAAGGCGTCTTTCCAGAACAGATCACCATCGAGCATCTACCTAAGGACATGATGCCGGGCAAGAAGATCACCAACGCGCCGCGCACCATGGAGCTCTGGGTGGAGACTGACCAGCCCGCCGAGTACCAGTACGCCCATCGCGAGGACGCGTGCGGACCGGGACCAGATGGCTGGACATGCCTAGGTGCTTTTACGTATAACATTCACGCCAGCAACCATCAGCAAACGTTCGACCTGGACGCGTACAGCACAGTACCGGTCACCAAGGCCATGGTCCGGGTCACTTCCAACTGGGGTGCTGACCACACATGCCTTTACCGTGTGCGTATGCATGGCCGTGACGCCGTCGCAGAGCACGAGTACGACGTTCGTGTGAACGATCCTGCTTAGTGGTCGCTTGTTTTGGAGATGAAGGAGCTTTGAGGGTGATGGATGGAGAAGACTGGAGATGTACGATGATGGGTGCAGGCGATGGAGCATTGAATGAAGGAGGTGTAGCATCGAATGAAGCAGGTGGAGCATTGAAGGAGTTTTAGCATGGAATGAAGCAGGTGGAGCATTGAAGGAGGTGTAGCATCGAATGAAGCAGGTGGAGCATTGAAGGAGGTGATGGTGATTTGGATGAAAAGGATGGAGCATTTGGCGGCGTTCTTGTGCCCCTTGGAGCTCAAACATGATATCTTGTTTCACTTCTGACGGTCTGGAAAGCGGTATACCCCATCTCATTGAAGCCACCGTAGCGTTCGAAATTGACGATTACATGCATGATGGTTAGCTGTGTGACTGAGTTGATGTGTGATACCTCTCCGTCTATATCGCATATGCGGTAGGTACCTCTTCAATCTTCTATCCTTTGCTTCTTTGACTTTTCATCATGCCGCCCTCATACTTCGCAAGACACCAAGCTTGGCCATTTTTCACGACATCGCTCGGGCGACCACTTTCGTCCCAATCGGGCTAGCGTGAATCGCGACCGCGCGTGCGCGTCTTGCGCGTTGACAACGCCCCACCAAACTCACGACGTACATCCCCGCCGCACACAACCTCCACCAAGCCCATAAAAGATGTCGTCCCTACTAGACGCAGTACTCAATTCGGACGCCGCGCCCACGCCCTCCAGCGATGCCGGCAATCCCAGACGCTCGCAACAGGTGCGCTCCTCCTCCGCCCGCCCTCGAGGTCCTATGTCTGAGAGCGCCGGCGCAAACAGCGACAACGAAGGCTTTCCTGACGACGAAGTGGTCGGCGCGCGGATACCGGGTAGACGCACGAATGCACCGCGGACCGACATACCGAGGGTCGTGGACGTGACGGGAGAAACGCTGTCTCTGCGCTTTCAGGAGTTCCTCGAGACCTTCACCGAGGAGATTCCGTCTTCAGCACTTCCAGCCTCCAGTGTACAGACGACAGACAAGTACTACATTGCCCAGATACGCGGCATGCGGCTCTACGGGCTCTCCACGCTGTACGTCGACTACACGCACATCGACAGCCACGAGGACGGCATCCTCGCCAATGCCATTGCCAGCGAGTACTACCGTTTCCTCCCGTACATGATCAGGGCTCTTCACAACCTCATCGCAAAGTACGAGCCTAAATACTTCCGTCAGCATCGCCAGCCCGCCTCCACCTCGTCCGTCACTGCGACGTCTAATGCCGGCAATGCCACCAGCCAGAATGAGAGCCTCAATGAGAAGACGTCCAATCAGCAGACAGACAAACTCTTCACGCTGGCGTTCTACAACCTCCCCCTCGTCTCCCGAATTCGCCAGCTACGAACCACCTCCATTGGTCAGCTGCTGTCCATCTCAGGCACAGCCACCCGAACGTCAGAGGTGCGGCCGGAGCTGTCCATGGCCACCTTCATTTGCGAGGCCTGCAACACCGTTGTGCCCAACATCGAGCAGACGTTCAAGTACACAGAACCCACGCAATGCCCAAACAGCACGTGCATGAACAGGGAGGGCTGGCGGTTGGACATTCGGCAGTCGACCTTTGTCGATTGGCAAAAGGTGCGCATCCAGGAGAACAGTTCCGAGATCCCTACCGGAAGCATGCCTCGCACAATGGACGTCATCTTGAGAGGCGAGATGGTCGACCGTGCGAAGGCTGGAGAGAAGTGCATCTTCACGGGTACTGTCATCGTCATCCCGGACGTCAGCCAGTTCCGCGTACCAGGTGTGCGCCCACAGGCGATGAGGGACAATTCGAACGCTAGTCGTGGCAACGAGGCGGGTGGTACTGGTGTGAGCGGTCTGAAAGCCCTTGGTGTCCGAGATTTGACATACCGAATGTCGTTCCTTGCTTGCATGCTGTCACCAGACCATTCCACTCCAGGACAGACATCCAACCACCACTTGACTGGCCAAGCCAGCAACATCCTTGCCTCTCTTGGCCAAGGCCAGATCGAGTCGAACGCAACGAGCGGCGAAGAGGCACAGGAGGAGTATCTTGGCACCTTGACCGCTTCTGAGATTCAGGACCTCAAGGACATGGTGCACAAGCCCAACATCTTCATGCGACTAGTCGACTCGATCGCGCCAATGGTGTATGGTCATCAAGTCATCAAGAAAGGTCTCCTGCTCCAGCTCATGAGTGGTGTGTCCAAGGAGACACCCGAAGGCATGGCTCTGCGTGGTGACATCAACATTTGCATCGTCGGCGATCCCTCCACCTCCAAGTCGCAGTTCCTGAAGTACATCTGCAGCTTCTTGCCCCGTGCAGTGTACACATCTGGCAAAGCTTCATCGGCAGCTGGTCTTACGGCAGCTGTTGTGAAGGATGAGGAGACTGGCGAGTTCACCATCGAGGCCGGCGCACTCATGCTTGCGGACAATGGCATCTGCGCTATCGACGAGTTTGACAAGATGGATATTGCCGACCAAGTGGCTATCCACGAAGCCATGGAACAGCAGACCATCTCTATCGCCAAAGCTGGCATCCAAGCTACGCTCAATGCTCGTACTTCCATCCTGGCAGCAGCCAACCCTGTCGGTGGCCGTTACAACCGCAAGACCACATTGCGAGCCAATGTCAACATGTCCGCGCCCATCATGTCTCGTTTCGATCTCTTCTTCGTAGTACTAGATGAGTGCGACGAGGCTGTAGATCGCCATCTCGCCGAGCACATTGTCAGCATCCACAAGGACCGAGACGACGCTGTCACACCAGAGTTCAGCACGGAGCAGCTCCAACGGTACATTCGCTTTGCACGCACATTCAGGCCCGAGTTCACAGACGAGGCAAGGGAGACGCTGGTGGAGAAGTATAAAGAACTACGTGCAGATGACGCACAGGGTGGTATCGGACGCAACAGCTATCGCATCACCGTCCGACAACTTGAGAGTATGATACGTCTGTCTGAAGCCATCGCAAAAGCGAACTGCGTGAGCGACATCACTCCCGAATTCGTCAAGGAAGCCTACAATCTGCTCCGCCAGTCCATCATCTCTGTCGAGAAGGACGACGTTGAGGTCGAGGACGAAGACGATGAGGCAGTCCTTGCCGCAGCCGCCGCCGCTGAAGCAGAAGATGGCGATGCCCCAATGGACGGCGAACCAGAAGACGCATCACGAGACCGCACAGCGACACCAGCCGCTGCGCCACGCGAGAAGACCAAGATCACGCACGACAAGTACGTCGCCATGCGCAACATGTTTGTCAAGCGCGTCAACGAAGACCAAGAAGAGACGCAAGATGGTGTCGAGGAGGAAGAGCTGTTGATCTGGTACCTCGAGGCGAAGGAAGGCGAGCTTTACACGCAGGAGGATATGGAGGCTGAGCGGGCGCTGGCGAAAAAGGTGCTCAAAAAAGTTGTTAAGGTATGTTTTGGGAGATGTGTGGATGGCGAGATGGATGCTAATGTGAAATGCAGGAGCAATACCTCATGCTTATTCGTGGCGAGGGGCTTACGGACGATCAGGGCCAGTCTGAGTCAGGCGGTAAGGTCATGTATGTTCTACATCCCAACTGCCCTATCGAGGACATTGCTTGAACGAGTATGACTGTCACGACGAGCGGACGAACAAGGACATGATTGATGTTGAAAGACGAGTATAGCACGATTGACGCAATTTGCAGTCCGGTCGTTTGAGTAAAGCATTGCACTTGAGACAGGCCTGATGTCTGAGTATCTTGTGAGTAGGTAGTTTCGAATGATATACCCAAGCACTTTTCCACAAGACGACTTCCACAATCGCGAAGACGGTCACTGCAGACAGCCAATTCAAACCCGAATATTCGCCAATGTGAAGAGGCTGACATTGAAACGGCCAGCAAGCTGGCATGTTGTAAAGTATGTACAGAAAGGACCCAACAATCATCAGACAGAGCTAACAACGTCGCGCAGAATCGAACCAAAATCTTCCATCCACTCACTCCACCCTTCCCAAGCTCACCGTCCCATCAGCAAGCGCTTACGGGCAGTTAACCTTGATGCTCGCCGATCCAGAAGAGAAGTATCCCTCAGTCGCAACAATCTGGTAGTTGTGCTGCCCGAGATTCATGCCCTTGCTAGCCCACGCATCAAAGTGCGTCTTCATATTCACGCTTCCACTGGAGCGCTTGTTCTGGCGCACAGACCAGTACTGCTGAAAGGTCTTGGTACCATCAATCGACGGCTGGTTAGTACGCGTGCTCTGCGCAATCTTGTAGCTGGAGCCATCCGCGGTCACGGTGCCCTTGTTCTGGGATTGGCTAGACGGGTCGTATGTGCCGAAGTTCTCGACAACGTAGTACTCGACGAGGGGGTTGCGCGTCCAGCCGTAGATGGCGAGGTAGCTGTTGCCATTGGGGTTGTAGGTGCCGCTGTAGGTAATGGTGCGTGCGGAACCGGGGTTCCAGCCTTTGCCGCCAACGAAGTTGCCGCCTGAGCCCCAGGATACGGAGTAGGCGCCTGCGGCGCCGTTTTGGTATGTGACCTTGGAGCCGCCGTCGGTCCACCAGGAGTAGTCTGGGGATTGGGGGTTAGTGGCTGTTGAATGGGAGGAAATGGTGGGAACTTACAGCATCCGTTGTGGGTGCCGGTGGAGGAGGGAGTGCTCTGGCGGGCTACGAGGTCGCCGGATGAGCGGGCGGCCAGGTCAGTGGCTGGAGCGGCCATGGCGCCGGTGGCGGCGACAGCCGCGGTGATGATGGAGGTGAAGGAGACCATTTTGAATGTATGGATGCTGTTGGAGTGGAAGTAGTTGGATGTGAAGGAGGGAAGGTGGTTGATCGTGATGAGGATCCTCCAACAGGCGACACAGTCCATCTTTATATGTTCTTTACAGTGGAGTCTCTAATAAGATCGATCTCCGCATCCTGGCTATACTCGCAGGGTTGCTGGAAGCCGCTGTGGTACGGTCCTCTATCTTGATTCTGCTTAAGGTGCCTGTCAAGGGCTGTCAATGGCTGTCGAGGGCGAGACCTCAATATGCCCCTCTTGGCCTGACATGTCAAATGAGGGTTTCTAGCGTCCGTAATGTCGGGGCGATCATGCTATGCTTGGCCGGTGATAGGAGGACAATCTTGAAACATTCTGCCGGCTCCATGTTTGTGCGGACCTGCTCATATCGCGCTGCTGTGGAGACTGTTTCGATCCACTTCGGCCGCCAGCATGTCGTGGTATATATCTTCCGGCCCTGCATGTAGCATTTTGTGCATCTAGACATTGAATGAGTCTTGCATCTGTCCGGACTATTTGCACTCAGGCCAGTAAATGGGTGTATTGCATTATGAGTTTCGCCTCTTCCCGTTCCCGCTCTGTCTTTTTTGAGTTCTGTCACTGCAATTGCGCAACCTCTGGACCTCTGGGTACTTCCATGCAGAAAACCATGCACGACGAATGACGCTCCACTTTCCCTTGCTACATGCCAAGCTCACGCGTTCTCCCATCGGTTAAAGGAGGCCTTGGCGCAGAAACGAATTCGTGGAGCCGTGAGCTACCATAAGGGGTCCGGCAATTAAGGTGAAGCCGCGTGATGGCGTGGCGGCGCTTGCATCTTTCCGCGCTGGGCACTCTACTCACGACGCTTGGTATGCTTGGCGGTATAGCGGGCGTATGCCAGCATGAACTGAGGCGGTTTGCATTTGTTGTGCTTCTGTGCGAAGTTGCGAGGTGTGAGGTGTAGATGACAGGAGTGAGCTGTGGAGCTGGCGGGGCGAGGACGTCAATGCGCCACGTTTCGAAACTCGAGCGACTTCTGGGTTCTGGACGGACTTCGAGCAGGACCTACTCTACCACAAAGGTACTATCATCGGTGAGCTTCACTTTCGTCGAAGATGAAGAGGTCCTTCTCATGATCATGTCTTGCGCTGCCAGAATTCCTGGTTGCTCTCCTATCTTTTGAGATTGGTTCACATCCACGTCGTTACGCAACATGAGCACGACATTCACTCGCCAGAAGACTGGGGCTCATGATTGAGCTTCATAAGAATCTATGGGCGACACCCTCCACAATGCAACGCGTGCACGACATATTCTTCGTTCCCCGCTCGTCATCGATGCCCAATATCTACAGGACACACCGGATTCGTAGCTCGAGGCAGTGAGTGTCGGCAACGACGTCCATCACAGGACATTTAGCCTCTCGTATACGGAGAATAGCTATACCTCCGATGATCCTTGGAAGCGTCTTACGCGAGAAGAAAATCTCCTGTTAAATTATTTTCCGTGTCGTTGTGTGTTGACTAGATGGAAACAGAATAGCCGTTCTGCACCCCGGATCCGGGGTACATAAAGCCTCAAACGCTTGGTGCTGTATAAGATGTCTTGTCCAGTCTTGTCCCGGCGGATGAAAGTCACATGTACAAGGCTCGATTTGACAGTGTCTCGTTGGCGAGAGCGGTGTGGTCGCGGAAAGAACGATGACGGCGTCGGTTCGTGGTACTCAGTTCTGACAGAGTGGAAAGTGGGAGAGTCACTAAATGGGAAAGCACTGGTGGTAAGCTCTAAAAAAGATGCTTGACAAGAGAGCAGGACTTTCGCGCACATGGACACACTCGAGCTACGAATGTTGGCGACTCTTTCTCCTTCGTCTACATCTCCTATTAGCCGTCATGATGATCTTTACAGAATCATGTCAGAGCTGCAGCTTTCCACTAAGGCCTCCAGCAAGCAGGAGATTCTGGAAAGCGCGACGGCACACCGAAGGAAAGCAGGAACGCTATGGCTGTCTTTAATCACTGCTTGATCGGAGACTCAACGATGCAGAGTGATCGGTCTTTTCGACGCCACAATCTCGTGCGCAAGCATCAATCGCAGCGAGTATTAATCCCATCGTTACAGAAAGCACCCTTACCCGACATTTTACTTCTTCGAAACATTCGAGTCAACGCAGTCGCTATCCACCGAATATACGATGTGTCGACAATACTACTCCTTCTACCAGTGCAAACACAGGACCCTGGGACGATTGAGCATCAGGTGTAATCCTCCGTGTGTACCGCCGGTCGAGGTTGACCGCAGCGAATCGAGGCTTTGCGACAACTGTAATGCTGAGCTCATACGAGCTTTGCAGCGTCTTGAACGAGCGCAACGCCAGGGGGGTTGGGAGTATACTCAGCCAGTATTCAAATACCCGGAAGACGAGCTATGATCAGGGCAGTCGTGGCCTTTCATGCGAACCACCAGCATCTGGGCCGCAATCTTTCAATCGACCATGCGGCGGTGTTTTGCAACGAGAGCTTTTCACCTGCCCAGTCGCGTCCACTGTAAGTCAATTTATCCTATTGAGTCGACCTCTCTCATGATAGTTCTTTTCAGCTCGTCTCGTCTCGGTGGTAGTCGCTGTCTGGATTCGAAATGGGAATACCGCGATCGCAACGGTTGCTCTTCAAATCTCATATCATGGCGTTAGGCTGGCTGTTGTGGTGTTACAAATTTGCATCATTCACACGATAAGTCGAGATCAATCGCGCCACGAGATTGGTATCAGTCGTGGCATGAAGTTTCGTGAGGTCACAGTCAAGTGCCCTTATTGAATGCGAGTCAATTCCACATGTCGGCCTAAATTCGAAATGAGCATCGCGCCTGTTCTTCTTCCTGCTGCCCTCCTTGTATTTCATAACTAACCGACACTCCAAATGTGCTTCCGTAACGGTGTACAGTATTCCTGCCCTGGTGCGCATACTTTGCTACATTCCGTCAAAACGTTCACTTTATGCAAGTCTGCTCAGCACTATCCAATCCAGCGACAATGTGCGAATGTCGTCAACAGATTCGAGAGAAGTGAATACTGGTGTACGGACTGTTGGCTAAGGGAGCACCGAGGCCAAGAAGGTGGCAAAGAAGGTGAGAGAGTGTGGGACGACCGGTAGGCGGGCGGCTCGAGGAGGTCGGGCTATGGCGGTGATCGAGGTGAGAATCTTAGAGACGATATGCCGCAGTAGGCTTTGCGATATTACTTCATTGGTAATAAAGCTTGGTGGCGTGCTTACAGCATATCTTCCCACCACTCCCACCACTCCCACCTCTGCTACTCCTCTCACATGTCCCACGCTCACATTGGCAACACCCAGCATCAGGCGTGATTTCTCGATCTTGGTAACTATCTCCTAATACTTCAACGTTGCAAAGCTAACGCCCATTACTGTAGATACGCTCTAGTGTTCCGTGTTGACAACACGCCGCTCAAGACCGCAAGACCTCGCACCATGGCGATGCATAAAGCCCACACAAAGTCTGGCAAGACGTCTTTTACCTTCGATGAGCTCACGAGCTACCTCGCTCAGACTCCAATGACCAATACGAACGTGAACATCGTGGCTGATAATAGCGATGTGAGCTTCGGGGTCTGCAACAAGACCAGTGTACCCAACGCATTGAGTCAAAGACTACTAATAGGAACCCAAACCGCGGTATCTAGTGAGAGCCAGTATGTGTGGGCTCACATCTTTGGTCGCACAAACGCAGAACGCGAGGTCATCCGAAACCAAGTCGCCTACTACTCTCAAGACGGTGCCAAGTACAACACGAACGCTCTCAAGGATTTGAACTTAGAGGAGCCTTTAAGGTTCATCGACAATATAGACGGTCGAAAGGGCCCCGACAGGATGCGCAACCTGATCTTGTTCTTCTTCTCGAAAGAAGGATACTTGTAAAAAGCGCATTTTTTCCTTCACGGGATTGGTCACTTCACAAGAGCTTGTAAGGACATAGCAACCGCGCTGCATGCTTTGCAGCTACTTCCATCGACATCTTCGACAGCGGTTGGCTTCGATGCTAGTCCATCACAAGAGGTGGAAGACCTAGAGCCGCAGAGTGAAGCGGCGAGACCAACCGACGCGGAACAGTGCGATGCACAAAGCAGAGCGGTGGACGTGTCAGTCAGTACAACACCAGATTCTTTGAAAAGGGCGCGGGAAGTCGACGATATTTCGGATGAACATCGTAAGTCACATACATTCACTTATGGCTTACGATATGCTGAGACTATACAGGACACGCCAAACGAGCAGACACCGACCAGGGCCTTTATCACTTGCATCAGCTCATGCAACATATTCAGAGTCCCAACATCGAAGAGCTGCAGTCTCTGAAGGACGAAAACGCGAAACTTCAAAATCAGGGCAAGAGCGGGTAAAGGAACGTGACGAGTGGCGTAGCAAGGCATTGCTTGGTCGCGAGGAAGTAATCAAGGCGAACAAAGAGCGCCGCGAAACCTTCGCTGAGCTTGACTCGACCACAACACAACTCAATGATATGCGTACCAACTACCAGAAGCTTCTTGGTGAGCTAGAAACGTCGAAGAAGCTTCTTGACGGAGAGATTGCAGCAAGGAACGAGAGGGGTCAGGAGAGGCGCAGGCTACAGGAAGATCTGCATCAGTTGAGAAATGAAGTAGGTCAGTCTAAGACTTTCGGGAAGCAGCTCCTGGAATTGGCGGCCAGATTGAATGACGATGGAAGCGCATAGCGGTATTGCGCAGGCAGCAAATTATGAGGGAGCAATTCTTGAAGCGAGAGATGGGAATAGGGACAAGATATAGACATTTATCGTCTTTCCGATGAGAGCCGATGTCGGTATTCACGACCAAGCCTCAATTCTAGCAGTAAAGTCTGAATGAGTATCAATGTCTCTTACCTGACCTCCTTCTTACCGCATGAAGTCTGCTCCCGCGAAGCTTTCAGTCCCCGACGTCTCACGCACTCGCGCCTGTCTCGAAACCTTCTACAGCTCATCTTTGTCGCTCTTAACACCATCAGCCGCCTCATCCAGAATATTCGCGTTCCATCTGAACCTGTTACCAGGATCAAACACATCTTTCAGCTTCCTCAGGCGCTCCAAGTTATGCGCGCCGTACACTTCTTCCGCTGACTCTCCGCCGTAAGCATAGTTGACATACGAGTAGTGTCCGACCGTCTCCTTGGCTCCGTTTGTAAGACTTTCCCGGAGCTTTTCGGCTGTTTTCCATGCTACGTCATCACGTGTATCGTTGGTATTTTCTTTGGAAAAGAAGACTACAGGCGCGCTGCGGTCGTATATACGTCAGTGACTCGCTCTCTTTGGATGCGGACGCTGACTTACATCAATAAGTCATGTTCTCTCCACGGTATAGCACTATCCGTCTCACCCTTTGCCTTGACAGCATGCATCGAGTACTGCTCAACCAGAGCAAAGCTAGCAGCGAAGTCGCTGTTATCCACAGCGAATCGCAGAAGCTCATCTACCATCTCGGCCAGGGCATCGAGATTATGCTCCTTGACGTCCACGGGTACACGGATGTTTCCAGGCATCGGAATGAAGCGAGACGTGTCACATGCAAAGCTATTAGCATCTATGAGCATCCAGCGCGGCACGTCCAGAAACGTTCCCTCTCCTGATTCCGTGGTAATGGGAGACAGCGCGTGAAATCGCAGCGTGTATGCGCGGAGGTGGGCGAGTGGAGCGTTGTGTATGACTGCAATGATGTCAATATGCTTTTTCACGGCCAGGAGAGTTTTCTTCTCACCGTAGTGAAAGATAGACGGCTTCCCAGTCGCGGGATCAAGCCCGATCAAAGACCAGATTGTCATTCCAACCGGTTGACTCCCATTTCTAATCATGTCCCTCGCTGCGCCGAACACGCGTTTAACGTTCTCCGGCCTCGCTTCGTAGACGAGCAGTTCGTAACCCCATGTTTTCCCTCCGACTTCGGTGTCAGGAATGTCGTGCACTTTGTAGCGCAGGGACGTTACGATGCCGAAATTGTGTCCTGCGCCTTGTAAACCCCTTCAAGTCAACATGTTACAAAGTCAACACTCGTCTCTCTCACACAAATCTCGAACTGACAGATTAACGTACCAGAACAGCCCCGCATGCGACGTCTCCGAAGCTGTAATCGCCGTCCCATTCGCAAGCACGACATCCATAGACAGAACCTGGTCCGACATCAACCCGTACCGCCCTTGCAATATACCATGCCCGCCTCCCAACGCAAGAGCAACAAAACCCGGACACTCACACAAGCCATGTGGCGTCCACTTGCCAATCTTCCACAACGCATCACGGACTTCGACGCCCTTGACGCCGCCGCCAACCGTCACGTACGTACCATCAGACGAGAGAACGACAGAATTCAGCAGCCGCATATTAATCTGTATGCCATTCTTGAAGGATCCGAGCGGCGAGATTCCTCCGTGGCCACCGGATTGCGCAAAGTAGAGGACGTCGTGGGTGTTAGCGAAGCGGATGATGGCGGCTACGTCGGTTGCGGTCGCGACTTCTACTACGGCGGCAAAGTCTGGTGCTTGCCAGTATGACCACCGTTTTACGAGGTCTGTGTAGCGGGGATGGTCGCGGAGGTGGATGTGTGCGTTTGGCGAGAGGGCGAGGGTTGATAGTTTGGTGGTGAAATCGAGAGTGGTTGAAGACACGAGACTGGGGAAAAGCAAGGTGCACGCCAGGGAGTACAAGAAATGCATGACGGCAATTTACTGGCTGGACGCAAATTCATGAGGTTGCGTGCGGTTTTGATTGTTCTTGCCATGCTTTGAGATTTGTACACCGGTCTGCGGTGCTCTCTGTGTGACCAGACCATGTACTAGCTGCAGATTCGTAAGATATGCTACCAAGTCGCTGTTTTTACACCTGCTAGGGTCTCCAGATAGTCCTGACAGTCTGATTGGTGTAGACACAACGTCGTGCCCAACTGAGTATCGGACCGGACGCGAATCAGACAGACTAGTAACGCGTATGACGTTGAGTACGCCTGATTCCGGCGATCTAGGTGCAGACTTGAGTAGTAGTGCTTATCATCTATGCGAACGTAGTGTGGGTTGTGTTCTAGGACAAATAGATGGCGTTGAAGGATATGTTGTTCATCATACTCGTTGAACTGGTCAAGATTCTTGATTGGGTGGCTTGGCTTGTGGAGCGAGTAGGTGAGGTCTGACAGAAAATTGACATCGTCTGCTAAAGTGTCAGTACTCGAGACATGCGCTACGCTGTAAGGGAAAGTAGATCAGTATCAAGCTGAAAACTCCTTGTATCGATACTACCCGCCAACGCGTCTGCAGTCTTCTCAACCAGATCCGAGCACTCTTCAAAGCAGAATTGCGCCATATTCCAGTATGACTCCTCGGTGGGCTTCCCCAGTCGATTTCGGAAGCATGTGAGCGTCGAGATGCACAAGGCGCTTGGTGGTAAGGTCGTTGTCTTTCATAGTGCGTCTAAGAAGTATGGGGGTGGGTGTGACGGGGAGGGAGGACCCATCACGGTCACTGTAGAGCAGCTTGATCCGGCATTGCCCATCGTGGAAGAATCTGGAGCGCTTAGGGTTACGACAGGTACGCTACAATCCATCCATAACCTCCAACCTGAAGGCATCACAATCCTCCCATCGTCCCCACTTACCCCTTTCTTCCCAATTTCTCCTTCCCATCCAAAATTTCCCCAGCCAACCTCTCCATATAAAACCCAGCCACATCCCGCGGCACCCCCCTAAAAGCCCTAACAATCTTCTCCACATCCCTCCTCCCATTCTCATACGCCTGCAGATCCCGATTGCCATATACATCCTTCCCAGCCGCATATCCCTTATCCAGATCCCTCCAGAACACATTGACCGCGACGCTCACGCCATCGTTAGGCGCGGCAGTGTGGCTCCACATGGGCGGGATGAAGAGGATGTCGCCGGGCTGGAGTGTCGCGATGTGTGGGTGCGTGAAGCGCAGCTTGGGGTCGGTGGAGGTAAGGACATCGGTGTTGGAGCTGCTGCCGCCGGGAGGGTAGTCGAGATACTTCACGTCGGAGGGTGGGTAGAGGTGAAGTGTCTTGTCGCCTAAAACTTGGAAGAGGATGTTTGAGAGGACATCGTAGTGAAGCCAGAGGGAGACGGGGCCTGAGATGCGGAGAGGGGAGCTGTGATACTTTTCTTTGACTATGTCGAAGATCTCTGGGAGTTTAAAGTCAGATGCGATGCTTGGGAAGTCATCTTCAAGCTTTGTTGGCAGCTTGTTTGGCTGGGTCGAGGAGACGGCACGAAGGTAGGACTTTGAGCCGCTCGCGATGCCGTCGAGGAAGGTAATTGCGGAGCGCTTCACGTATTGGAAGTTCTTGTCCTTAAATGTCATGCGATCCGTAGAGCACTCATGTACCACGAGTTCACGATCTGCTCCAATCTTTTCCTTAAGGTAGTCGATGGTCCACAGGTCCGTGCACGGACCGATATCGAGGCCCTCGATGACGGCGGGCTTTGAAGCAGCGACCAATTCAGCAAAGTCCCTAGTTGACTGCAAAGTTATACGGGGCACATTCTTCGTCCGAACAACAGAGCCTTTTTTTGGTTTCGGCTTAGCAAGCTGGCGTTTGGTGGGAGCGTCCAGTGGCTTCGCTTCTGCTGTGCCGTCCGTCTGACGCTGCGCCTTACTCCACAGCCTCGCCCTTTGCTCAACACCACCTTTTGTGACCGTACAGTATCCTTCATTCCAGAAGCTCCCCATTGAGAAACACACGGCCCCACCTCCCACTATCACGATCTCGTTGGGCGATGCTGAAACGACACCCATGCCCACGAGCAGCGGCCAGGTTGACGGCAGCTGCATGCCAAGAGATTGAATTGAGACCTCCGCGTCACTACACGTCAGTAGCAGGAAGTCGTCTGGTAGACTGTGGATCCCGTGTTTCGAAACACCTCCAATGAGCATGAGAGTCTTGGACGAGTCTCCCCACGGAACCAGGCTTGCGCCTACCCGGCCATAGGTGGCACTCGATATGTTGCTGCGTACATCATTGGTGCGGTCCATTAAGGTTATTCGTAATGTTGGTGTGGCGGAAAGGGTCCATACCCAAACGTCCTCGAGGACTGTGCCGCTCTCGCACATGCCGCCCACGAGCAGTCCCGAACTGCAACTTGAGTCCATCGTGGAGATCGCTGCACCAAATCGCGGCGTTGTGTGCGGTCCGTCGCCGTCGACGGGAATGCTGTGCCATCCGTCTTGCTCAGTCCAAAACAGCCAGTCATTCAGGACTGTGCCATCACTGGCCTTGCCACCAAAGACCAAAACGCCTTTCATGTGGGATGTGTCACCGTTGGGCACCACAGCGGCAGCACAATGCCTGTATCGACCCGTCGCCAAGTCGTCCACTTTAGTCCAGGCTCCATCCTTGTTGAGCCAGCAGTCGTTGAAAGCCTCCGATGGAGATCTGCGGCCTCCCACGAGGAGCGCCTTGTTGGGCAAAGATGTGATAGTATGGCACATACGTGCATGAGAGTACAGTGCTAAGCAGGGTTGACTGCCCAGTGATTCACCCTCTCGTTTCAGCACATCCACATTTGATAGACGGCTCTGATGCCCTTGACCTCCGTAGATTGCAAGTGTGTTCTCGTCGGGTCTGAAGGCAGCAGCGAATCGGCGTGGTGTAATCGTCGACACACTATCTGCATGGTGACACAAAGCCAAATTGTCGCTTGTACCGGCCACTGATCTATGTGTCCTGATGGACGGGCTCAGCCCTGATGTCTCAGTTGAACCATTTAGCTTCACATTAGATGCTTCCAATAGGAAGTAGTGACTGCCGAAGAGTGCAAACTCTTCCCACTCGTCGAACGGCTCGATTGTGTCGAGCTTCCGCCGGAGCGAAGGAGGAGTGAAAGTATCGTCGGACCAAAGGTTCCATAAGTTCCGGCATATATTCAGACCGGTCCAGCCAGAACTCAAGAACCTGGAAGACTGATGATCTAGTGTCAAGTATTTCTCTATGGCGTATATTGAGGCCTGTAGCTTCTTGAAGTGAGCGAGCATGGTGTGGGCAAATGGGTGGTTTGGCCCTTGTGGGAGATATTGCTCTAGCATACAGAAGCGAGCTATATCGTGTGAGTGGATGTGAGTGTATTGCTAGGTCAACGTACCATCGTCAAAGGTGCTTGCGAACCTGATCAGTGCATCTGAGTCTTTGACAGGCATATAGGTTAAAGCGACCTCGGAGAGGAAGAGCACGGAACATGAGTCCATGTCTAACTCAGATCGTAGCTGGCGCTCTAAAGTGACGAGGTCTCGCAGGTCGCATCCCATGGCGATATATTGTGAACTCCTCAAGTATATCGGTGCTGTCGAGTGACGCACGTGGGTCTTGAAGAGTGCATCTCGGAGCAGAGAGTTACTGAGTATACGGTCTCTCTTCTTCTCAATAAGCTGCGGATAGTCGACGTCTACAAAGGTGGCGTTCTTGGTTAGAAATTGGTATCGATGCCAGAATTGGAAGGGCAACGGATCGCTGTTGGTGCTTTAGGTTGGGGCTTCCAAAAGTTCGTACCGACTTGATCTTACTCACTATCCACATCCCAGGTTCAAGATGACCTTGGGCTTGTCGTTTTGCTCCAAGAAGCGACGTACAACCTGCTCGATTGCATGCATGCGCAGCCAGTATCCGCGGTTGATGAGCGGATTCCGCCTGACAAACTTGGGTGTGAACGGCTCGTAGAAGTCTGGCTCGCCGCTGAAGTACAGCTTAGACACGCATCTTTTTGAGACGATGCTGCTGTCATTAGTCTGATGTCTATGTCAGTTCGATGTTCCTGGCTCGAGTCCTCGTGACCATGGGCGTGGAAGCTCACATTCATGACATCGTCGTCTCGTTTCGCCTTCTTCGACCGCATGTTGCCTTTGTGCTTCGCAGCATCCTTTTTGGGCTTCATGATGGACTCGCAGACGCTGTTGCGCATGTAAGTGGTGAGCAAACGTAGACTTGACACGCCTAATGTGGTGATAGGTTTTCGGCGGGGCTAGTGAATGATCCCTGCAGCTGGTGTGGCAGGTGCGACGATACCATCATCAGACGGACGCACAACCTGAGGCTCGCCGCGTGCGCAATCGTGTAGCTCGGCAGGACCACAAGCAATCACTGCGCGCGCCTTCATATGTCGCCATTACCGTCGCGAACAGCCTGCTTTGGTGCTCCACGCCGCCAGCCGTAGCCCATCAACTCCCGCATCTTTCGCGAACGGCAGGCCCAAGCTCTCCAAGCACCCCCGATATCCTCCAATTTTGGCTTGCGACAAGCAGCATACGCCGATATGAACTTCGTCACGTTCAACCAGGACCACAGCCATCTGGGCGTGGGTGGGTAGCAGCTTTCTAACCTCATATATCAAGCTCTAATATGGCGAATAGGTACCAGCAATGGCTACCGCATATACACCACCGACCCGTTCAACAAGCAGTCCGAGGCGCGCGAAGGCGACGTCTCCAGCCTCGAAATGCTCTTTTCTACGTCTTTAGTCGCCCTCACACTGTCTCCACGAGTCCTCCGAATACAAAACACCAAGGTCAGTCGAACTAGTACCAGTGCTGGCTCGATATACTGACACCGGAAAGAGGCATTCCACAATATGCGAGATGACATTCCGCACCGCCATACTCGCCATGCGATTGAATAGGAAGCGGCTAGTAGTTGTGCTGGAGTCTGAGCTCTACATATACGACATCAGCAACATGCAGATGCTGAAGACGGAGAAGACATCGCCAAATCCAAATGGTAAGATACATGTCCAAGTTTGCTGGAGATTTGCTGACGTCTTGCAGCGATATGCGCCCTCTCTTCGTCCTCAGACAACAACTACCTCGTCTACCCTCTGCCCACCAAAGCCGCCCCCGCTACCTTCCAGCCGCCGTCGCATGCGCCGCCCAAGTCCGATCACACAGCGCCCACCAGTGGTGAGGTTCTGATATACGATGCCACCAAGATGGAGGCCGTGAACGTCATCGAGGCGCACAACTCGCCATTGTCCTGCATAGCACTGAACAACGACGGTACACTGCTTGCCACGGCATCCGAGAAGGGCACCATCATCCGCGTCTTCTCCATCCCAGACGCCCAGAAGCTGTACCAGTTCCGGCGAGGCTCCATGCCGGCCCGCATATACAGCATGTCTTTTAACTCCACCTCGACCCTCCTGAGCGTCTCCTCGGCGACCGAAACCGTCCACATCTTCCGCCTGGGAGCGCCTAATACAAGCCGAAGCAACAGCGTCTCTTCTGGCCCCACAACTTCTACGGCATCGTCACACAAGCGAAGTAGCAGCCGGACAAGCGAGGATATGACAGATGAGTTTGGCACCAGCACGGCAGACATGTCGGCGGCAGAACGGAAACCTCTGAACCCAACATTCGCGAGCATGATACGTCGGACTTCGCAGACTGTTGGCAAGTCTTTTGCATCGACGGTTGGGGGCTATTTACCCGGTGCGGTTGCGCAGATCTGGGAGCCTGCGCGAGACTTTGCCTGGGTCAAGATACCGCGATCGCCGAATGGCTCCTCAGCTGGGCCTATGCGGACAGTCGTTGCACTGAGCAATAATGGGCCCCAGATCATGGTTGTGACTAGTGAAGGCAACTACTACATCTTCAACATTGATTTGGAGAAGGGAGGCGAGGGCACCCTCTACAAGCAGTACTCGTATGTATAGTGTCGCCAGCAGTGTGAGCGCAGCCGCTAATCTGTCTAGATTACTGGAGCCGAACGAGCTTGCGTCGAGCAATTTGCAGGATGTCCCTGAGTAGTACTTGCGGCTCTGACATCGATCTTTTGCATGGTCTTTGGCGTTGGGTCATTTCCACTTATTCCCCTGGGTCGCATAGCATTTTAGTAATTTCATCTTGTTCGCCATGGTGAGGCAACAGTTACAATATTAGTTGTTACTGGTTATATATTGCAAGCAGTGAAAACAAGTGACATGCAGGCAATGCGGCTTGAGATCGATCTTGACATGCGGCGATCTCGCAGGGGTGGCCCTGCGTCTCGCTCTTCCCCGCGTCTGACCTCATTGGTCGCGCAATTCGTGGCTCCTGCTGCCTGTCACAGTTTAGGACATCAACTACGACATCCATCTTCTGTCAGTTACACACAATTACACAAGACCTTCAGCTTGACCCCACCACGTCATTCACTCTCATCAACACTCACAACCCAACAACTGCGACACGAAAACACACGCAAAGATGGTGCAGGACCGCTCGACAGGCAACCCGCTCAGCGCGGGCTCGCTCGCCCTCTTCATGGCCACATCACTGCCCAAAAGCTCGCAACCACAGCTCAAGAACGGGACCGAAGCTGTAGCGCTGGCAGTTCATGCTGGGATGCTGGCTGTTGGCTTCCGGCTCATTGGTCTGGGCGAGGAGGAGCGTATTGGTGAGTTTACAGCATAAATGCATCTTATCCCCTTCCATCCTCTTCCTACCTCCCTTCGATGCAGTGCTCAGATACTCATAGAGGCACATTCAGACGCAGAAGACCCCCATTCGCTCCCCACTCAATGGAACGCCTCGAGCTCATACGCCTTTCGCTACGCCCACGCCCAGTCCGCAATGGAGTACCTCATGAAGGTCAACCGCCTCGGCAGCAAGTCAGTCGTATACGGCATCGCCATCGGCGACGACAAGACCACCCATTTCGACGTCACAACGAACGACTACCTCTCACCATCGAATCTGCCCCTCACAATATCGGAAGACATCTCGACAGAAGACGTGGCTCAGAAGCTGCAGGATCTGTTCATATCAGCCGGCCGCCTCAATGATCTTGGCGCGCTTCTCAAGATCTCCGTCATCCAGAAACTCGCGCCCGGCCTACAGAAGCACGAAGACAACAACACCGAGCGCGAACCCACACCTACCGCAGACCGCCAGGCGCCGCGAAGAGGCGACCCGCCAAACGCACGTGATCCGCCTAATGAGCCCGAGCCTGCGCGCCCATACCCCGTCGACGATCCACTCGCGCGACCACGAGGCAATCGGCCACTGCCAGAACCTATGCCCGGCTTCGAGGACGAGTACGAGGTCAATAGGCCAGCGCGGGGTGGTCTACGAGACGATCGGTATCCCGTGGGCATAGGACATGATGATCTGTATCCACAGGGTATGGGTCCCAATGACCCTCTACGACCGCATCTTGGTGGAGGGCTACCGCGACCCGGTGGTGGGTTTGGCGGCGGAATGCATCCAACCTTTGACGATCCGATGTTTGGAGGTGGGGGTGGTGCTGGAGGCTACGACCCCATGGCACCGCCGGGCGCACGGTATGATCCGATAGGGCCTGGAGGTGCGCCGAGGGATGGTCGTGGTGGTGGACGATTTCCAGGTGGTGGTGGACAGGGTGGATTTGGTGGACAAGGTGGAATGGGTGGACGACCGCCGAATCCATTTGGTGGGCTTGGAGATGGTGATTTCATTTGAGATGGTGAAGGAACGACATTACGAGACATGAAGAGTACGACATCATGACCACAGATTTCAACAGCGAAGGCATTAGTTTGTCAAGCTCATTTTCAAAACATTTACGAAAACATTGCGACACACATGTAGGATAGCACGACATAGACACAATCAAATCTCACCATCCCATACATTACCATGCGCACTTTCTTCACCCTTCACCTTTTTCCTACACAGCTACACCTTCTCCTCTCAGCCCCAACACCAAGTCTAAATCAGCGATTCATTTCGTCATTACAATCTCTTTCCTTCTCCCAACATTTGTCACGCTCACTATCCGCTGCACTTCGCAAATCCTGGTTTTTCAACCTCATCCTCGGTACCAAACACTCCCCCTACTCAACACTATGATCATCAATGTTATTCAGCCACGCCCATAATAACTCCCTACGCCATTATTGAAACTGCGTAGGTCCGCGGTGCGGGGAGATCGACAAACCAACATTGTATTATCGATATGCGTTAACGTTGTAGCCCCTCAGCCACTACCGCGCCGCACGACTACATGCTAGGCGCCCTCGCCAACGTGTTAAATGAAGCGGGTGGGATGGGATTTGACGGGACTGTGCTGTGTTGGATTGGACGGAATTGAATGTGTTTGGGATGGGGTACCGAGTGATGGGAAAGTTTTTGGGGTGGGGATCTTGGTGTTTTGGGTTTGCGAGGTTACTGTGGTGGTGGTGGGATTTAGTGTAAAGATAGTCACTTAGGGCTCGCTCGTTAGATGCGAGACGTGTAAGCACGGTGCAAGATACCCTAGTGTATTACAGTAGTGCATGTGAAGGTGAAGTTGAAATGATTAGTTGTGCCTCGCCTCAGCTGTGTATGTAGAGCGACTACCTACCGTACTCGACGCCGAATTAGCGTACGTGCCCGTCAATTGACAGTAAGCACGCATTATACTCCAGCCTCGCAGTATTGTAGACTCAGCTGCATGCATTACCAAAGACTTAGTAAATGCAAGCCCAAGAGGTGCGCATGGGCGAAAAGCGAGTAAGTGGTCGTGAAGCCTCGCTCATGCAGCTGTGTAGAGTAGAGTAGTCTTGCGCTGGCCAACCAGGAAGCTGAGTTCAGTGTAGATGTGCAGGCTACCGGGATCAAGATGACAGTTCAAAATGTAAGCACGGCGCAAAGATCGCCGATAGTGTAGTTATGGTGAACTAATGCATGTGAAGCCTTGCAGTCAGCGAGTAAGTAAGTCGATCATGCAGCCTCGCGGAAACTTTGTAAACTCAGCTGTATTACTAAGAACTTCGGCGAATGTAAGATTATGAGCGTGGCGAAAAAATAGTTGAGTGTTTGTAGAAGCGTTGCAGCCTAGCGATCCTAGCTGCATTGAGCGTTCAGCTGAGGCTGTGATGTGATGAGCGAGTGTATTCAGCCTCGTTTCGTACTTCTGCATGCACGTCCGACTTGGCAAAGTCGGAGTCGGAGGAATACCATTGTTGTTTACTCATCCACTTACCTTTCAAAGCTATTTCCAAAACGCGGTTGGGTGCGTTGTGCGTAGTGTCCCGACTGTTTGGTATGGCGACATGATACGTTGGCGTGGATAATTGGTATATAGACTTGAGTAAGGGTCGACGTTTCTGTTTTTGATGGGGGATTGGTAAGGCGTGTGATGTGGTGGCTTTCATACGGTCTTGTGATTGGCGTCTTTGCAGGACAATTCACACTATCTGATATGACGAGTGAGTGGACGGAGTACTAGACGCAGTGCATACCAGTTGATGTTAGATCTGATGGCTATGTTTGATGGAAGATTGGTAAGGTTAACAACAAGCTGATCTTGTGATATGTGCCGTGCGTTATGATCCCGTCTGTCTGGAATAGTGTAGTGAGTGGTTCAGAATGTTAGACGCGGTGCATTGTGGCTTGAGTCTGGTCCGAGAGCTGTGTTTGATGTTGGATTCGTTAGGCGTGCTACGGAGGATCTCGCACTGGTGTCCGCATGGGTAAATGCGCACGTGTATGATCGTATTTGAGAGAGGCTGCCTAGTGCGATCGACGTAAGGCCGGCTGTAGGGTCGATATCCTGGAAGACTTGGTCGTACGGTGAGTGTTTTGATGGGTGATTGGCTGTGCAAGCTAGAGATTGCCAGCAGTGCTATACGTCGGTAATATGCGTTTCGGAGAATGGCACTAGACGAGGCCGGCCATAGGGTGAGATCCTCCAAGGTTAGACATTGCGGTACGTTCTGTCGATCATCTAGTGGTTGCATGTACGAGTGAGACCTTGAGAGAAGCGTGAGCTTCTATGGATGCTGCTCTATCGAGATCACGTCCATCCACTCGATGAATTGGGTCGTGCATGTGTGAGACAAGTTTCTTTACGTCCCGCACGTCAGGCGTTTGGAATGTAAGAGAAAACGCGCTGTAAATGCACACTGCTAGATTTGAATCATCATGAAGTAAGCCACAAGTCTTGCAGATACCAGGAATCCGTCGACACTGTCTCTACTTCATGTGCTTACCTATGGTAGTTAGAGATGCATCTCAAAGTAGGTAGCAAGGCGAATGGATTGCGAAAGATGTTTTGTCACAGCGGACGTGTTCCGGAAGTACAGTTTGAATCGTCCTGCCATGTGCTCCATCGAGGACATACAGGCACACTTGCCAGAATAGTGTGTTGTGCGATTGATCAATTTGTACCCAAGTGACAGCGGAAGGAGCTGCATGCCTTCGTCCGACATCTTTAAATCCATAGATAGCCCGGAATCCAATGTACAACGCGTAGTTTTTTCTCATCAAAATACGGACGTAACTCAGATGTGTCCAGTGTGCTGTAAGGCGCGCAAGTTGAGTGGTACCAAGAGCCCCGAAGGATGATGACTTGCTCACTCGCCCACGCGACAATACACATCCTCTCTCATGTACGAGCACATATCTGTTTCGTACATGATGAGCATGTCGCCGTCGCGAAGCTGCTTGTCCGCTCCGACCCGACATAACCGGTGGCCCGACAACCGTGCTCTTGGAAGAATAGCATGGCTCGCAAGGCTACTTTCTCAGTCGAGTTGTTGTGCAATTGTCGCGCGTTTCGTCTCTTCTACTGAACGTGCAAGGGCAATTGTCGTGCGTGTAGCTGGTGTAGTGCTGTAACGTTAGACCTTCGCTATCGCTTGGCCTGGTCCCGAGCACAAAGCCTCAAATCCTTCATAGAGTCACAAGAGCCATTGAAGTTCTTGCTCGTGCCAAAGCATCGTAAAGTAGCGCATTTCAGTTCGCCATGGGTACCCGATGTGACTACTTCTGGCATCGTAAGCGAAAAGCACATGTCTTCTCGATTTGTTTAGCGAGCGCCCAGCTCAAAGCGCGGCAGGATGCGGAAAGTGATAAAAGCAACCTTTTTTCCGCTTCATCTTCACTCCTTCCTCACTCGGTAGCACACAAGACTTTTAGCGATGGTACGTAGCCACTGCACTATACCTTAGTCCATGTGTATGGGTTGCGTACGGAGGAAATGTGGAGAAAAGAAATATACACTAGGGACTCGCTCATCCTCGTCGCGGTCTAAAGAACATATCTGGAGCGCTTCGAGTCAGTCCCTCGTCTGGGATGAGCGGCTGGGGAATGGGTACATGCGGCTGATTGACGGGTTTGGATTCGTGCGATCGTACATGACATGGCATACCTTGTTGTTCGCGTGGCATCTCGTCCGTCGAGCCGAACACCAATTGGATGAAGGGAGGAACAGGGATAGGGGATTAGTCTAATGGTCTCGCTTACAACCATTTCATGCTGCGTTGCAGCCTCGCGTGCTGCCTAACACCGAGCGTCTTACAAAGGGAGGCCTAACGCTTTGTTTCAACGTCTCAACGTCCGGCCAATTTTCGCCGTGTGTAATGCATTGCGCGACGACGCTATCTTTTGCCATTGCGAATATATTGCCCGTCTAAGTAGCGACAGTAAGTGCGTCACTCAGCGCAAAGTTCAGCGATACAAAATGTCAAGGAGCTCCGCGGACATTAGAGTACCAACAATGCTGACCAAGCCAATGCGACTGACTTTGGAGTATGACCTTGGAGACGGTGATCGAAGGAACGGGCACTTCATGGAAGATCCTAGACATGTGACATGACTGGCTCGTGGCGATCAACACATCGCCAACAGACAATTCGCGTGGTCGAATATTAATCCCCATCCCTTAGGATTGTGAAGGAAGCGATTCTCCATTGCGCATCAGGCCTGTGTTGTTGGTGGAGTGAGCGCAAGGCTTCTGGAAAGTAAGAAATGACGTAGGCAAGCAGTGTATGGTACGGCCCTACCACGGCCGTCTTTGAAGCATTAGTCGCCACGATGCTTACACAGGACGCTCGAAGCTGTAAGTGGCTCTTGGCACACGCAAGGAGTTCAGTCAGCTCAGCTTGGGCTTCGCTCTCATACCTATGACCCAGGTAGTCTGATAAGATGTGTTGGAGCTCATTTAGGTCGTACCTGATCGGTAATTGACAATCGAGTACCCCAGATCATCATCGGACATTGTAAGAAAGCCGTTGTTGGTCCGGATGTTGCCCATGCAGGGCTTAGCGAATTTTGAGCAGGGTGTGGTATGGCAGCCCTATGACAGGGTTCAAGACATTGAAAGGTGATCCTGAAGTCTGAGTCACGATACTCGGAGCTCGTGCAGCTGTGTAGACCATGCTCGAGGCCCGCTCATTTGATGGAGCTAGGTATCCTGACTGAAGCGATGGCTTGGTGTTCGAAGTCCAGTATGGTAGCGATGCAGATACTAGTGCACAAATTAGTAGCGCGGCTACAAGCGCTGGCATGTGCGCGCTCAACCTTTGCGTCTGCTGAAATAAATACGTACATCGCAGGCGCCGAGATGCGAGAGCAAGTGACCTCTACCCCACAAACGGACGCCCTCAAAGAGCAGATGCGCGGGTGTAGCCGAACGAAGCCTTACCCGCGCGGCACAGGATCGCGCGTATGACATACCGAAGCACATATATCGGTAGTATGCACAAACAGAGTCTGCAAGAAACTACCGGGGCAACGCCCTTCATCCCATGTCCGATGGATTTGATTGCATGCATGTCGCCATGTCATGATTGGTGCCTACAGGAACAGTATGCTTGTCTGTCAACAACGGGGCGTGCCAGACTAGCAGACCGCCGTAGCATGGCTGTGCGATACTGCAGAATGAGAAGTTAGACATGAGTCAGTGCGATGTGTCGTTTGGCTCTAAGGCCCTTTGTTGTGACGGTGCAATCATGGCCGGAAGTGACCTTGACTGACACTGAATCAAGCGACCCAAGAGTTTAGGAGGCCAAAGTGATAGCGATGATGACCGAGCGTCCCATCCTCTACCTCAGCCTTGGATGGTCTCACATGAGGCCAATGGAATTGCTCCATGTAGTAGAGCGCTAATGCTTTTAGTCCCAGTAATTGTGAGTGGACACAATGTCTCAGGATCCCGCACAAGATCACGAGAAACTGGTTTGATGTACGTGCAACATGCGGCTTTGCAGAAAGAGTTGAACCATATGCGGGGCGTATGCTGATCATTACAGCGAGGTTACGCTTGGCGCTTGAATTGGCCCCAACACTTTTCATCCTACTATGCTGAAGCGGTGTACGAGCCATCCTTGAGAAGAGCTGTGTAGTCCGAGGGCAGCGAGTCGCAGGCCATCGCAGTAGGTTCAAGCTACGGGAAAGGTCGCGATGGTTTCGTTGAACACCAAGAACTTGCTCTGAAGGATCGAACTCGGGGCCAGAAAGCAGAAGTCCATACTCAGTACCACTGTCGTTTCGGTGCGAAAACTATCCTCGTGAGCTCAACGCTACGCTAGGGCTTGCGGTGCACGAGCGATTGCCCACGTTTCCTAACCGATCCAGCAAGGAACCCAATCCTGTGTACCATGTGGTAGAAGCGAATAGCTTCCCGGGGCTCGCTAGGAAACGATCAATCCAACACTGGATGGCCTTAGGTCTGGCAAGCCGGTATGTTCCACTTAGACACAACAAATCGCGGACATGCGACGGACGGACGGCTAACGCTTCAGGTTGGGGAACAATTTTACGCCATGAACCTGGAGATGGCTCACAGTATGACTCTCAGGCACGAGGCTGATGTGCCTACAGTTCAATGGTACATGCAAGACATTCTTTCTCGCCTAGAGCGTCGTTGCTTGCGCGAGGTTGCGGTTCCGTGGGCTCCAATATTTGGGCAGAAACTCTATTGGCTGGGATGACAACCACACTGTCGGATTTGCGCTTGCCGGATATGAACTGTCGCCTTACTAAGCACTCATGTTGCATCTCAAGGTGACGCCGCCGTCAAAGTCCCATTCACTTGGGTAGGTCGGAGTCTGAAATTTGAGCCATAAGAATTAAAATCGCACCTAAAATCGTAGACCATATAGATAGCCGTGGTAACCCGGGGAAGCGAGACGGAAAAAGCCTTGGTGTTGTACGAGCCGACCAATCAGAATGTGGCCAAGATCAGCTGCATCGTGAAATAGATGAACCACGCTAGCTAATTTACCAGGTCGTTGGATTGTCATGTCTCGATAGCGGTGAGGCTGATTCATACTCGTGAGCTTTGGTTGCCGTGACCTTAATTATAACGGATAACCATGGATGAGCATTATCCTAGTGTATGGCTTGGTTATAGACAGCGTGTGGATGGGTAGGTTTGTATCAGCCGAATGAGTGCTTGAAGTTCCAGACACAAGGCGCGAGCGAGAGGAATGTCGGTGGTTGCGACACACTGAGCTAGTCGGGTCGGAACACACAGCATGTATGGGGCTTCCACCGGGGAGTTTACATCGCTAGAAATTGGCTGCATAGTGAACCATGTGAGACGTGTGAATTGGGAAGCCAAGGAAGCACATCCTTCTTGTCTGGCTCCACTTGTCAGTCTTTCAGAAAGAACAGTAACGAAAGAACAGTAACGGAAGATGGAGGCTATGTGGGCGGGCCAGGGTAGGAATCGTACTTGCAGCCTCCAAGCCATGCGCCAACGCTGATGACGATCTCCCATTTGGAGACCCAGCGCAGCTTGGAAGCGGTCGTAGCAGACGCATAATACCGTAATTCCGTCGATTTCGAAGCCGTGTCTGGATGTTTTCTGCAGGTGTTCCGTGGTGTCGCTCCATGCGCAGGCAGGGTCTTCATCCCAGTCACTCCTCGTACAGATACCCAAAACCATGGCCAAGGTTCTTCCTTCAGCTGCCGCGCAGAGAAGACTTTCGCAAGCTTGGCTTGATGTGGTATTTGTGCGGCTGGTACGCATGGAACGAACGATGACTTCGGTCTCGGCTATTCCAAGGTTAGCTTGGGCAGCACACGCTAGGCCAACAATGCCGTCAGCATAGGAAATGTACGAACAAACGTATGAAACGTGGAATACCGGCTCTTGGTGCTTGTGATCGCTGACGCAAGACGCATCGCGCAAATTACAAGAGCCGAGCGCTAGCAGTGTGACCGAGATGTGACGTTGCCTTAGAGTGCTCTCGCACACGAGCTAACCCCTGGCGTAGATCGCGTTTCTCACTTCGCGTCAGATGCGGCAGCGCGCCTCGCGCGCAGGGATTGTGCGGCTGACTCGTCAAGGTTGACGCACGGCGGTTATTCTGCATGTTCCGATCGCCTCGCGCGCGCTTGCGCCTACACAGCCGCACTGTGGTTGCCTTGTCATCCGCGTGGCGTTAGGGTATTTCTCCGTCAAGTTTTGGCTCTCATCAAGATAGCGAGATTTTAAAGGTTCTGCCATGCGAAAACCTAATCGTGTTGACCGAAGCGAGACGGTGCGAATGCTGACTTGAATGTCGATTCAGTTGTCACGACGACACGCGTGAATGCACAGGCAGATGCCTCTTGATACATATCTGTGGTGATCTTGCCTTGCCTTTGCGGCATATCTCCGGAAGCCTTGCTGACTGATAGATCAGAAAATTCGGAGTGCGTATACGTCATGAAAGCCGCTACAATTCTGCTTGTTCGTTGTTCAGACGTTCTTCGTGAACAGCCAAGTCGAACGAGTGCCGTAGCGAGCCAGTGAGTTGTACTTGTGGAACGCATACGTCAGAAGTGATCTACGACAGCGACAGAAGAGTCTTTCGCAAGGAATGCAAACATTTGTTTCCATCATCCTGAATGTTAAGGGAAAGGTTAACTGTGACGGAACCCACGTCTCCGTGCTTGATGTCTCTCTCTCTCTCTCCGAGTTCAAATCGGGCACAAGTAGATTTGACAAGGGCTCTGCAGGTAGCAGAAAGGTGAACACTTGGAGCAAGTGTTGACGACAAGCGATCTCGAGTCGTTGCACAGTACCTTCGCGCAACGACTTCTCATCTTCCGCCCCTGCTATGCTTACTCGACATAGACAATGTGCAGTCCGAGGCGTTTTGCTTCTGGCCAAAGCCTGAGAGAGACCGTGTTCATCAGTGGTAACGCACCACTGATTTGCGCAGTGATCTTGCTCGTCGCGTTACAGACCAAACAGGCTCCATTCTTCCGGATGTTGGCTGAGTGTTGAGTTGCTGACTGTCGATACTGCCCACGGCTCTTCCATGGGCCAATGATCATGCTGTCACTGCATGAGAGCGTCGAGGTCGCATTCTGCACTGGGAACTCCGAGGCGGGCACAGATCACTGCTGAAGCCAACAACGGGTGCCATGATGGACCCCTTCAAAAGACAGGGCATGAGGTACAGTGCACCATGGACAAGGATTGTGCCCAAGGACTCGACCAGCAAAGACATGCGAAGCCCTCCTAGACTGAGATGTGGTATACTCCGATGTGCATGCGACACCACTTCGGCGAACAGGATGGCGACTTTTGGCATTACAGACTGCGTGGTGTTTCAGCCTGACCAGCTTTCGCCGACAGGCTCGGCCGGCCCGTTGGGGATGACTCGATCTCCACGGGCACGGGAGGGGCACAGGCCGATCATTCCGGGTAGGCAGTAAGCTGACCTGACTGAAGATACCTTGGAAGCCACCCGTGGCCTCGCATTGAACGAGTGGTCACGTTATCTGCTAGTGTTTGCGAGCTGCACCTGGTGTCTTTCGTGACGTACTCAGCGCAACGCAGAATGGCTTCTGGCCTGGGGCGCCGGGGCGAAGCCTGCAAGTTAATGTGATTCGACCCAGAGTTTCGGTACGTTAGGCATCACAACGATGTTATTGCCACGGGCATCATCTTCGTGTGGGGACGTCAACTGCCAAAACCTGGTTTCGTGTCGGGGGAGTATTTAGTGCAAGCGTGCTGCGACAGATCGAGCCGACGTGGCTCGAGCTGATAAGACAAGGCCGAACGGTGTCCAAGCAGTAAGCGCCCTGGAAATACGCTATAGTAGTGTAAAGAATGGCGGTTGAGGTGAGTCGGGGTCCGCCGCGGTCTTGCTGAAAGTGACCTAGAAAGTCCTCATCGCAGGTAGCTGCCGCCTGTCTGCAGAGCCGCGGTGGAACCACGCCGTAGATAGGTCGCCGGCTTCCCAAAGACCAGAAACGAGTGCAATTCAACCAGCAAAAGAGGGACCAGCGTTTAGATTGCTTCAAAGTGGCCCGTGAGGCCGTGCCGTACCGTGCGCATGGTTAGCCACTCACAGGCGACGTCAGTGTGCCATCGCCTGCAGGATGGAGGAGTTAGGCGCCAACGCTTTTAATTCGCGCAAAGGAACCCTGTCCACATCCGTCATGCGCTTCGGGGGGGGGTGTGCTGTGCGCTTGGTCGTA
>Ga0265780_10001455_pt1 | contig 33194 bp, 23 predicted proteins | sample P1T30metagenome_FD_192432 | JGI IMG/M metagenome (GOLD analysis project Ga0265780, IMG submission 192432) | Plant litter microbial communities from East Loma Ridge, Irvine, California - P1 T30 | ecosystem: Environmental > Terrestrial > Plant litter > Unclassified | place: USA: California...
GTGGAGAGCCGATGTGGGATCGCTGCCGCGACACGGCGCTTCCCGAGGCGCTGGCGCACAAGCTCCGGTTGTTCAAGGCGCGCGGCCATCTGGTCCGGTATGAGTGGGAATCGTTCCAGGATCCGAGTTGGCTGTCGATGTATGCAGGCTTCGGGATCGACGCGGCCGCGCATGATCCCGGCGCCGACCATTTCTCGATTCCGGACCTTGAATCGGCATTTGCCCGGATGAAGGAGTCGATTGAACAGGCTGTTGCGCTCGCGCAGCCGCACGACGCGTTCCTCGGCTTGGCTGCGCGCAGTTCAGGGCTCGCGCAGCCTGCCGAGCCGGGCGGCGCTCCTGATCGCCTGATGATGCCGGCGCGTTAGGGAGTGTCGCGCAGCGTGCAGATTGGCCCGCGCAGGTCTCGCCGCGCAGCCGGGCCAGTCTGTTCGAACGCCATGTAGGCGCGCGTGTCGACCGAATAGCGCGCCCATAGGGGCAACCCGGCGCTGTTGGGATTGCCGGTTCTGACGAAGTTGACCCAATAGCGTTGTAGCGGCGGCTGGCCGGGTTGCGGCGGGTTAAACACATAGCCGATCTCGCTTGCATGGCTGACCGTACCGCCAGCCGGCGCGTAGTCGAACTGATACTGCCACACCGGTACACCGACGCGTGCGAATGCCTTGGAGACGGCAATCGTCGGACAGCGAAAGGTCACGTCATCGGCGATCTGCGCGGTGACGTCACCCAGGTGTGGGTCGTCGACCGGCGTGCCGCCTCGCTGGAGGCCGTAGAGATCGAGCGCCCGGTCGGCGCCGGCACCGAATTCGCGTCGAACCGTCGCCTCCGCCGCAGCGCGACCGCCATGCAGGGGCAGTTCCTTCGCGTTGACGCCGATGACGAGCGGCTTGCGCGCGAACCGGCCGCTCGCCAGCAGCTTGGCCGGGGTATCGGTCAGGACGCGACCGTCGATTACCGCCTGCAACCAGATGAAGCTGTCATCGTCCAGATCGGGAACATCGACTGCGTCTTGCGCCTCCAGGATTTTGTCGACGGACAGGTTGCGGAGCTGGGCGGTCGGGGCCGTATCCGGCAGTCCGGCGGCCCTTATGAGACGTTCACCCAGGCGTTCGTTCTGCACTAGCGTGCGCGGCGCGACGCCGAAACCGGGCGTTCCGCTTTCCTGGATCGCCTGCGCGAACAACCCGCGCGAAGCCGGGGCCAGCTGGTGAAGCGCGACGTCCTGCGCGCCGGCGGATTCCCCCGCAATCGTGACGCGCTTTGGATCGCCGCCGAAGCGCGCGATGTTGCGCTGGACCCAGGCGAGCGCCGCCTGCTGGTCCATCAGCGCGTAATTGCCCGAATGCCCGCCCTGTTCACGGCCGAGGGCGGGATGCGACAGTAAGCCTAGCGCGCCGAGGCGGTACTGGACACTCACCAGCACGACGCCCGCTTCGGTGATCCGCGATTCGACGGTGCCGCCGCCGGCGCCCGCGCGATTGCCACCGCCGTGGATCCATACCAGCACCGGCAGCGCCGCGGTCGCGCTCGACGTCGGCGTGCGTACGTCGAGGAACAGGCAATCCTCCGAGCTATGGATCGCCGCGTCCCGGTTCCAGTCGCCATAGACGGGTTGCGGACAGGCCGCATGGGGCGCGATTGCCTCGACAGGTTCAGTCCAACGCGTCGGCCGTTCGGGCGCGCGCCACCGCAGCGGTCCGGTCGGCGGTTTGGCGAAGCGGATGCCGCGGAACACCGCACCGCCGTTCGCAAGCGCCTCGCCGCGGACCGGACCATCGTCGACGCGCACCAACGGGCCGGCGGTGACGGCGGCGAGCGCCAGCGCGAGGACGATCACTGGGCGAGCGCCTTTGGCGCCGGCTTGGCGAGCGACGCGCGGATCGCCGCTTCGGCAACCGGTCCCATGACGGCATATCCCGCCTTGTTCGGATGGACGCCGTCATAGGTCAGGCTCGCGCGGAACCCCTTGCCGTCGTGTAGCGCCGTCCAGTAATCGGCATAGGTAGCGCCGGTCTGCGCAGCATACCCCTTCAACCAGCTATTCATCGCCACGATCTTGTCGGCGGTTTCGAGGCCGGGCCGCCACGGAAAATTCGCGGCGGGCGGGATCGAGGCGAGGATCACGCGGATCCCGTGCGCGCGCGCAAGTTCCGCCATCGTCATGATATTGGCCTTCGACTGGTCAAGCGTCATCGGCCCGGTATTACCGGCAATGTCGTTGGTGCCGGCCATGATCTGTACGACTGCGGGTTTCAGATCGATCACGTCCTGGCGAAAGCGCAACACCATCTGCGGCGTGGTCTGCCCACCGATCCCGCGTCCGATGCGGTTGTTGTCGGTAAAGAAGGTAGGGGCCATGTCGAACCAGCCCTGTGTGATTGAATCGCCGATGAAGACGACGCGTGGGCCCGCAATGCCGGCCGGCAACGCCGTATTGGCCTCCGTGTAGCGGCCGAGCCATGCCCAATCGGTATGCAACCGCTCCTCCGCTTGGCGCGCGGCGCTGGCCTGCACATCATCCGTCTTCGCGATTGTCGGTGCGGCCACTGCTGCCAGAGACAAGCTGAGTAAGATCGTTTTCATATTGCGCTCCGGAACTTTCGCAGCGCTATCGCATAATGAGACGGCAAAGCTAAATTTTGTGCGACCTGCCAACGATGGGTTGTGGTGCCTTATCCTTACAATGATCCAGGGAAGCGTGGGTTTGGCAGAGCGTGGCGCCACGACGGCCTCCAATGTGTTGCCTGCAATCTGGCGGCACGCTTGGGGCGGCGGTGCTGGGCACTGAGCTTACCAGCCTAGAACGCGGACCCGCTGGGACGCTGCAACAGATTCAGTAGATGCTCGTGGGGCAGGGGTCGGCGGCAAGCAGAGTGGCGAAGCGGGCAGGGTTAGCGCGCGGCCTGCACCTGACGTTCTGGGGCGTCCTGATAATCGTAGGCGTCACGCTCGCGCTCTCGGTGTTCGTGCCACAAGCGACGAAGGAGCACAGCGCGCCAACCTAAACCGATGTCTGATTGCGGGCAGCAGAAGGAGCGGCATCAAAGTCTGCCTGTGGGTCGCCGCAGCCGCAGCTGCTGAATATGACGTTGTTGTGCGGACGTCTGATACTGGAATGGGCAAAACATGCGAATTAAGCCCTAGCTTCAATCGCCGCCAAGATTGCGGATTCTGTACGGCCCTGAGCGCTTTGCAAGCGGCTTTCCCTTCCAGCTAAGCTGTACCAGCCCGTCGCTGACTAGCTCGTCTATCGCTTCGTGGACTGCAGGCATTGCGCTGCGCCAATCCTGTGCCATTGAACGGGCCACCTCGCTTGGGCATATCGTCGCCCCGGGTGCGCGGCGCTCGAGCAGGGAAAGAGTGGCTGCCTTCGGATCCGTCATCCAGACGGCGTCGACCGCGCACTCCGGCTGGTCAAGGTGCTATTGGCATTCGGTGCCTTCCTCGGGCAGCTTATCCGTGCAGAACGTGGCAGGATGGTCGTGGGAAACTCGCGCCGATGTAATCTCGGGTCCGTTCTGGGACGACCTCCGCGCGGTAGCGGCAGCGATGGGTGAGTGGAGATTCTATCGCAACAAGCGGGTGGGACCCCGGAGCGAGCTTCGCCCAGATCTCCGCCTACGGGTACAGGCTGGGTTAGTCGTCTCGGCGCCAGTCCGGCGATCGTTCGCCGTCAAGAAGGACATCTCGGCGCAAGTGCGCGGCCGGTTCCAGCGGAACTGGTCAAACCGGGCCGACAAAAAGCATTCTTGCCTATACTTTGGGCCGAGCATCACTTTCGGGACGAGGTTCTAGCCGATCGGATGCAGCCGGCATGGTCGACGAGGGCCCCATTGGAACGCCTGCTCGGCTAGCCTCTCGCGGCGGGCGCGTCGGCTAAAATACGAAGCTGAACGAACGTCGCCTCTTCGGGCGAAGGTAGGACGGTCTGAGCGTCGGCGTGTGGCTCGTCTCTCGGCATACGAGTGGACTACGCTTCTTACTTCTGAGCACGGGTTAGGCGCTTTGCAACCCCGGCTTGCCACGCTCGGTAACGAAGGTGATGTGCGTCGAGAGCGTGCCGTTCCGCGTCGCGATCGTGTCCAGAACCTTCAGGTCACCGCGCCACAGATCGCGGCCGACGTCGCACAAGACATAGCCACGCCTGTCGGTGAGCGCCTTGAGATGCGGATTTTCCGTCCGGGATGAGCGGGTATAGTCGTCGTCCTCGCCGACGCCGTCCGCCCCCGAGCTGATCGAGGTAGCGAGATATTCGCTGCTGATGATTTTGCCGTTGCCGTGATCCTGGATCAGGTCGCCGGCGTAATGGCGGTGCGCGTCGCCGCTGACGGTCATGACGTTACCAGGGCACCGCGCGTCGATATGTGCGAGCAGGCGGCGGCGGCTGTTCATGTACCCTGACCATTGGTCCATCGAGACAAGCTGCTCGGGCTGCCCTGCCTTGTGGTAGCCGAGGTTCATCAGGCACACCTGCTGCGCGATCAGGTTCCAGCGTGCCTTCGAGCGATCGAGGCTTTTGAACAGCCACGCTTCCTGCGGTGCGCCCGTGATCGACCGGTCGGTCGCGAAGGCGTCCGGTCCTTGCGGCGCATCGCGATCGCCATAGACCTGATCGGAACGATATTGCCGTGTATCGAGGAAGAACGCGTCCATCAGATCGCCGAAGCGTGCGCCGCGGTACATTTGCATGTGCGATCCGTCGGGCATCGATGAGCGGCGTAGCGGCATATGCTCGTAATAGGCTTGCATCGCTATCGCACGCCGCGTGCGGAACACCTCCGGCGTGGTGTTGTCCTGATCGATGTCGCCGGCCCAATTATTGTCGATTTCGTGATCGTCGAAGCTGACAAACCAGGGCGCGGCGGCGTGCGCGGCCTGGAGATCGGGATCGCTCTTGTACTGGGCGTAGCGCTGGCGGTAATCGCCGATCGAATAGATTTCGTGGCCGAGGTGGCGACGCACCAGCGGCTTCTTCGCGCCGCGCGCCTGTTCGCCGCGGTCCGGCCCCTCGTAGATATAGTCGCCGTAATGGAACACGAAGTCGATCGGTTCGGCGGCGATGTGACGCCATGCGGTGTAATAGCCCTCCTCGTAATGCTGGCAGCCGGCGACGGCGAAGCGCACGCGGTCGAGCGGTGCGCCTGGCGGGGGCAGGGTCGCCCCGCGCCCGGTGCCGCTACGCTCGCCGCCGCAGGTGAAGCGGTACCAATAGGGGCGTGCGGGAGCGAGTCCGGCGACCTCGACATGGACCGAATGCGCCAGCTCAGGGTGTGCGATCGCCTCGCCGCGCTGAAGCACCTGACGGAAGTCGGGATCGGCGGCAACCTCCCAGGCAACGAGCACAGGGGCCATCATCATGCCGCCATCGGGCTGGAGCGGTAGGGGCGCGAGCCGCGTCCAGATGACGAAGCCCGTGGCATCGGGATCGCCGGCCGCGACGCCCAACGTGAACGGCGGGGTGGGGAAGCGCGGGGCCTCGATCAGGTTGCGGGGCCGCACCTCGGCGGCGGAGGCCCGCCAAGGCAGGACACCAGCGGCGGTCAGGCTTCCCAGGGCGGACAGAAGATAGCGGCGATCGACTTCGTACATGGTCGTACCTCTGTTCGGCTTATCAGCGCAGCATGATGTGGAAAAAGGCACCCTGGCCATAGTCGTCGACTTCGCTGACGTAGCGAAGGCCGTTGCCGACCAGGAATTTCGGCTGGTCATTGAGCAGGTTGGTGATCTCGTATTTGAACGTCACGTGTTTCGTCACGCGGTGCCACAGGCCGAGGTTGACGGTGGTCAGCTCCGCGCGGCCGTTGTCGTCCTGCGCGGTCTCGCCGATGCCCTCCATGTAGCTGCCGCGGTGCGTGACGGTCGTGCGGAACGCGCCGTCGATCGCGGGCAGGCGAAGCGTCGCGCCGCCGTTGATGATCCATTTTGGCTGGTAGATCAGCCGGTCCAGGGTCCGCGTCCCCGCATCGCTGGTGATCGACATCCGTCCCTTCAGCCAGGTTGCGTTGAAAAACGGATCGATCCGCTGGCCGAACAGGTTGACGTCGTGATCGGCGGCCTGGAACTCGACGCCGTACAGCCGCGAATTGTCGGCGTTGAGCGGCTGGCGGACCCGGTAGTTCACGTCGTCGATCAGCTGCGTCGTGGTCAGCGTGAAGATGTCGTCCTTGATCCACTTGGCGAACGCGCCGAGCGAGATGATGCCGTCCTTGTGGAAATACTGCTCGAACTGGACATCGAGATTGTCCGACCGACGTGGGCGCAGATCGGGGTTGCCGCGGCTGATCGAGCAATCCGCCCCGCCGCTGTCCTCGTCGCCACAATTGAGCGATTCCGGTTGCGCGATATTGCCTGGTGTAGGGCGGCCGAGCGTGCGGCTGTACGAAAAGCGCAGCTTCTTGCCGCCGGCGAAGTCCTGGATGCCGGTGAACGACGGCAAGAGGTATTGGTACCCGCCTTTGTTCCGCGTCATCACCGCCGACGCTGTGCCGCCGGTGATCGTCGGCTGGAACGCGGAAAAGCGCGTATGGTCGTAGCGGACGCCCGCGACCAGCGTGGTATCGTCGGTGGCGTAATGGAGCGACAAAAACGGCGTTACCAGCCGCTCGGTGTATCGATAATCCCCGGTGATGCTGTCGTAGGTCGAGTTGGGTACGTCCTTAACGAACTTGGGCCACAACTCCTTCTTCACGCGCGCCCAGTCGACCCACGGGAACGATTGCGGTGCGCCCACGGGCACATAGCCTGGATCGTAGAGATAGGCGTTCATCGCCTGGCCAAGCTTGTATTCGGTCATATCGACGTTGCGCGACAGTTCCAGGTTGCGGTATTCGATCCCTGTGACGAACCCGAAGCCACGATCTTCGGGCTCGGCGTTCCATCCATAATCGACGCGCGCATCCGCCAGCCCCTCGTTGGCCATGCGGTATGTCGTCTGCGCTGTGCTGAGCTTGTACGGTGATCCGAGCACGAGGCCCGGTTTGTTGATCCCGGTGACGTAAGGCAGCCCGCCGGTGCCGTCATTGCCCGCCGCCCAATCGAGCGAAAGCCCAGTCGGATAGGCGCGGACACCGATATAGGGCTGCGTGTTGTCGTACCGGGCGCGGGTGTAACCGCCGCGAATGCGCAACGACGAGCGGTCGTCGTGCCATTCGACATTGCCGATCGCGCCGACCGTCGCCTTGTTCCAGGTGTCGTAGCGATAGCGTGAATAGAGGCTGTTGATGTCCGATCCGCCACCCTCCGCGGTCAGGTCGCTGACACTGTTCTTGGTGTAGTAATCATTCTTGTTCATCGTCGAGGATTCCCACTGACGATAATTGAACCCAAGTAGCGACGCATAGATGTCGGTGCCAAGCGGACGCCATTCGAACTTCGCCGAACTGCCCGCGGTCTGGAGGCGGTTGGTGTAGCTGCCGTAGCTGTGGTTGTACGGCACGGCGATGCCGTTCCACGCTGGATCGTCGGGGCCGGCCAGCTTCTTGCCGGCGTCGCTGAAGTAATATTTGGTGTCCTGCCACCATTTGCGCGAGTTGCGGATGCGGTTCTCGTAGCGCGCCGACAGGACCACGCCGAACTGATCGCCCGCGCCGAACTTGTCCGCGAACACCATCTTGCCACCGGCGCCGAAATGCGGCGTGCTGCCGTTGCCGGCGTTGCTGCCGCCATCGCCCTTGAACGACGAATAGATACCATAGCCGTCGACCATGACATAGCGGCGCTTGAGGGCAAACGCGCTGCGCGTGACGATGTCGACGATCCCCCCGATCGCCGCACCATCTTGTTCGGCGGTAAAGGTCTTGTAGACGTCGTTGTGAAAGGCGAGTTCCGACGGGATCTGCTGGAGGTTGACCTTGCGCGATCCTTCGCCGTCGTTGCCGATCGTCGCGAGGGTGATCCCGTCGATCGTGGTCTGGTTGAGATCGGGCGAGATGCCGCGGATGCTGACGAACCGCGGCGCATCGCCGTCCTCGATCGCGCTGATACCGGGCAGCAGGATCAACTGGCCTGCGACGCTGCCGTCGGCTGACAGCGTTTCGAGATCGTCGAACACGATTGAGTCACGTACCGACGTCGATTGCTCCTTGTCTGAGCGGATCGCACGATCGCCCATGACGATGATGTCGGACTTGGTCTGCTCGGGATCAGCGGTCGGGTCTTCGGCGTTTGCGGCGCTAGCTACGAACAACAGCGGAAGCGCACAGGCCGCGGACGCGGCCAACCGGACGCGTCTGGCGGGCGAAAGGAACAGCATTGAGCCAGCATCTCCGAAAGGGGCGGGCAGAGAGGCTTCCCCAGAACGGAAAGGCTTGCCCCACCCCAATGTAAGACCAATCTGCGGTCTCGAGCGCCTCGCCTATGATATCAACGCGACATAATCGCGTCAGTTACGCTGACCTTTTATGACGGTCGGCATTATTAAGGCGCACTGTTCGGCCGCGTATCAAAGCTGTTCAGTACTGAGCTACGCCCGTACTCAGCAGCGCGACTAGGCAAGGCGGCCGATCTTGCATCGTTCGGGATGACTTTCGGAAGCCATCGATTTTCAGGCAGTCATTTCGAACGACCGCTTAAACGGAAGGCAAGCGCTGACGAGGAACCCGATGAAACAAGGGCGGCAGTTGGGAGGCGGGGAAGGGCACCCGAACGGCGACTTATGGGTCGCCAGTATCATTCAGTCCCTCCGGGCTGCCGGCGTCGGCTCGCGACCAACCTGCGTTGTTCGCCGTCAGGCTTCAAAAGGCGGCTTCTGCCAGAACCTGCCCCTCGCTCAAGGCAAAGCCGTCTGGCGGCAACGTGCCCTATAATCGATTATAAGGTATGTAAACGCCGCTCCTAGACGCTGCCGTTCATTCATCCCCCACCGACCAAGTGTTCGAGTGACGGGTGGACGCCCCCCGACGGCAACCACCAAAACTTACGCCGATTAACTCGCGCAATGGGCGACGAAGGGTCACTCCCTGCCGACAGATCTTCGAACATTGACCGGCAAAAGGACAAGCCGCAATGACCAGCCAGAGACAGCTTCGCTTCGTCACGTTGCTTGGCAGCCTGAGAAAGGACAGCGTCCATGCCGCAATTGCGCGGGCGCTTCCGTCGCTCGCGCCTGAGGGCATTACGATCGCGTCCGCAGGTTCGATCCGCGAGCTTCCGCACTATGATGCGGACCTTCAGATGGAAGGATTCCCGCCAGCGCTGCTAGCAATAGCTGCCGAGATTCAAGAAGCAGACGCAGTCATCATCGTCACGCCCTTGCGGGTCGCTCGATAGCGGCGTCATTAGCCAGCCTGCGCCGACGTTGTGCATCCACGTGCCGCTGTTCGAGAGGATCGTGACAATCTACATCGCGCGGAATACCGGGCTAGCGAACGGAGCATCCGCTTGGTGCGAGGTTTGCGCCATGGGCAGCGGCGTCCTGTTCGAGCGGGCAGAAGCAGCGCGTACCGTCCATCATGCTTCTCCCGGCGGTTCGCCCCCGCGTCGCAGCGCTGCGTTTTCGCGCTCAAGCTCGGCGATGCGATCGCGAAGCGGTTGGACGGCAACGCCGACTTCGCGCTTGGTAAAGCGCGGGGTGATGTGCTGCGGACAATTCCAGTCGAAGGCGTCCAGCCGCAAAAGGAAGATGCGCTCCGGCTTGGCACCATAGCCCTCGTCGGTCAGGCGATTGGTCAGCGCAAGATCGGCATCGAGCGCAAGCTTCTCAACATGCGCAAAGATTTTCAAGCGTGCGCGCCGCGGGTAATCGGCCAGGATCAGGCAAGCCCGGTTGTTCGCCTTTAGATTGCCAGTGCTGATATATTGCCGATTTCCGCGATAATCGAGAAAGCCGAGAGTCTGGTCGTCAATCATCTTCAAGAAGCCCGGAGGACCGCCGCGATGCTGGACATAGGGCCAGCCAGTTTCGGAAACCGTCGCCATGTAGAGACTGTCGCGTTCGGCGATGAAGCCTTCCTCCTGCGGCGTAAAGCGATCGAACGCGCGATGTCCCTTGAACCCGGTCCAGAGATGGTCGGCGTCCATCTCGGCCTGTGCGGCAAGCACACTCGGCGTCAGCGCGATATCCATGAAGCCGTACGTCATTCTGCACCTCCGATATCCGGCCTCGCCAGCCGATCAGGTGTCGTCCCTGTCAAACCGTCCAGCACGCACACCCTAATGCACCTCAAAAGCTGGGCAAATCCTCCGTGGGCAGCGAGGCTTGGACGGCCCTCGCATGATCTGGCCCTTCTTGCCGCCATCGCGTCCTCGGCTCCGGCACTGGCACAAGGCTTGACCGCTACTCCCGGGGCTGCGGTGCGGCGGTGCTGCCGCCACTGGAGCCGATGGGCCCCACATCAATCCTTTGCCCTCAAGACGGCCTAGTCGCCGGATACCGAGCAGCCCCAGTAGCGCAAAGACCGGCGGAGTGGGCGAGCGCACGTTGAGCAAAACGTACAGCGCGCCCACGCGCAGCCCGGCGCCCAGCGAGAAGATAGGGCTTCATCGGCGCGCGCTCGCTTCCTGCACTACCTCGCTGCTTTGGCGGCTTGCTGCGCACGTACGTAGCTCTCGATGACCGCTGCGTAATTCGGCGCGACGAGGCCATAGAGTTGCGCAAGCTCGGCCGCTTCCGGGCGGGCCCAGGTGCGGTGGAGTTCCGACAGAAGCGCGTTGGTCGAAGTCGGCTTGACGCCGCCCTGCACGAAGCGGGCGAGCGAGATCCGCGACGCCATCTCGCTGGGATCGCCCGATGCATCGAGGACGGCATAGACGTCATATCCGGCGGCGACAGCATTGAGCGCGGGGAACATTACGCAGACGCTGGTCCAGACGCCGGCCATGATGAGGGTCTTGCGGCCCGTAGATTTCACTTCGGCGACGAAATCGTCATTGTCCCAGGCGTTCACTTCGCCTCTGCGTGGTACGTAGACGGCGTGTGGTGCATCGCGGTGGATTTCGGGCATCAGCGGGCCGTTGGTGCCCGCGGGCTCCGACGCCGTGGTGATGATGGGAATGTTGAGCAGTGTCGCCAGCTTGGCAATCATCTCGACGTTCCGGCGCAGATCGGCGACCGGGATGTCCTTGACCGTCTGAAACAGGCCGGACTGATGATCGAGCAGCAGGATCAACGCGTCGGACGGGTCCATCAGCGCTGCGCCATCGCCGGTTGGGGGAACGCTCGATTTCGCGCGGGTCTGAGGTGTCACGTTCATGCTCTTTTGCTCGGGGTGGGCGGGGATAGGTCAGGCGATCGCGCGGGCAGCGGCGGTGATGAAGCCTGCGACCTCCCGTGGATGCGACAGCATTGCGGCATGGCTGCTGTCGATCTCGGACACTGCGGCACCGGCACGTTGGGCCATGCGGCGTTGCGCGCTCGGCGGCACCATGCGGTCCGCCTTGGCGACAAAGTAGTAGCTCGGCTTGGTCTTCCATCCCACGCGAGTGACGGGGGTGGTTGCGGCGGCGAGCCACCAGGGCACCTGCGCCGCCGCCATGAAGCGGGTGATGGCGGGATCGACGTCGGCGGCGAAGGCTCGTGGGAATTGGGCGGGGTCGACTACCAGATAACCGTTTTCCGGCGGCAGCACGGGCGCTTTTACTTCGCCTGCTTCGGCGGGCGCTTCGTTAAGCGCGGCGACCGACTCGCCAGCATCGGGCACGAAGGCGGCAACGTAAACGATGGCCTTGACCTTGGGGTTGTCGCCCGCCTCGGTGACCACCGCACCGCCATAACTATGGCCGACCAGAATCACTGGATATCGCGCCGCCGCGATCGCCTGCTCTGTGGCGGCAACGTCGCCTTCGAGTGTGATCGTCGGGTTCTGGACGATCAGCACTTCGTGGTCCTCATTCGAGAGCTGTGCGTGCACGGCCTGCCAGCCTGAGCCATCGACGAAGGCACCGTGGACGAGCACGATTGATACGGGATGAGTCATGGAATGTCCTTCAAAGGTCGGGGATGCCAACGTGCACGGGGCGGTGATTGCTATTTACAGACGTTGCGATCCAGGAAGTCGTGGATCAGCGGCGCCATTACATCGAGCCGGTCCTCGAGCGCGAAATGGCCGCTATCGAGGATGTGGGTCTCGGCCTTGGGCAGATCGCGGAGATACGGGTGGGCACCAGCCTCGGGGAAGATCTTGTCGTTCTTGCCCCACACGATAATCGTCGGCGGCTGGTACTTGCGGAAGAACGCCTGAAATTGAGGGTAAAGTGGCACGTTCGAGCCATAGTCGCCCAACATGTCCAGCTGGATGTCGCGATTGCCGGGACGGTCGAGCAGCGCCTGATCATGGACCCAATTGTCGGGGCTGATGCGCGCGACGTCGCCCATGCCGTCGGTATATTGGAATTTGGTGATGTCGAGCGTCACCAGGCCGTTCAGCGCATCGCGGTTCTTTTGCGAGCGGTCGCCCCAATAGACCTTGATCGGATCCCAGAACGGCGCTTGCAGACCTTCGGTGTAGGCGTTGCCGTTCTGGATGATGAGGCCACTGACGCGTTCGGGGTGCTTGAGCGCAAGGCGGTAGCCAATGGGGGCGCCGTAATCCATGACGTACATCGCGTAGCGCGTGGCGCCGAGCTGCGTGACAAGCTTGTCGACGACATCGGTTTGATGCGCGAAGGTGTAGGCAAATTGGGCGTGGTCGGGCGTGTCGCTCTGGCCGTAGCCCGGATAGTCCGGCGCGATCACATGATAGCGAACGGCAAGCAGCGGGATGAGGTTGCGAAACATGTGCGACGAGGTCGGGAAGCCATGGAGCAACAGGACCACGGGTGCGCCGACCGGCCCCGCCTCGCGATAGAAAAGCTTCACCCCGTCGATCGACGTGGACTTGTAGTGGATGACCGGGACGGCCCGTGACATCAGTTTTGGTGGAAGGGCCGCACAGCGGGTCTGCGCAGCGACTGGCGGGGCGAGCATGGCGCCGGCCAAGACGATTGGGATCAATTGTTTCATACGTTCCTCCGCTGGGGTAGACTTTTCGAGACAGTGCCATTGCCCGCCGTGGCAGTGTTGATCGTGAGGTATCACGGCACCCCAAACCGACGGAGTAAAGCGCGGTAAGATGCGGTAACGGAGCCGGCCTTCGTGTAGGCCATGGCTTGCCTGTGCCGGGACTTGTGGGCACAAACTGGGTTGGGCAGCTTGCGGCCCTGAGGCGCTTTCGCTGGCTGGAGACTTTTGGCTCGCCGTCTGCGGGTCTGGGGGGAAAGTCTGGGGGGGGAGGGAATATGTGTGCCGCATCCTCCAGTGTGACGCTAGCGACGGCACGATGGCGGCGGTGGATCGACGTAATGCTGGTGGCATACGCGGTCGTGCTGGTGCTCTCCCCAGCCGCAGCACAATTTGCGCGGGGCCTCGGTCAATTCAACCACACCCGCTGGACGACCGATGACGGCGTTCCCGCGACGGGTGTCGTCAATCTCGCCCAAACCCCGGACGGTTGGCTGTGGATAACCTCGTCCGAAGGATTATTCCGCTTCGACGGCGTCACCTTCGAAAAGATACCCGCGCCCGTCGGCTCGCCGATGGAACGCGCTTCTCCAGCATCGCTCTTCGTCACCCGGTCAGGCGAATTGTGGGTCAACTACGCGCAGGGCGGTGGCGTTGCGGTCTATCGCAACGGCAAGCTCCGTGCCGTGCCGATTGCAGAGCGTCGGCTTTCGATCGCGGTCGTCGCGCAAACGCCGAATGGGGCTTTATGGGCGCAGGGGGAGGGGCGTCACGGAGACCACCTTTTTCGCGGGTCAGGCGGAAAATGGGAGTCGATGGATGAGCGGCTAGGTGTGCCTGATGGCTTCAACGGACCGCTATGCGTGACTGCGGACGGAACGCTGTGGTACGCACCTGCTCCCGAAGTGGCGGACAAGGTCCTTTTCTTGACGCTGCCGCCAGGCGCGGGGCGCTTGCGCACCACGACACTGGCAGCCTACGGGTGGTCCACCTGCGCCACGGACCGAGAAGGCCGGATGTGGATCGCGGACAAGCGCGGGACGCGTATGGTCGTCGGTGCCGACGGCAAGATCCTGGCGCACCCCGTCCTCTACCTGCCCCTGCCAAAGCTCGATTCCGCCGCACTTGCGTTTGATTCCGCTGGGGGGCTGTGGGGAGGAACGCCGTCGACCGGCGTCTTCTACATTCCACGCGCTGCAATCCCGAACCGCACGAAGGAGGACCGGCTCGAGCAATTCGTCGCGGCCGATGGCCTTACCTCAGACGGCGTCTATAAGCCCTTTATCGATCGCGAGGGCAATATCTGGTTCGGCAGCGACGCTGGATTGAACCGATTTCGCAGATCAAGCGCGATTCGCGAGATGCGCGTTCCGGGGGACCCAGGCCAGGGCTATGGCATGGTCGGTACCGGCGATGCGATCTTCGTCACGACCACGGACGGCGTGTTTCAACTCGCGCGGGACGGACCACGTAAGCTTCTCGGTCACGGTGTGGCAGGAACGTGCCCGGCGGTGGACGGCGGCTTCTGGGGCGTTCGAACCAGCGAGATCCTGCGTGTGCGTGGCAGCGAGCGACGATCGATTGCATTGCCGCGCGATGTCCAGCTAACCGGGAGCTGTATCGAAGACCGGTCCGGCCGGCTCTGGGTGACCTTGTACGAAGGCGGGGCGATGTGGCGCGATGCGACCGGCTGGCATCGTCCGGCCAAGCCTTTGCCCAATGTCATGTGGCCCGATCTCGTCCTCGGCTGCGACGGTGGTCCAGCTTATGTGTCGACTGACGCGCTGGTGCGGCCCAACGCGGCGGGCGCGGTCACGACCCCGCTGGCGCGCTACGACATTGGAGAGATCATGAAGCTCTCCGCCGGTCGGCGCGACATTTTCATTAGTGGCAATAATGGCCTGCTGCGCATTAGGGAAAATCGCGTCGCGCGTATCGATGCCAGGCGGTTTCCCTGGGTCGCCCGATTGCGCGATCTAGCCCAGACTCCAAGCGGCGAGACCTGGCTGCGCCGGGCGCTCTGGGTGTCGAAGGTGTCAACGAAGGACCTCGATCGCGCATTCGACGACTCCAACGCACCGCTGCCGCGCAGCTATTTCGATCTGCGCGACGGTGTCATGCCAGCGCAGGGCACCAGGTTTACGGGTCCCCAGATGGGCGTTGGTGGTGACGGTCGGATTTGGCTTGTTGATCGCCAGGGTTTGGCGTTTATCGATCCCGCCAGGCTCGATCGCATCACAAGGCCGCCGGCAGTCGTTATCCGCGCGCTTGCTAGCGGCGGCACGGTCCACCGTGATCCGCGTCATCTGTCGCTCGCTGCAGGCACCCGTGCGCTCGACATCGGCTATACCGCGCTAAGCTATGCCGTGCCGCATCGCATCGAATTCCGTTATCGCCTTGACGGCGTGGACCAGGATTGGGTTTCGCCCGGCACGCGGCGGCTCGCATCCTACACCAACCTCGGTCCGGGCACTTACCGCTTCCGCGTGGTGGCGACCAACGGTAATGGCGTCTGGAACGCCCAGGGCGCTACGCTGGAATTCGAAATCCCGCCGACCTTTGTCCAAAGCTGGCCGTTCAAGCTGCTATGCGCCATGATCGTCCTGGCATCGCTGTGGGTGGCCTATTCGCTGCGCCTTCGCACTGTCGCCAGTGGCATCCGTGCGCGGATGGCCGATCGGATCGCGGAGCGTGAGCGCATCGCGCGCGATCTGCACGATACGCTGCTGCAGTCGGTGCAAGCATTGACGCTGCGCTTCCAACTGGTGGTCGACGAGCTTCCAGTCGGAGAACGCTCACGGCCCGCGCTGGAGGCAGCCATCGATCGCGCGGATCAGGTGATTGCGGAGGGTCGCGACCGCGTCAAGGATCTACGCCCGCCCGAGGAGGGTGGCGACATCGCAAAGATCGTGACCGAGATCGTCGCGCAGCAGGGGTTCGATCCAGGGGTCGCGGTATCGATTGAAACAGTCGGAACCGCTCGCAATCTCGACTCGCTCGCGCTCGACGAAATCTTGCGCATAGGGGGCGAAGCGCTGTTCAACGTTCGCCGACATGCCGAGGCAACACGGATCGCGATCGAGATTCGCTATCAGGCCGACTTTGCCATCTGCATAGTTGATAATGGCGTAGGCATCGCCGGTGCGGTTCTAGAGCATGGCGGGAAGGACGGCCATTTCGGCCTACTGGGAATGCGAGAGCGTGCACGCAAGCTCGACGGCGACCTGCTCATCCGCCGAATCCCCGAGGGCGGCACGCAGGTTGTGCTCACCGTCCCCGGCAAGATCGCTTACCAGAAACGTGTTTGGCGATGGCGGTGGTGGTCATGACCGGGGCCAACTCGGCTGTGCCGATCCGCGTGCTGATCGTCGATGATCATCCGATCGTCCGCGAGGGCATCGCCGCGCTGATTGAGCGACAGGCAGATATGGTCACTGTCGGCGAGGCGTCGAGCGGCGAGGAGGCGATCGCATGCTACGCCGCGTTCCTGCCCGACGTGACGCTGATGGATGTACAAATGCCCGGCACCGGCGGCATCGCTGCCGTCGAGGCGATCCGCAGCGGCTCCGCCGATGCCGTGATCCTGATGCTCACGACCTATCCCGGGGATGCCCAGGCTGTCCGGGCGATCCAGGCCGGGGCGGCGGGCTATCTGCTCAAAAACAGCATTCGCAAGGAATTGCTCGACGCGATCCGATCGGTGCATGCAGGTCGGCGCGCGGTCAGCCCGGACATCGCCCATGCCCTCGCGGTTCATGCGCTCGACGAGCGGTTGAGCGAGCGCGAAGTAGCGATCCTGCGCCTGATCGCCGATGGGCACGCCAACAAGCAGATCGCCTGGCGCCTCGGCGTGTCGACCGACACGATCAAGGCCAATCTGAAGCAATTGTTCGCCAAGCTGGGGGTCGACGATCGCACCCATGCCGTCACTGTCGCGGTCCGACGCGGCTTTATTGACCGCTAGGCTTGGTCAGGCGCGGCTGTGCGAAATGCCGTTGAGCCCATCTGGCAAAGCCTGGGGCGACCCGTTTCTGATCTGCTGAAGTTCTTCCCGGATGGCTTCGATGACACCGATCAGCCCCGCAATTCGGGCCGTGGTGACGAGCCCATCATCGACCGGCGAGATGGTGCGAGGGTCGGATGCGCGCACTGGAGCAATAAAGCGATAGCCCCGGCCGACCACGGTCGCGATGAAGGCCGGCTCCGTATGGCTTTCCCCCAGCGCCCGTCGCAGGCTCGCCATGTTGACCTTCAGATTGGCCTCATCAACAAAGGTCGTCGGCCAGGCGCGGGCGACAAGCGCCTGCTTGTCGACCAATTCGCCCGGACGCTCGACCAACGCTGTCAGGAGATCGAGCGCCCGTCCCCCAACACGCACCGGAATTCCGCACTTCGTCAACAACTGGCGCTCGGGGCAAAGGACGAACTGCTCGAAAGCAAAGGCTCGCGCGGACGGGCCAAGTGGTAAGAAGGGCAAAGCCGATATTGGGTAAGCGGTGATCGACATCGTTTGACCTCCTGCTTCTCGTCAAGGTTGCGTCGGCCCGCTGATGTGGCGGTCGCGGGGCCAAGGCGCGGGGCGACACCCGATGGCCTCCTTCTAGCGCAGTCAGGGGGAACGCGCCCGCCACACGCGGGGCGGGATTACTACCCGATGGGGTAACACCGCCTTTGTCGTGGTGCCGGGGTTGGGGCGTTGCGCTTTACCCCAATTAACACGCTTTGGTCGCGTTTCCGGTTAAAGACATAGCGCCATCTCGGCGATCGAAACCCGTGCCGATCATGCATCTCCCGATGAAGACGTTCGGGGCAAGCAAGTCGTTTTCGGCAGGGGATTTTGGAGGATGTTCGATGCAAGCGACTAAGATGCATGGCTTGCGCATTGTCGAGCCACTGAACGACTGCGACCCCCATCGACTGCTTCTGGCGGAGTTCGTTCACCGGTCGGCTAACGACCTTGCGGTAGCGTGCGCAGAAGTCGACCTCGCGCGCCGCGCCGCCACCTTTGATGATGCGCGTGACAGGCTTGCGCTCGTGTTCGAGCGACTGCTTGCGCTCGCATCGATCCAGCGGCTGCTCCAAGCACCGAGAGATGCTCAGATGGATTTCGGCCGCACGCTGTGCGAGCTTTGCGATTATCAAGCCAAGGCACGGTTTGCGGAACAGGGCGTATTTGTGCACGTCCGCGCTTGTGACATCCCCGTCGATGCTCGTCGGGGCCGGATCTTGCTGATGATCATATCCGAGCTTCTGACCAATGCTGCTCGGCACGCCTTCGATTCATCGGGCGGCACGGTGAATATCGCGCTGGCAAGTCGCGATGGTGAAATCTGCTGCCTGGTGAATGACGATGGCAATGGTATTGCGACCGGGCGCGCGATTCCGGGTGTGGGGTCCGCAATCATTACCGGACTTGCGCATGAAGCGGGAATTCAATGCACCGTGCGCTCATGCCGGATTGGCACGAGCGTCGAATTGCGGATGCCGATCGAAATCGTGATCTCGCCGGACGTGTGACTTAAGAGAATTTACCTCATCTAACCTCAGGGAAGATTGAAGTCAGGGAACAGGAAGACGTTCTCCAGAAGAGTGAAAACGCGCGCGGCTTCACGTCGTGATGGGCATCGCGCCGATGTGACGCGATGCCCGCGCACGTTGGCACCGCCCACCTGCCGGCGCGCGCCATTCCTCTCGTTGGAGACCGCAAGGGACTCGAGACTCGCTCTTCGACCTTTGCGCACGATCGGATGGAGCGGCAACAAACTGGGTCAGACTGGGCGCCATCAGTTTGGCTAGTCCGACAACGGTGGGGCCCTGGCCCACAGCCTCCGAACGCATGTCTCCTGCCGAGGCAATCGCTCGATTCCAGATTGCACGGGCGCGCTTGATCACAAAAGAAAGCTGGCGTGCGGAAGTACAAGTGTTGGCGTCGAGTGTCCGTATCTGCAGGTGGCCGACCGTTCCCTTCTGGCCTGTGATTACGGCTTGGTACCACTTTCGCCTTTCATAGCGGCCGACAAGGACACCGGTCGAGCCCGTGAAAAAGACGTCCGGAGTTGGAAACTCGGGGCAAGCAGCTGGGCGAACCCCCTGATCGAAGTTCCGCTTTACCTTTTTGGGCACCTGACACCCGCTAGTTGGCAAACGGCCCAATCTCTGTCGTGTTCGGTGCCGGTCAAGCAGGCGCCGGATGTCGGCTCTTGGACGGATCGGCCGTTCGACACGTGCTGGGGAACGGCGGAAAAGTCCCAGTTTCCGACATTCCAAGGGCGCTGCGGGCGATCGCTGAACCGATGAATGAATGTCCGGAGTGGGGAAGCGCAAGCATGATGCTAAACATCCACAAGTGGGTCATCTGGAAGATCTCGCGAGGAGGCGCACGCCGCCGAGAACGCCCCCCTAAGGTAAGACGACGAAATCGCCCCTCGGCAGGCGTCTGGACCCGTCCGTCCGGCAGGATTCCCGTCGACAGCTCTCGGTCCTTCCAGGGTGTGTAGTCGGCAACTCGGCCACGCGTGCGATCGACGTGGCAAGGCATGCATTTGTCGCGGCGAGGATCTGGTAGAATACGTGGCGGCCAACATCGCGCGGCGGTGGTCTGCTCATTGGGAAGACGATGGTGACAGAGCAGCTTGCGCCGTCACCATCGCCCCGAGCCTGGTGACGGTCGTCAGTCGGACGTCGGCGTCGACGCTGCCAGCGCCGGATATTTGATGCCAAGCTGATCGAGATAGGTCGGGTATTTGGCCGGGTCGTAGTAGAATTTCTTCATCGCCGGGCGCATCCGCTCCATGATCTCCGTGTTCAGGTGGATGGCGGGCGGGTCGTTGGCGGTGACGACGGGATCGTATTTCTGGTCCTTGAACTGCACGGTCTGCTGGAACGCCTTGGCGTCGGTGACGAGCTGCGGCGTCGTCATGATGTCGAGCACGGTCATCGACACCGCCTTCGCGCCCGCCACCGCGCCCTTGTGCGCGATCGGCGTGGCCATCGCGATCGCCGATAGCACGTTGTGGCCGATCATGCTGGGGATGTTGGAGGGATAGCGCACCGTGATCGTCGGCACGGTCCACATGATGTCGCCGATATCGTCCGATCCGCCGCCAAGCGATCGTTCGCGGTTGGCCGGCGTCGACAGTTCGGCGACCGTGGTGGGCAGCGGCTTGACGGTTCGCTTGTTGGTCTGCTGCACCGTCCTGGCGAAGGCCTGGTCGTCGGCGCTCCAGCTCGGCATGCCGACCGCGCTGATATTGGCATAGGCGGCCTCCGCCAGCGGCTTGTTGCCGTAATTGGGCGCGGCATAGCCGAGCAGCTTGTGTTCGACGGTGGTGCCGGTCGCCTTGGCGGCCGCATCGGCGATCTCGTTGCCGGTCGTGTAGAGGTCGCGGACGCTGCCGAAATCCAGGTCGCGGAAATAATACCAGACGCTGGCGAGGTCGGGGACGATGTTCGGCTGCCCGCCGCCATTGGTGATGACGTAGTGCGAGCGCTGCGTGACGGGCAGGTGCTCGCGGCGCATGTTCCAGGCGACGTCCATCACCTCGACCCCGTCGAGCGCGCTGCGCCCCTCCCACGGCATCCCCGCCGCATGCGCGGTCTTGCCGTGGAAGGTATATTCGGCGGACACCAGCGCATTGTTGCCGCTATTGCCCCAGCCGGTGCTGAAATCGCTGCTGACATGCGCGAAGATCGACATGTCCACGCCCTTGAACAGGCCTTCGCGGACATACCAGGCCTTGGTCGCGAGCAGTTCCTCGGCGACCCCGGGCCACAGCATCAGCCGGCCGGGGATCCTGTTCTTCACCATCACGTCCTTTGCCGCGATCGCGGCGGCGATCATCATCGGCATGCCGGAATTATGCCCTTCGCCATGGCCCGGCGCGCCCGCGATCATCGGCTTGAGCGTCGGCGAGCCGGGATATTGCGACAGGCCGAGCAGTCCGTCGACGTCGCTGCCGAGCGCGACCAGCGGTCCGCCGGTGCCCCAGGTCGCGGTCCAGGCGGTCGGGATGCCGGCGACGCCCCGGGTGATGGTGAAGCCCTCCTTCTTCAGGATGCCGGTCAGATAGTCCATCGTCTGGAATTCCTGGAAGCCCGGTTCGGCGAAACTGAAGAGGGAATCGACCATCTGCTGGATCAGCTTGGCGTGCGCCTCGACATCGGTGACCGCCTGTTTCTTCAAGGCGTCGCGATCGATGCCCGTTGCGGCGGTGGAGGCCTGGATCGGGGCAGGTTCGGCGGCAGCGGCGGTGCTGCACAGGCCGGCGGCGATCAGCGCGGCGAGCATTGGGCGGGTATCGGCCATGTCTTTGTCTCCTGAACGGTGATGTCGTAAGGGTGAGGGGGGCGACCCCCGTCAGATGCCGATGCGCACGCCCATCCGGAACACGCGGCCGAGCACGTCGTAGAGCGCGCGGTTGGTCTGCGGATAAGCGGGGGTGTTGTTGCCGGTCGGCCCGTTGGCGACGAGCACCGGATCGCTGTTCAGCACGTTGCGGATCGACAGGAAGACCTGTGCCTTCGCGCCGCCGGTCTCGAACGCGTAGCTTGCGTTGACGTCGTAGAAGAACTGCCCGTCGATCCGGTTCATGTTGACCGTGCGGTAATCGGCGGTCGAGAGCGGGCAGTCGGTGGAACAGACGACGTAGTTGTTGTTGTAGACCCCGCCGCTGACGCCGCGGGCGATGGCCTGGACGCTGAACCCGGAATCGAGATCGTAGCCAGCGGTGAAGCGATAGGTCCAGTCGGGCAGGCCACCGGTGTTCTGACCCGCCAGATCGGTGGTCGCGGTGACGCCGTTGTTGCTGGTCATCTCGAACGCGTAGCTGGCGAGCGCGCGTAGCGTCATCGTGCCCGGGCCGACCTGCCGGCGATAGCTCGACTCGATATCGAAGCCGCGCGTCTTCACGCTGACGAAGTTGGTCGGCTTTACCTCGATGCTGGTCACCGGCAGGCCCAGGGTCGTGACGCCGCGGCCGCCGGTGGTCGAGATGAACGAACACGCATCGGCAATCGCCTGCTGATAGCATTGGTCGACGATCGTCTGCGCGAGCAGCGAGTCGATCGCCCCGTCGAGCTTGATGTCGTAATAATCCACCGAGGCGGCAAAGCCCGGCAGGAAGGTCGGCGTCAGCACCACGCCTGCGCCATAGGTCTTGGCGATTTCGGGGCGCAGGTCCGGATTGCCGACGGTGGATTCGTTGAACTGGTTGGCCGCGATGCTGCCGTTGACCTGCGGCACGTTGACGGTGTTGGTGCGACCCGTGCCGGGCGCGAACAGCTCGCTGAGATTGGGCGCACGGATATCGCGCGAGATCGTGCCGCGCAGCTTGATGTCCGGGATGACCTGCCAGGTCAGGCCGGTCTTCCACGTCTCGACGGTGCCCGAGGTCGAATAGTCGGTGAAGCGGAACGCGCCGTTGAAATCCATGCCCTTGAAGATCGGGACGACCGATTCGAGATAGGCTTCCTTGACGGTGTACCGGCCCCTGGTCGGCAAGTAGTTGCCGTAGATCCAGGTGCCGGTGGTGACGCCGTTGGCGACGATCGGCTGGTAGAGCTGGTCGACCGACCCGGTGACGGATTCCTTGCGGGACTCCGCGCCGAACGCCACCGAGATCGGGCCTGCCCAGAGATCGACCAAGCTGTTGGTCGAAAAGTTGATCGCCGCGACCTCCTGCTTCAGCGTCTGTTTGCGCAGCGGCTGGCGGCCATTGTAGAGGACATAGGCGATCGCCTCGGGCGAGGCGCCGTTGGTGCCGAGCCGGTTGAGCGGCGCGCAGGACGGGTCGTTGTTGCCCGCATTCGCATCGACATTGATCCGGCACACGATTGTGCCTGGAGCGTATCCGCCGCTGTTGCCCGCTACGGCAACGACCGCGTCGGTCGCCGCCGCCATCCGCGAGACGTTCCAGGCGTTGGTCAGCCGCTCATTCGTCTTCGTCTTGCCCAGTTGGTAATAGCCGCCCCATTTCCAGTCGACCGTGCCGGTCGAGAAGGCCCCGTCGGCGCCGGCGACGTAGCGGAACACCTGCCGCTCATTGTCGCTGCCCTGCGGCGGCAGGAAGATGTTGCTGGTGCCGATCTGGATCGAGCTGAGGTTGTTCGCGGCCATCGCCGCGCGCGTCGCATCGGGCAGATAGGCGTTGTCGCGCTGGATCGTCACGCCGGTGGTCGGCGTCTGCTGATAATAGCTCTGGCCGCGATAGTTGCTGTACGAGAACTGGCCGTAGAGTTCGACCAGCGGCGAGACCTCGTAGCTCAGCCGGCCAAACACGCTGCTGCGCTTTTCCTCGGGCTGCAACGTCGCGCTGCTGCGATGCCCGGCGGTGGTGATGTCGGTGTCGCCGCCGACCATCCACTGGCCGCTGGTGGCGCCGAAGTTCAGCTGGTTGACGCTCGCCTTGCCGGTCGCGGGATCGACCGAGCCGAAATAGGTGCCGCGCAACGGGCCGGTGCTGACGAGCCCGCCCGGCGTGAACTGGCCCGTGCCGATCCCCGATGCGATCAGGAATTCATTGACGCAGGGCGTGTTCAGCGACGCGGCGTCGGTGCATCGCGCTGCGGAATAAGCGGGATTGTTGGCAAGGAAATAGCCGCTGTCATTCCAGTCTCGGTCGATCGTCTGGATGCCCTTTTGCGAGAAATGCTCGCCCGACACGATCAGATGGCCGCGCCCGTCTGCGAACGCCTTGCCGCCGGTCGCCGTCACCTTGTGGTTCGGCGCGTCGCCATAGGTGGTGACGCCGTGCTCATACTCCATCTTGAAACCGGTATAGTCGCGGTCGAGGATGAAGTTGATGACACCCGACACCGCGTCCGAGCCGTAGGCGGACGAGGCGCCGCCGGTCACGACCTCGACACGCTCGATCAGCGCCTGGGGGAAGGTGTTGACGTCGACCTGGCCGGTGGTGGTCGAGGCGACCGAGCGCTGGCCGTCGAAGAGCACCAGCGTGCGGTTCGCGCTGAGGTTGCGCAGATTGACCGAGTTGATGCCGGCGGCGCCGTTGCTGAGCGAGCCGTTGCTGCTGGCCGAGGTACCGCTGCCGCGCACCGCGGGCAGCGTGTTGACGAAATCGGAGATGTTGGCGGGCGCTTCCGCCTTGAGTTCCTTGGCCGTGATGACGCTGACGGGGGTGGGGGCGCTGTAGCCGTCGCGTTCGATCCGCGATCCCGTGACGACGATCGTGTCGTCCCCGGGCACGACGTCGCCGGTGACGGGATCGGTCGCGAGTTCGGGCTTGCCGCCCGGGACGTTCGTCGTCTCCTGATCCGTCGGGGCGGACTTGGCCGGGCCACGTTCGGTCTGGAGCGCCGTATCGGGCGGGCCCGCAACCGTCCGGGCGGACGCCGTCTGCGTGGCGAGGCACAGCGCCAGCACGCCCACGCTGACGAGGCTGGCGGATTTCAAACGCTTGGTCGGCCGGGCGCGCATCGAGAAGGCGCCGGCGTCGGCGCCATACAGAACAGTCATGGAGAGCCCCCTTCAGGTGATCGGGTGCCGTCCAGATATCCCCTCGTTTATCGTTTTCGCTGGTTCCTGCCTGTTGGACTCGATGGCCGGGTATCCCGGTCCTGTTCCGACCCGGAGACTATCAGATGCCGCCTGCCGCTTCCTCGCAATCTGGAGATGAAATCTATGTTACTTTTGCGGAATCGGCGACGTTTTGAGCAATCATTGATGTTTTGCGGCGTGCCGGATATTATTAAGTTGTGATTTCGGCGCGTTGAACGTCACCTTTGATCGTTGACCGCTGCGGGTGCGACCGAGCGCTGCGCGACCTCGCGCATCAGAAAGCTGCTGCGGATCCGGGCGACATGCGGCAGCATCGACAGTTCGCGGCGATAGACACGGTCGTAATCCTCGAACGACCGGACATGGACGATCATGATGAAGTCGACCTCGCCCGACACGAAGCTGCAGAACGACATCGACGGACACAGGATCACCGCGGATTCGAATTCGTTCAGCACGTGTTCGGCCTGCGAACTGAGTTCGATCGACACCATCGCGGTAATGCTGAACCCCAGCTTCGCCATGTTCAGCTTCGCGGTGTAGCCCGCGACGACGCCGTTTTCCTCCAGGATCTTGCGACGCCGCGCGGTCGCGGTGCTCGAGAGATGAATGCGCTCGCCGAGCATGACGTCGGATGCGCGGCCATCGCGGATCAATTCGCGCAGAAGCCGGTAATCGGTAGGATCGACAAGATTGTTTTCGGTTTCGTGCATCATTCACCCCGATTGTTGCCGAATTTCGTCACCCAGGCTTCGAAACTGCGCAATATCGCCGGATACCGCAACCTGGATCATGCTAGTTTGCTGCATGGCAGCAATTGGGGGACGAGGCGATGCGCGGGATCATCTGGGGGACGACGGTCGGGCTGCTGGCCGCAGCGAGCGGCGGCGGACCCGTCGCGGCGCAGCAGGTCGCACGTGCCGCGACGCAGGCGGCGCTGCTGCCGGTCAGGGCGTTGCCGGCCGAGGGACGTATCCTCGTCACGCTGCCCGCCGCCGATGCGGACGGAGCGTCGGGACGGTTCCTCTACGCGACCTCGCTCCGGACGGGTATCGGCTCGGCCAATCTGCGGCTCGACCGCGGGATGCTGGGGCCCGAACACATCGTCGCGTTCCGGCGGATCGGCAAGAAGGTCGCGGTGACGTTCGAAAACCACCAGTTCCGCGCGACCGGTGACGACGGCGTCGCGGCGGGTGGGCGTACCAGCTTTCCGACGAGCATCATGGCGATGCTCGACATCGTCGCGACCGAAGCCGATGGCGGCGTGACGGTCGACATCGCCCCGTTCCTGACGCGCGACACGGTGGGGATCGCGGAGTCATTGAACGCGAGCTGGGCGATGGCCGGCGCGGGCGGCGGATCGGCGGCGGGCAAGGGGTTCCGCCTGGTCGATGCGCTCAGCGTCGCGGATGCCGGCTCGGTGAAGGTATTCCCCGACAATATCGAGGTCGACGCGTTGCAGACCTATCAGACCGATACGCCGGGCCGCGAGGTGGAGCGGATCGCCGGCGAGCCGCGGCAGATCGGTTTCACCGTCCACCACAGTTTCGTCCGGCTGCCTGCGCCCGGCTTCGTCTCGCGCAAGTTCGACATCCGGTCGGCAGCGGGCGGCAATCAATATTATGACTATGGGACGCCGCTGGGCGAGGATGTCGTCCAGCAGTTCGCCAACCGCTTCCGGCTGGAAAAGGTCGATCCGGCCGCCGCCCGCTCCCGCGTCAAGAAGCCGATCATCTTCTATATCGACCGCGCCGCGCCCGAACCGATCCGCACCGCGTTGCTGGAAGGAGTCAACTACTGGGCGACGGCGTTCGACAAGGCCGGGCTGATCGACGCGTTCCGGGCGGAGATCCTGCCCGCCGGCGCCGATCCGCTCGACGTGCGGTACAGCATGGTCAACTGGTCGAACCGGCTGACGCGGGGTTGGTCCTATGGCGGCGGCATCGTCGATCCGCGGACCGGCGAGATCATCAAGGGCAATGTCGTGATCGGCGCGCTGCGCGTGCGGCAGGACATGGCGATCTTCGAGGGGCTGGTCGGCGCCGCGCAGACCAACAGCGGCAGCGGCAATGATACGGTCAGGGCGTCGCTCGACAGGATCCGCCAGCTCGGCGCGCATGAGGTCGGCCATGCGATCGGCTTCATGCACAATTTCGCGGGCAGCACGCAGGACCGGACGACGGTGATGGATTATCCCGGACCGCGCATCAAGCTGACCGATGGCCGGATCGACCTGTCGGACGCCTATGCGAAGGGCGGGGGGGTGTGGGACGACTTCACCGTCGACTGGCTGTATGCCGATGCCGCACCCGGTACCAATCCGGACGTGGCCGCGCGGGCCAAGGCGCTCGCGATCCAGGCGAAGGGCGTCCGCTTCATCACCGACATCGACGGCCGCGCGTCCGATACGCCGAGTCCCTGGGGCAGCATGTGGGATGACGGCCCCGATCCGGTTGCCTCGCTCAACCACATGATGGCGGTGCGCCGCATCGCGATCGCGCAGTTCGGTCCCGGCGTGTTGCGCAGTGGCGAGGCGCTGTCCGATCTGCGGCGCAAGTTCGTGCCGGTATGGCTGCTGCATCGCTATGATATCGACGCGGTGGGCAAGCTGGTCGGCGGCATCGACTATGCCTATGCGGTCGCGGGCGACAATCATCCGGCCGCCGCGCCGGTTGCCGCCGCCACGCAGGACGCGGCGCTCGCCGCCTTGCTGGCGACGCTTTCGACCGATGCGCTGACCGTGCCCGCGACGCTGGTGATGCCGCTGTCGTCGCCGATGAACGGACGCAGCGACGTGCAGTTCGATCAGGAGGTGTTCCGCAATGCCGGCGCCGCTGCGTTCGACCCGTTGGTCGCCGCCGATGTCGCCGCGCAGGTGACGCTGGATTCGCTGCTGGCGCCGGCGCGGCTTGCGCGGGTGTACGAACAGCATCGCCGCGACCCGGGAATGCCCGGCGTCGACACGCTGCTCGACCGGCTGATCGCCGCCACCGTCGCGGCGCGGCGTGACGCGGTCGGTCGCCGGGTCGCCTATCGGACGATCATGACGCTGGCCGCCACGGCGCGCGACGATGCGACGTCGCCCGACGTCGCGGCGCTGCTCAGCGATCGGCTGCGCGGGATCGCGACGCGACTGGCCAAGGCCGGCAGCGACGAGGATGGCGCCTGGAGCCGCCACGTCGCGCTGCTCCTGACCGACGAGGACCGGCTGACGCGCGAACTCGACAAGCGTCGCGCGGTGCCGACGATTCCGCCAGGCATGCCGATCGGTGGCGATACGGGCTGGTTCGACGATTGAGCGATCCGATCACGTCGGATCGAGATGAACGAATGTCGGAAGTCGGGAGGTGGAACGAACGCTTTGGACGACCGCTTGTGGGTCCTATCAGCCCCGCGCTGCCGGGCAGTTCCACCCATTTGCTGCCGTCCGTTCATAGTCGTAGCGCGCTGAAAATTAGAGGTTAGTCAGACCATCTCGAACGGCATCCGCATCCACGGGATGAAGCCTGCTCAACGGCTTATCACCTGAAGGTTTAGTTTTGGAACTTGTCATCTGATATTCCTAAAGACCTGTTTATAGACGATTGGTGTAGAAAGCAGTGGACTGGTGATCGTTGTATTCTCTACCAAATCCTGGCCGACACTATGATATTTTGAGGTTCGCTCGCTGTCGTCGCCGCGAAATTTCAGAGCGACGGTTCCACCGTCAGCTTCTACCGATACATCGAAAACAAGCTCTGGGACGAGTTTCCAGGTGACCGGATCTCCGCCTATCCAAACTACGATGGGTGTTTTGGCATCATAGGCGAGCCCGACCCGACCTGCTGCGGTAGAAATTCTAATCCTATTTACCGCGATGGACTTGCGGAGCCTCATCCGAATGCGAGGGCGCTTGTCGTCGGAAATGGTGGCGGTGCCGCTGTCGATTACTTTGAAAGCATTGTCACTCCGCGCAGTGTCCAGTTCATAGATGCCTGAAACAACACCCTGCACCGGGCTCGCGGAGCCTGAGGTAGAACTTAACATGGCAACTGCGATCACCGTCGATAAAGTATGATGACGCATCACACGCTCCTCGAATTTCGCTGCTCGTGGGTACGGGGGTAGCGACGATCCGGGGTAGCGCATAGGTGATACCTTGGCTGTCGGGGCGCGGGACTTACTCCCGCTTGTAGACACCCCGACGTGCGGAGGGCTGGCAGTCCGGAACGCCCATTTGCGGACGTCGCTCGTTTCGCTAAAGTGCGCTTCTAGAGGAGGGGCGTGTGCTGATACAAAGACTCGGCTGGCTCTCGCGCTTAAGCGTTGTCGCAGTATCTTTTCTGTATATGCTTTTACTTCTGCCGCATACGGCCGGTATAGCCACTAATAATTTCGGATCTGGATGGTTCATTGTTGCGGTTATTATTTCTCTGGCTTGGTTTCCAGTAGCCCTTCTTCATCACCGATCACGGAGCACAAAAAGCGGGTTGGTAGAATTTCTTTCCTTTGCGGCTCTGACTTTATGTGCAGCCTTCTTCGCGGCATTGTTCAAAAACGCTTAGAACAGCCTTCCTAACGTCCGCTTTCGACCAGGTCGCGACGTTCGTCCGAGGATGTCTGGGGTGGGAAGTTGATCATTCGCAACGATGAACGAGCGTCCGAAGTCGGGGAGCGGGAAGGGTGGGGCGAATGGCGACTTATAGGTCTTGCGGGAAGGGGGGATAGGCAAGGCAGCGCTCGACGAAAATGCACCGTTAGCAAGTCGGGCGTTCGACGGCAGCTTCTGCCGGAATCTGCAAATGGGTCGGCGGGTATCCGTCTGACAGCAAGGCGCCCTAAGTGCGCGCCATTTGGCACCATCTGCCATTTTCAACGAACGGCGTTCGCGTTGTCGGCAAAAACGCGATCAATAAGTGCCGGTGACGCCTCGGTACTCCCGTGGCCATCGCCGATCCAACAATCGCGGGCGCAATAGTGAAGTACAGACTTGACCAAAAGGCTCCTGAAAGTTAGTGAAGTCAAAGCTTCACTGAGGAGCAAGTCGATGACCATCACACACGATACCTTCGAAATCCGCAAAACCTGCGATGCCGCTCCGCCCGCGATTTTTGGCGCTTTCGCTTTTCAGGACCGCAAGAGCAGGTGGTACGCCGCCAGTCCCGGACACGAGCCGCTTTCCTACAGCTTCGACTTTCGTCCGGGCGGTGAGGAGAAGCTCACCGCCAGGATGCTGCCAGGCACTCCTATCGCGGGAAGGGAGCTGTGCTGGACCTCAACCTATGCTGAGATCGTCGATAACGCTCGGATCGTGTTCTTCCAAACGCTCGACGTCGATCAGGCCCGCGTATCTGCTGCCGTGGTCACCGTGGAAATTGCGCCGCTTGGCGACAAGAGCGAGATCTTGCTGACGCACCAGGCGGTCTATTTCGAAGGCGCCGACGGCCCGGCAATGCGCCGGATGGGGTGGGACTTCCTGCTCGACACGATGGCTTCGGAACTGCAGCCCGCATGATGCAGCCTGCCGTAGAGACTGTCCGCTCGTCGAGGGTCGACCTTCTGTTTCATGCGCTCGGTGACGCCAATCGCCGTCGCATGGTGAGTCATCTTGCGGAGCGGCCCGCGAGCGTTTCGGAACTCGCTGCGGTACTGGCGATCAGCAAGACGGCAATAGGCCAGCACCTTGCCGTGCTTGAGGAAGCCAAGCTCGCCCGCTCGACCAAGCTTGGACGGGTGCGCACCTGTCAATTCGATCCTGCCGGGCTCGCGCCGTTGCAGGATTGGATCGACTATCACCGTCAGGAATGGAACGCGCGGCTGAACCGCCTTGATGATTTGATCAGCGGCATCGTTTCCAACGAAGACTGCGCCTGAACGTCGGCTTCTGCATAGAGCTGTCGTTCGGGTTATCACTGCAATCGGCGGGAATGTCCCCAAACCAAGCCTCTCGGATCGGCGCTTTTGCGACATGAACGCGCGGCCGGAGTTGTGAAGCCGAAAAGAGCCCGCAAGCGGCCGGGAATGGGTTTTCGCGGCCTCAAAACTCCCCGACAATTCTCTTCTCCGTGGTGCCCCCTATCATCGTCTGACGATGATCTTTTTGTCCTGGCTCAAATGCACGCGCTGCCGATTCCCATGGACATCCATGGATCAGACTTAAGCGTATTTGAAACCCCGAGTGTCGACCCTGCCTAGTTGGCCACTACATCCGGCCCGAGCCACGCGGCGCGAAACGCGAGTTGTTGGGCGGTTGGTTTAACCCCTGCGGTTTCGTAGCGGACCACCTCGACGGTAGGGTCGGCGAGGAAGGTCAGCGTGGCGCGGCGGTCGAGGCCGCGTTGGCGGTAGGTGATGTCGGCGGTCTGGCCGGGTTTGTAACGGCCAAGCGCCGCAGCCGCGTCAGCATCGCTGGTGATCACCGTCCCGCCTAGGCTGACGATCTGGTCGCCGTTGTCGAGGCCGGCGCGGTAGAGCGGCGTATCGGGGGCGGGCGCGCCGTCGATGCGAACGTCGGTGCCGGTAGTCTTGAGGCGGACGTTGCCGAGCCACGCGGCGGTCGGGTTGACGGGACGGAGCTTCAGACCCGCCTGGTCGAGAAGGGGAGCATAGTCGGGAAGCGCCTCGGCATCGACCGAGGTCCTGAAGAAGGCGTCCGCGAAGGCGGGATCCTTGGTCACCTCGCCTAACGCGCGCGACAGGTCGGCGCGGGTATAGGGGCGCTCGGGCTTGCCGAAGGTCTGCCATAGGTGGCGCATAAACGTGTCGAGCGTGATGCCCGGGTAACGCTGGCGCAATGTCAGGTCGAGGGCGAGCGCGAGGCCGGCGCCATAGGTGTAGTAGGACACGAAGATGTTGGGGTTCGTCGCGTCGATCGACTTTGCCGCATCGACGAACGGCGCCCGCAGGCTCATTTCCTGCGGACCGCCGTAACGGCGTGCGGTGCCAGTGGTTAGCGCGTTGACGGTAGAGCCGACCCCGCGCAGATACGCGTCGATCGCGGATTCGCCCGCTCGGCGGATCATCAGCGGCCCGTAATATTGGGTGAACCCTTCCGCAAGCCAGAGCGACGGGGTCGGGTTGGCGCGGGTGAAGTCGAACGGTTCGAGCTCGGCAGGGCGGATGCGCTCGACGTTCCAGCTGTGGAAGAATTCATGGCTGAGTGTGTCGATCTGCGCAAAATTCGCCGCGGTGAACGAACGCGGCTGCGATATGATCGTCGAGTTGCGATGCTCCATGCCGTCGCCGCTGATCTGCGGCACATAGTCGGCGATGAAGGTGTAGGTGCCGAAGTCGTAGGCGGGGTGTTCGCCCCACATCGCGATGTGCTGCGCGACGACCTTTTTGGCGCTGGCGGCGAAGCGATCGACGTCGGCGGGCGAGCCGTCGTGATGGACCGCGAGCCGGATCGTGGCGCGCGTCGGTCCCTCTCCGACCTGCCATTCGCGCAGATCGAAATTGGACAGCTCGGTGGGGCTGTCCATGAAATATTGGAAATTGGGCGCGGCGAAGGTGTAGGGGTCGCCGGTTGGCTGGAGCTGGGTCGCGACCTTCCACTTGGCGTCGAAGGGCACGAACCGGACGCTGATCGGGCGCGCGTCGTGCCCGACCGCCCACAAAAAGGTCGCGGGCATATTGAGATGCGCGTGGGTCGCGTCGATCTGCGCATATGTGCCGTCTCCGTGATCGCCGAACAGCGTGTAGGTGACGCTTACCGTCCCGTCGTGCCCGGGAATCGTCCAGCCATAGGGGTCGGTCCGCGTCATCGCGAGCGCGCGACCGCGGCCATCCTTGGCGGCGAGCGAATAGACGTTCTTGGCGAATTCGTGGATCGCGTAGCGGCCGGGCGAGGAGCGCGACATCTGGACGCGCAAGGGGGCCGGTCCGAGGTCGCGCCAGGTGACGGTCACCTGTGCCTCATGATGGACCGCGTTGGGGAAAGCGATCTCGTACCGGGTCGCCGCTGGCGCCTTGGTCTGTGCAATCGCGGGGCCGGCGAGCAACGCCAGCGTGGCGGTGCAGGTCGCAAAAATCGTCTTCATGGATGGTCCCCCGGATCGTCTATCGGCACCTAGGATCGATCGACATTCACCTTGTCAATCCTCCCGCCAGCCGAGGAGGAACGGCGGCAAAGACCTAAAGCCGAGATTATCGCGTAGTCGTGTGACGGATATGAACGAGCGTCCGGAGTTGCACGACGCTGAAAGCCGTCGGAACGGCCGGTCTTGGGGGCGAATCTGATTTGGGAGCAAACTGGAGCAAGAGCCCGAAATTTGGTTTGTTAAATCAAGGCATTAGGCTGGTCTCTTGAGTATGGTTATGCGGAAGCAGATCGGATCCGGCCAAGGCGGCAGGCGTCGGAAACACACGCATCGTTGAGCCTGCCCAGTAGCGCAAGCGAACATGGCGATCTCATTCAAGTCGAGAGCTACGCCATATCACGCCGGTTTTCCCGAGTCCGAACATGGCCACGTGACAGGGCTGCTGCATCGTTCACGCCGGCGAGCATCAACGTGCGCTCGAACTCTTCTGTCAACAACGTCAGAGCGCGATCGACGCCTGCTTCGCCGCCGGCTGCGAGGCCGTACAGATAGGGGCGCCCGATCGAACAGGCGGTTGCCCCGAGCGCCAACGCCTTCGCCACGTCCGAGCCGCGTCGGATGCCGCCGTCGCAGATGACGTCCGGCCCACCGCCAACCGCGTCGCGTACCGCTGCGATCTGGTCGATCGGGGCGGGCGCTCCATCGAGCTGGCGTCCGCCGTGGT
>Ga0265780_10001456_pt1 | contig 33190 bp, 33 predicted proteins | sample P1T30metagenome_FD_192432 | JGI IMG/M metagenome (GOLD analysis project Ga0265780, IMG submission 192432) | Plant litter microbial communities from East Loma Ridge, Irvine, California - P1 T30 | ecosystem: Environmental > Terrestrial > Plant litter > Unclassified | place: USA: California...
GCGTTAGCCCTAGCCTCGACCTAAGCTCCGACACATCATCTTTCATCCCCAAAGAGACCCACGCATTCGAACAAGTGTCCTCCACAACTCGCCTTCCAGACTCCACAACCCGCTCCCTCCCTTCACACCGCCGACCCCCCCCCCCCCATAGTCGTGCAAGGAAGCGCACTCCGCGCGTCACACAACATGTCCAGCCGGTACGTCGCAAACAACGAACAACTCAGCTCCAGTCAGATGCTAACAAGACCTCAGCTTTGGCCGCAACGACGCGCGCGACGACCTCTTCAGCACCTACAACCGCAGCGCCTCGCCGTCCAAATCCAAGCAAAAGCCGCGCTCGCCCTACGGCGGCTCTGGGGGCTACGGGTACACCTCGCCGTCCGCCGACGCCGGATTTGCCGCATACCCCAGCGCGTCGAACAGCAGTACTGGCAATTTATATCCCGGCGGGAGTAGCGGGGGGTATGGAGTTGGGGGAGGAGCGAATGGCACTGAGACGTTCCGGGCAGCGACGCCAAATTCGCGCGGGCAGTACAGTTCAGCGGTACTTGATGAACTCGAGAGTCAGCATGATGATCAGCATGTGGGCATTTTGACGAGCAAGGTTAAGCAGCTGAAAGATGTGGGTTGATGCTTCTTCCCTGTACTATCGGTGTGGGGTGCTAATACTCGTCTAGTTGACACACCTCATCGGCGACGAAATCCGCGACTCCACATCCCTCGCTGAGAAAATGAACGACCAGTTCGAGAACTCGCGGAATCGCCTCAGGGGTACCATGACTCGCATGTTGAGGATGGCGGAGAAGACGGGTGTCGGGTGGAAGGTTTGGTTGGGCTTCTTTGCGGCGGTTATACTGCTGTTTTGGTGGGTTTGGTTGAGTTAGGTGGGGGGAGTGAAGCATTGCGATGATAGGAGGGATATATGGGAAGGAAAAGTGTATAGTCGGCATGGGCATTGCATTTGGCGAGGCGTTTGGGCGCATTTGAAATCAGAGGAGAGGATGTGTACAAACAGCATGGCATCGATATATTATAGGATGGCAGCATGGGCGACTGTACACCACACCAAAGTCTCTCAGACACGCGCATTCAAAGCATTTGGTCCTTTGACTACATCGAAATGACAAGTGCAGTGACGCTCATCATCACCACGGCCAGTATCAAGCATGACACCTTGGCCAAAAAAAAAGCAAAACATATTCCTAGACGACGCGGTTTCTCAGATTTCGTTTCTCAACATCATGTCAGAGCTGGACACGCTATCCAAACAGCGCCCAACGAAACAAGTGTACTCCTTTTTATCCTGCACTCAATCCGTCCCATACAACTCGCAATTGGGTGTTTTTGGAAAGGAGAGAAGCAAGGCAAAGCATAATGCTTGGTGGATGGAAATTTTGCAAAACTCAGTGGCTCATGATCCTGCAGAAAGCCCAATTCCAATCCCGCGGGAGAGAGAATATCATGGTCAGGTTTAGTCTTGGTTTTGACTGTCGAGATCAGAAGAGCAGTTGCGGCACATCAAGACGGTCAGCGCCATTTTTTTTTGGTGTGCTTCGAGGAACAGGAGAGAAGACGTGTCGGTAACTCTCTGATGTTTTGGGTTTAGATGAGAGGCTTTTGGGAGAAGAACAGGCACATTTGTACGCGATCTGGGCTCTTTTGAAAAAACAGAAGGACAGGCTCACATAGGTCGAAGTGGTATGTCTTTTGAGAAGTGGAAGAAGAGGTGTGGCAAGATGGTGAGAGAGGAGGTGTGGTTGAATGGAGACTTTATATCGTGGGCAGACGCCAAGCTCACTCAGTGATAGGAGTGTTTTTCAAAGTCTCTAGCCTCATGTGCCGGATCCGATGTATATTTTCAAGCATTCTGCAGTGCTGGAGGGAAAAAAGAATATGTTCAACTTCAGTAAATGCCAGATTGTCCATTGATTTATTTCGATATTCTTTTTCGACCACAAGGGTCTCATGAAATGGGCGTGGTTCATTTTCTAGTATGTTTCTGCCGATGACAGCGACGGATACTCAGGTCATGCAATCCGGTCGCTGGGTTTTTGGAAGTGATGGTTCGATGCTCATAAAATAATGTTTTATTGGCACTGGAACATGGCGGCTGGGAACATCTGATTCTCGGCTTTTCGTTCGTTCATGCTATGTTGTGCCAAGTTTTTGCGAGATTGGAAACATCTCGTTTGTGAGAGAGAAGAGGTGAATATAGCGACGAAAGATATTTGTACGCATTTTTCAGCACTGCGTTGGGCTGGCTGTGGCTCGAAGAAATTTTCTCAACGACTGGAGCAGTTCAAGCATACTGTCATGTGTTGTTAAGATTGATTGTCTGAATCTCAAAAACCGGTTTTTGTGGCTTGTCAATTTCGACTGCTGTTTTCGTGCCGCTGAGTAGAAGGTCTTTGGCAAGTACAAGTACAAGCTCTGGGTACTGATGGAAGTTTCGAGAGGCAGAAAGTCATACTGGTTGGTAGAGAAAGTTCTGGACGCAAAAGCACATAACCTGTCGTATGGTCCGATTTTGATGTTGGAGCAAGGAAATGTAACGATACAGAACAGGGCGAGAGAGGTAAGTTTTATACCGCTGCATGGCCGATTGCTGTACTAGATCTTGGTTCGTACATCGGGTAATTCCCAACGTGATTTTGATTCGAGGCTGCGCTACATTGTCACAGACTCATCATCACTGACCTTTCGCGACAAGCCAAATAACCAGACTTCTTGACACCTCCAAACCAGCATAAAAGACATAGCATGCTTTTTCAAGACACAGGAAGTCAAATGTACGGGGACGAATAGAGTTTGGAGACGTAATCTCGCATAAATGTTATCGTAGTGGTTTAAGTGCACGACAAGCCGGCACTTTCATCAAGGAGCATGTATGTTGTTGCGCTCATCAACGGCAGCAGAATCAATGTCTTCATGGAAAGCAAAAGAGTAATTTTTGGAGAGCGGCTAAAACACATAGCGAGTTCCGAAAGCAATCTTTCTATGAAGAAGGAAAGCATAATGAAGAGGTAGAGGTGTTCGAGGTCCATATAAATACACGTCCGGAAGCAAGACATAGGACTCATGAACAGAGACCTACCCCGCTCCATGTGATAGCGAAGCGTAGATGTATTCCTAGGCGTAAAACACTCCCTCATAGCAACTCTCAACGAACATGCAGTGCAGGCGCTCCAATTTGGAACCTGCGTTTCGTGCACTTCGCTGGGGGAACATAAAGCTCCACTTCGTCCGGTTCGAGTCTCTCTATCACACATATGGATACGGCGGAGTGTTTTTTGACACGCTATCGAAATATCACATGAGTACCATACACGTACAATTTTCGAGTCGACTGGACAGCTCATGGTCTCTCTCACTTCCAACTTTCAGAGGATCATGGCATGTCTCATAACCACCTTTGGAAGTGGGGTGGTGAAGAAGGGAAGTGGTATTTTGATAAGACTGTCGCCTAGCGGAAATCTCATGGCGAGAAATAACGTCCGCGATGGCACCATGAACAGGCGAGTGCATCCTTTTTGAAATGTCTCAACTTTGCAAAGATTTCATGCAAGCTTGTTAGGCCTTTTTTTCGATAGACGGCAGCAGTCTCGTGCTGTTTGGTGGAGAGATTTATTGCGAGCAGAGTAATTTGTGTCTTGGAGAAGAGAGACAAAGACACCGCGACATGGGGTGCATAGTGAAGAAGTTTTGGACAAGACGAGAGTCATGTTTTGTACACTAGGTCCAATTTGGTGGAAGAGCAGAGAAGACGATTATAACACGAATACTTCAAAGTTTTTGAGGCTAATGACATAACACAAGGTGTGAGAACAGGACATTGAACGGGAGATGGACTTTTATACTCTAGAGGTTGGATTACATGCTCCCTAAAGTGCACTGTTTGAGTTTATGGAATTTGGAGGCCCGCGACTGCTGTCCATGCCGAGCCTTCCACGGTGCCTAGACTACCAGCAACCCTAATCATGTGGTATCAAGCAGTTTCTTATCCTGATCCTCCGTTCTGTAAGTGTCAGATCCGAATAAATGCCGATGTTAAATTGCGCCAAACAAGATGGAGAGGCATACCACAGTCGTTTCTCTGCCACGCGTGAACGTTCTCTGATGCGTATTGTCGCTTGAGAAATACTCTATAGTTCTCAATCCCGAAAACTTCCCCAGAGAGATGGGTACGCGCCATCGATATGTCTGCTGGCTAGCTTTGATAGCAAGCTTTCAGGCATGCTTTTGTAACCCTTACGGGCTCACCACTTCCGCGCTCACGTCCTTCCCGGAGACAACGGCCTGTTGAATCCGCCCTGTCTGTTCATGTACTGCCTAGCCTCCATGCGTTTCTCCCGCCTGATGCCGTAGTTCTTGTCATTGCCAGGCACCTTCTGGTTCTTCGTCGACTTGAAGCCTGCGAAGCCCATGGCCTTTTTCATCTCCCAGGTGTCGTCGTCCATGTCCTCTGGCTTCTCCGCATCCTCCTTCATCTCGACGTCGGGCGACTCTTCCTCCTTGGCAGCCGGTGCCGCCTTGACTGAGCCGCCACGTGCTTCGCGGGGTGGGAAGTCAGATCTGCGAGGGCCGCTGGGTGCTGTCGCGCCGCCGCGGGAACCTCGTGGTGCGTCGCGCGGGCCTCTGTCTTGGTCGCGATCGCCGCGGCCTCGTCCTCGTGGGTCACGTGCGCCGGCTTTCTCGCGGTCATTGCCACGGAAGGGCGATCTTGATCTGTAGCGGGGGTTGTCGCGTCGGCCACCACGTTCTCGTCGCGGGCTGCGCGATCGGTTGCGCCGCTCGCCGGGCGGGCCTCCTCCTTCGCGGTTGCGGTCTTCGCGTGGCTCGCGGCGGCTGTCTCGCTCGCGGTGACGGTCACGTGGGCGCTCGTTGTCGGACATTGTGGTGTTCGTGGTCGAGTGAGGACGGCGTGGAAGTTGTGGCGCAATAAAGATGAGTAAGTCAAGGCCTGGGGATTGTGGATCAGAGGATAACACTAGTGCTTTGCGCAAACTTCCCAACAAGGAAAGTTCTTGCACGGTGTGGATCATAGGGACAGGTACTGGGGGCATGAACAAGCGCCTCACCTAGTCTCCAAATTGCCTTGCACATATGCAGCACGACGTGGCGAGTCACGATATGGCAAGTCATCACGGCATGTACACCAATATTTGAGACTTTTCTTGTGATTCGCTATGAGCACCCAATTCGTGTAGCGAACCCGGGCAACATGCAACAGATATGCACCAAGGACGCCCTAAAGGTACTCGGAGCCCATCACGATGCTTTTCGTCGTAACGCCAGCCATGCAGGGTATATCCAGATCATTCAGTGTTGTAGACCACGACCAGAACTTTTGCAAACCACCAACCATGCACCTCATGCTTATATCTCATCCTCTTCCTCGTCAAAATCATCCTCTTCACCCATGTCGTACAGGATACGACCCCCCTCACCGCCTTCGCCCTTCTGTGCATCAAAGTATGGGAGCACAACACCTTCACGGGCCTGCTTCTGCTTCTCAGTGAGACCAAGGTTGAATGTCGATTCAATGTCGTCGGCAGCGGCATTGACGAAGCCAATCACCTCCTGACTGGCGTATGCTGGGACCAGGTCGAGAAGTGTCACAAACTCCTCCTTCAGCTTGCCGACAACCATGCCGGCCGTGGGCGCGCTGTAGTCGGTAGCGCGCGCTTCGCGAAGAAAGTAGGTCTCACCCTCAGGTCTGCCTGACTTGCGGCGAAATTCAGCTTCGAGTACGATGCCCTGGTGGTCGTTTGCGTCGAGACATTGGACAATGCCTTCAGCGCCCTGTAGAAGACCAAAGGTGGGCTCAGGAAGACTGCGCTCTCTGGCGGCCTTTGCTGCAAGAACGTGGGCAAATGACTTGCAGACGATGACAGATGTGGCCATGTACTTGAGTAGCTCGAGTGGTTGTGGAGCGTACGCATTCTGCGCATTCTGCGTGGGAAGCATGTCCTGGTGGTAGACGCCAACCAGCGTTGATGCATACTTGTTTGCGACAAGGTTGAACAGCTCGCTCATGTCGACGCCTTCTACGCCGAGAAGGTCGGAGAGGGAGTCTACAATGACGAGGCTCTCTTTGGCGAGCTCCAAGGCGTTACGGAGATCTTGCATGATCTGTTTGCTGCTAGTCGCAGCATAGGCGGGGATGTTCTGAACGGCGGGATCGTACTCGGTGGCCTCAAAGGACACCACGATGACGTGTATGTTGCGTGACAGGGCGCGGCGCATCATCTCGTTGGCGAAGGGCATAGCACGTTGGTTGAGGTCGTCAAGTACCAGAGTGAAGGGCGATACATTGTTACGTAGGCAGAGAACTCGCATCATCAGATGAATCGAGTGGCGATGATGCTGCTCTGGAGTGGAGATTGCCATCTTCCTGGCGGGCTGCCAATCGGCTGCGGGTGTGCGCCTCTGTGTCTGGATACCGTGAGTGTCGTAGTTGTCTTCCAAAATCCAACCTTTGCTGTCTGCAGGTCGAAATTTGCGTTGGCTCCTGATGAGTGCTTTGCGCTCGATACGCTGGTGTACGGTGATAAGCCAATCCGGGATCCGACCAAATTCGTAATGCACTTCCTCCCAAAAGTTTGGAGTGCTGAAAACTTGTGCCCACTCTGCTTCGGAGCAATCTTGTGGATTACACATGCTGTTAGATTTCGGTTTGTATATCTCGATTAACGTAGATATTGGAGGAATTGGATGTGGCTAGAAGATTGAGAGGAAAGCAAGAAGTAAGAAGTAGATGGTGGTATGGGTAGAAAGAAAACTTGCTGAAGGACGAGCACGAGATTTCTGGATATCAGGGGGCTGGTAGGAACTGAAGGGGCTGGGAGCAGGCCTCATGAGAGGGATGGCGCATGAAGTGAACATACCTATTTTTCTATGAGGTGAAAGAGCCTACAAAACCTCGCTAGCGATTACGGTGTGGTGTGTCAAATTTGTGGGTTGGGGCCGGTGAGCTATTCCATTTCTTGAAACAGTGTTACATGTATCCAGTCAGTCATACACGCTCGCACTTTTGGATGTTGACACTTCTGGCGCGGAGTCGTAGTGGTGAGGTGAGCAGTGAATGGTCTATTCGGTTTCGGTGCGCACTAGTGCGCATTGGGCCACGCTAGCGCATCCCGGATTTAGGCACTTGCACGTCCGCCCCACTGCTTCATCGCGCATGCGGGCGAAGCTATCATCCAAGGTACACATGTCTTCGTGAAACGCCACAATGCGTGTGTGCAATCTCATCTCATCATGACAAGCGCCACACCATCGTCGTCAAAGACAGCTCGCCCACGATCCCCGCACTTTCCTCCACACAACGCTCCACGTGTATGGTTCATCACAAGGGGTGTTTCCCCAATCGCCATCGCATTAGCAAGGCAGGTACTTGAGCATGGCGATTATGTAGTTGCTGGCGTGGTGCCCACGGAGTTTGAGAAAAAAGAAGGACAAAGCGAGGACTTTCGCAGTTTTCTTGAGGAAGTGAAGAGAACTGAAAGATGGCGTGAACGATTGCGAGTAGTCGGTCTGGATGCAAGAGTCGTTGGTCAATGCCAGGCGGCGGTTGCAGAAGCAGTCGAAGCTCTTGGGCGTATTGATGTGCTCTTGTGTGCGGCTAGCGAAGGTAAGTCATACTCCTCCGCGCTGTAGAAAGCTTAGCTGACGCTGGATTCCAGCTGTGATCGGTGCTGTAGAGGAGTTGGCTCAAAGCAATCGCACTATAAGCTTAGTGGACGAGATCTTCGAGATCAACTTCTTTGCCAACGTCAACATCATCAAAGCCATCTTGCCGGTGATGCGAGAACGGAAGAACGGTCACATCATAGTCATAACTGGTATAAGTAAGCTGCTTCCGGTCTCCGATACCTTGTGGTACTGATTGTGCATAGCTGGCCATCTGGGCACACCGGGCCTGGGCATGTACTGTTCCTCACAGTGGGCGATCGAAGGATATTGCGACGTTAGTAATCTATCTTCAGTCTCCATGCTTTCGTTAACAAAGTGTAGAGTCTCGCATATGAAGTCGCCCCCTTCAACGTCAAGATGTCTATAGTGCAAGCCAACATGGAGGTCAACGTGTTGACCAACCGCATCACTTCAGTACCGCCCATGGCCGAATACCTTCAGGAAGAGAACCCTGCTCCACTCGCACGCGAAATCTTCTCTGGTCTTCTGGACAAGCTGGAGCGTATCGAGAATCCACGCCCAGGTTTCGATGCTAGATCCCCAGACAGCGAGACTACCACTAGCCCGGATGCTGGCATGGGCGAGCCGACCATGGGTGATATGCTCAGCTCGGACAGAGTCACATCTTTGTATGCGCCGTTACCATCAGCTGTCAAGAGTTCGTTGATCGCCGAAACGGTTCATGCATTGACTGCAATCGGCGGACACGACAATCCACCGGCGAGGCATATCGTCGGTACAGAGGGTGTGACGGCCGTGAAGGAGAAACTGAAGACAACAAGCGAGGAGCTTGAAGACTTCATTGAAGTCAGTAGTGCTGTGGATATCGCAAAGATGGATCACGAGACTATGAGTTCTATGGGTTTTGATCTGAACATGATGTAATGCTTACATCACTCACAAAGAGGCCAGCATGTTCGCACAGCAAGAATCAAACAGAGGGGAAATATACGAATTGAGTAATAGTCCCTTCTCGTAGTATCCGCATGTAACAACCTGAGAAACCGGGCTCCTATCACGATACATTAAAACACATTCCTTCAAGTTCCGCGACGCATATACGTTAATTGAAACTCCCTCGCCATCATTCTAGACTCAAGCAAGGACATCCCGACCCAACCCCACGAGTTGGTATCTCGCACCGCACGGATGGCGATCTCGACATCCATCGCTCTCGTCGACAGACCAGCCAAACGCCTTGCCTGTCGTGCTTCAACCAAGTATCTGTCAAGCGTTGTGATGTGCCCATGGTCCTGGCCGAACGGAAGACCATTGTGCCATCCCTGCCTGAAGCGTAACTCGTTCGTAGCCTCAGCACCATCTCTATAAGCATAGGCTGCAGCCGTCCCGTCATCAATCGATCGAGTCCCCAGCATGTTGTCGTAAGCGTCGTCATAACGAATGGGTTCAGTGATACCGACTGGTGGGGGTTGATTCACATGGTAGCGATCACGAACTCCTATCGCTACGAGTAGTCTTTTGACACGAGAATTGAGGTTTTGGAAAACGGCGGCTTGTGGTAGTGGTCGTGGTCGTGGGCCATAGATTGGTTGGGGAGCGTCTTGTAGGACCGTTCCGAGATTGTGTAGAATTGCTACACCAGCTAACTTGTAACAATCCAACAGCGTGGTGAAAACCCGACAACTATCTGGGCGTGACGAAAGAACATGGAGTGCTTTGAACACTGAATTGATGTTGGAATGCAGCGTTTCGACGTCTCGCACGGGGGAAACGAACTCAAATTTGAGCACTTCGTGTGTCGCATGGATGTCCCTTATAGCTGATACATCATGAGTGCTGTTGGTGCGAATGCGGAACAGTGCGAGACCTTGGCGGTTGCCAGCATTGGTTTCAACGCCATCTGGAGTGTTGCCATCTGTATTGTTGCCACGTACGCCGAGGCGAGAGAAAGTTATGTCTATGGAAAATACCATTGTTGAATATGCGCGAATTGGAGCACGGATAGGGATAACGAAAGTGACTGTTGTAGCGAAAAGCCGCAATAAGAATGAGTTGCGTATATTGTATGTATGAGCGAAGGAGAACGGATCCTGAGTGTCTGCGCCTGAAAAGGGATGCATAGCTTTCACAAAATTATGAGGCAGCGGCGTATGGCCTTCAAAATGAGCAGTTGCGATATCATATATGCGCCTGAATGATGTCGTAGCCGCCGAATACGCTACTCTCGTTGCACCTTCTCCCATTGCGTTCTCTTCCAGCGCCACCTCATCCCAGTTCGCATACCAAGGTAAGACATTCAAGAAGCACTCATGGCTACTGGAGCAGCTATATGTCCTGAGCCTATGGTTTTGTCGGCGCTAGGAGTGCCTCTCAACCTAGACTGATCCACCTTCCAACAAGTGAAGGCAAGTGACTACCGCCCCAAAGGTGCCCCATGTTTCTGGATCATCTAAGATCATCCGCAATATCTCGGCGTCCAATTCGCTGGTATCAAGACCAGCAAGAGCTCTTGCTTGACGCATCTCAATCACGCGAGCGTTGGTCCAGTAAGCATACGGAGTGATCCAACGGATCCTATTGTTGACTAGAGTACCATCCGGCCTCATACTGAAAATTGGTTGTGAGATGTCGCTCATGATGCCGTGCTTCGAGCTTTCACTTGCAGAATAGTGCTGAGCTTCGGGAGAGGTTAAGTGTCCGAAGTCGGGTATGAGATGCAGATCATAAGGTTGAGCGGAAATTCTGGGAAAGTTTATAGCTCTCTGGATTGTTTGTCGTGAGTACGGGGAAACATTGTTACCAATCGTACGCAATCTCGTCGGGAGTCATGCTCATCTGCCGGGGTAGTTCATGCTCTTTTCTTCACCGCCAGCGTGTCTGGCACAAGAAAAACCTTGAGAGTCGCCCCACGAGTTGACAACTAATGGTGTGTTATCAGGTACGAAGGAAGGTAGACACGAGTAAGTGAACGGCATCGCTAGAGTCCAAATATGATAGCATTGCCCCATGTATACATTCAGGATATCGTAAAAGCCGCCACCTAATAACCCTCGTTGCTCTCAGTCGTTCGAGAATGTGTAGTATTGAGATGACAGTTCAGGTCCCCCTTCGATCCTCAAGAATCCCCTGTGTCTTAGAAAGGCTAGTGTGTCTACATGACGTCATTGCTTCTGAATCACCCATGTGCAGCTGTACATGCATTCAACAATACAACTGAAGACAAAGCTTCTCCTCAGGCTGCTGTATTTCGCAAGGATCAGAAAAATCAGATTTGATCACCGAGCATGTGCGTGCCAGACAGTTTGCGTACGAAAACGGCGTCCCATGGTCCAAGCCCGCTCGCCACGAAGCGGCGTCTTGCTTCTTCACGCACGACACTTGGTTTGAACCACTACACTTGCTCAGATATTCAAGGCTATGCCACGAGTGACGCCATGTCGCGTTTTGAAAATAATTACCCTACCATGGATTGTCATGCTAGGCCTCTTCTTCTTCCTACCCTCCCCAATCATCCCACCACACCAACGCGACGCATATGTCCAACAAAAGCTTGAATCAGGAAGCACTGTGATCACAGCTATAGACTACAGCCCCTTCCGGAAGGAACCGGTTGATGTTCGTGCCGAAATTTGTTACGAATGCTCTGATCTGCTTCTGCATTGGCGATTCTTTACCCATGGGCAGACTGCTCATTTGGACCTGAGCGATCAAACCGACCGCGCGATCGACATCGCAACGATTCTCAAAGATGCTTCCAAGAGGAACAAAGAAAGCATGCCCGGCACAGGCGACCAGTGGACGCCTTATTTCGAATACCCATTGTTTCTGAAAGGTCTGCCAGCGGGCGACGCAGATGAGGAAATCAATATGCCGTGGTTCCACGATACCGACCAGAAGTTGATGCACTACAACATGCACAATTTCCTTGTGTCAATTGTCGCCTATGCTGTTGTGCCCGAACCAGATGTTCTGGAAATTTGGAGAGGCGCATATGTTCAGCATGCACTAGATTCGAGATCTGGGCAAGCAGACCAGGACGACTTCAACCTCGGGCAGGTAGCATATGACAATATGACGCTTCATAAATCGGACAGCGACCTTCTGGCCTCATTCGCTTTTAAAGATGGGCCATTCACCCAGCGCGTCGTGGTACGGCATCTGTCTGGCAGTTTGCCATCTCGTACCTACCCAATCAGGAAGGCGCTCCTCGTGCCCCTTGGACCATTCATTGCGCTTCCCTTCATTATCATCAATGAGTTCATTGAGGCCCTTGGGGCGGTCCTATGGTACATTTTGGTCCTGCTCAGTCTTCTTGCTATATTTGCCGGTTATCGAAGACTCGAAGTTTCCAGGCGGAGGCACAGCGATACCGGAAGCCGAACAATAAATGTTTGGGGACCTGCAGGCCCAGTCGAATCAAAGAAGCAGCGCGACTGGTTGGATGAGGAGAAAGAGATAGGCTTGCAGCGCCCAAAGACGATGCGAGTAGGAAGAAGTTGTAGAAATTGATATTTGTGAGCTTCGATATTATTGAGTCGAGAAAACAAATCTGTGAAACGAGAACCCACGGTGCCCTCTGACCTCGCGTCTGCATTTATTGACCACTTGATGGTTTCTCAGCGAGCACAGCATTAGCACATGCACGGGCAGCGGAGAAAGGGCGCATTCAGCCGCAAAGGGAGACCGCCGCATGCTCAAGCAACCGTGAAATCCACGCAGTCACCTAGCCGGTGAACCATTTTGTGAGTAGTCGGCGGTAATCACATCAATGCGGGGTGCACTAGCCGAGTAATAGCGTCTCAAGGTTCCATTGAAGCACCTGAGGTTTTCAATAAAGGGGCACGTGACGGGCGGCCGGGATCGGCAGGCTTGATCTTCCTTTATCCTATGAGGAAAGCGGAATTACTGGCAGCAACTTGAGTGAGGACAGCAGCACCACGAAAAGCTCGTGACGCATGCAAAGGCTGCGGAAAATGGTTAGTAGGGTCTGGCCGTTACAGTGCTTATCCATATGCATGCAACGATTTCGTGCTCAGACCCAGCTCGGCAACTAGGCCGGACCCTGGGAGCTCTGAAAAGTTCCTCTCCCGCGGTTGACGCTGCGCTCGATCGATCTCACCACCATGCTTCCCAATTCTTGAGACACTGCTCTACCAGCGCCCACCCGGCGACTAGGCCCCAAAACTCTGACTTTGCGTCTTGCGCGCACACGACCCTGAACATCCTTTCACCTTTGTACCAACCAGAGGCTTGACTGAAAGACCCCACCACTTTCGTCATGGTTCGCAACATCGTCGTCCTCGGTGGGAGCTCTCACCCGCAGCTCACTGAGTATGTCGCGGCAACAAGGGAAAATAATCCGGCCACCCGCTGACCAGCGCGCAGGACCATCTGCAACCACCTCGGCATACCGCCAGCGAAGGTGCTGCTTGACAAGTTCAAGGGCGGTGAGACGCGTGTAGAGATCGAAGAGAGCGTCCGTGGAAAGGATGTCTTCATCATCCAGTCCGGTGGAGGAAAAGGTACGCTTCCTTGTATTCCTTCGACGCGCCCCATGTTCTGCCTCATGGTCTTGCTTGGGGCAGCATCCGTCTCTTGCAAACTGGATACCGGAAACGGCTTCCACCCATTCTGAAGTGACGACGCTAACTTCACGCGCAGTCAACGATCACTTGATGGAGTACGCCCATCCTCACGATGGAGTTGTATCAAGTTCCTGACCGTCTCTTAGACTCCTCATCACCATTTCGGCATGTCGCACGGCCTCTGCGAAGCGCATCACCGCCGTTCTCCCCCTCTTTCCCTACTCCCGCCAGTCTGACATCCCGTACAACAAAACTGGCGCGCCTCTCTCGAAAGCCCCAGGCTCGCGATCCAGGACCGGTACATACACCTTCGACTCTCGGCCGCAGACTCCACATCCCGGACAGGCTGAGAGCGCGGGTATGACCAATGGCGCTACAGCTCTCCACCATCAGCTCAGTAAGATGAAGATGGACGAGCGTGCCGGAGGCGGTCCCACCTCCAACCCTGTCAGCCCAGTCAAGACCAACGGCATCAAGCGCAGTGAGACGGGCGACTCCAAGTCAGACAAGAACGGCTACTTTGAGAAAGACCATGGTGCGAACGGCAGCCCCGTCATCAATGGTCTCTCGCGACAATCCACAACCAAGCCACCTGCTTTCGAGCCCCAGGTTGGGTATCGCCAGTGGGTTGCCCAGGCCGGTACGCTCATTGCCGACCTTCTGACCTGCGCTGGTGCGGACCACGTAATTACTATGGATCTTCACGGTACGCAATACGCTCGATTTGCGGATCGAGTCTTGTTAGCTAACAAACTTCAGATCCTCAGTATCAGGGCTTCTTCGACATCCCCGTGGACAACCTTTACGGCCGCCATCTGCTCCGCAAATACATCCAGTTCAATGTTCCCAACTACCTGGACGCTGTCGTGGTCAGTCCCGACGCTGGTGGTGCCAAGCGTGCGACTGCTATCGCCGATGCGCTCGGTATGCCCTTCGCGCTCATCCACAAGGAACGCCGCCCCACGCAAATCAACGACCGACAAAACGCTACCATGATGTTGGTCGGAGACGTCGCAAACCGCACTACCATTCTCGTCGACGATCTCGCCGATACCTCCAACACCATAACCCGTGCCGCGAAGCTGCTGAAGAAGGAAGGTGCAACTGAGGTATATGCGCTCATCACGCACGGCATTCTGAGTGGTGATGCGATCGATCGCATCAACGCCAGCGCACTCGACAAAGTGGTCGTGACCAACACAGTTGACCAGGCTGAACACAAGGCACGATGCCCCAAGCTGGAGGTGTTGGAAGTGGGCAATGTATTCGCCGAGGCTATTCGACGTGTTCACCATGGCGAGAGCATCAGCGTGCTGTTTGACTACAGCTAGTGGCTGGGCTGAACCTGTGCTTGCTTTCCCATGTCGAGTGTTTCCGGGTCGAGGGTTAATGTGTCACTGTGAATCCTCCTCACAATGACTGAAAAAGAAATAATAGAAAAATTAGAGGCGTTTGGTGGGTGGTTTCGTTCATGGGCACATTGGGTCTTCTTACCAACTTTGTACACTCAGCAATGCTATGTGCTGTACTGCATCCAGTGTCTCGTCTTCAATATCTGCTGAGGAAGTAGTTTGTTGACGGACCTGCTTGTATATTATCTACTACACATCAATTGCACATCTGCATGACTGCATTGGGAGGAGTTGAATGGTGCAGTCCTTCAAAAGTTTGAATCGAGAAATTTTGTTCACAGGGCGTACATGACACGATCGGGTGCGTTTGATCTTCGCATCTCTAAAGTTGTGTGTGGAACAGTCTCCAAAATGAAATGGAGATGTTAATTCGCGCGCGTAGGGTCACGATTTTCTTTGCAAGCTATACGTAGGCCCGGATCGATTCGCAGAATTATCAGCGATCTGGTACACGGTACAGCCTGTTCGAATAGCTGCATCAGCTAGTGTTGCTTCCTTCCTTCCATTGAACGGCCTGGGTGTCTTGTTTACGCGTTGAGCTTTCTCGCTCCGGCTTCCAACCTAACCTCTATATCTACATACTTGACAAAGCGGTCCAATCTAGACGTCCGCATATACCTCGATAGACAAGGATGTTGCCGAGCTTCTTGCAATATGACATAGCAGGCTGCGCCCAGGGAGGGCGTCGAATACCAATCGATCTCTACTTCTTAGCGACGCTGCGGCCTGTTCGCATGCATGAGGCTGAGCGTCAGCTCGAAAGCTCATCATCTCCAGCCTGACCCCCCAAAACTTTTTCTTCAACTTACTTTGCAGGTCTCGACACACGAAATGGAGGCCGTTGCAGCCCTAGGTATTGCTGGAAACGTAGTGCAATTCCTCGACTTTGCGACAAAGCTTTGCCTCACTTCCGTCGAGATTTACCAACACAATAACGGCGCTTCAGCAGCAAACGACCATGCAGAGACACTGCTAAAAAGTTTCGTCGAGACTATTGATGAGATTTCGAGAGATCTGGGCAAGTATTTCATGTCGTTGGGTGCTGCGTCAACGCAAGCGCAAGAGCAAGGGGACTCGCAGATATGTCTCATCATAACGGACTGTCAGAAGATAGCAAACGATCTTTTGCAGAGATTTAATAAGCTGAAGACCAGTGGGACGCCGGGTAAATGGAAGAGTTTTTTGGCTGGCATCAAATGCATCTGGAGAAAGAATGAGCTGGAAGACCTTCATTCACGACTTAAGCGGAATCGCAAGGAGTTGGAATGGCGTATCATGCTATCTTTGCGGTGAAGCTTTCAAATGTCCTCGTTTATCTGAAGATGCTTATATCCATACAGGGAGGGCATTACTATGCTCGCTTCGAGACAGAAAGATCAATTCAGCGAAGTCCAGTCCGCAATCATCACGACCTTGACCGATGTCTTACGCGATCGAGTCCCAAATCTACCCCGGTGGCCAGAATCTATTGAAGATACGCTACAAAAACTACGCGACGAAGTGATCGCCGTTGCCGCTTCTAAATCCCAGCAACCGGAGCGATCTATCGTGCGAGCTGCTACGGGACCACGTCATCAGCTGCAACCTGAAGGACCTTTCTCTTTTGCTAATGATTATGCCGAGTATTGCGCAACACAACTCGCCGAAACGGAGAAAGACAGGTGGAAAAGTCTTGCTTATGAAGTCATGGATGACCGAGAAGACCAGATCGCCGAGGCTGAGATGAAAACATTCGAATGGATATTACAAGCTCCTCGAGGCCGCCAGCTACCATGGAGTGATTTCATGCAATGGCTCGAGGCTGGTGAATCAATCTACTGGATAAGCGGGAAAGCAGGGTCGGGCAAATCTACGATCATGAAGTATCTCAACGGCCACCACAAAGTGCGGCAAGCATTGTGTATGTGGTCTACCGACGCCGGTATTCCTCTCATCATGGCCAGCTTCTATTTCTGGTATAACGGCACGGCTCTACAGAAGACACAAGAAGGTCTACTCAGGTCACTACTCTATCAAGCTCTGGAAAACCACCGTGAGCTCATCCCTCTGGTTCTCAAAGGGTCCTTCGATGTCCCAGCCAATAGTCTCAATGTCTATTGGACATTGCCACGATTAAAAGCAGCTTTTCACGAACTGGTAGCGCAAAAGGAAGTGCCGCTCAAGATTTGCTTTCTCATCGATGGGCTAGACGAGTATGCCGGCGAACATTCCGAGATTGCTGAAGTCTTCCACAATGCGGCAAAGTTTGAAAATGTGAAGATAGCTATCATGCGCGGTATCTCAGTCGAGCTAGAAACGATGCAGAGTCGTATGAAAGACAAGCTTCATTTTGGAGAGCAGGGGGAGATCAAACGCGACGCCTGGTTCGATGAGGTTCGAACACGAAAGCATGAGGCCACCTGCTATGCAATGACCGTGGAGGAAGAGCGAAGAGAACGCTATAAAGTTGTATCCAGCGGCGAGATTCGTGTAGATGCATTTGAAGAGCTTGATGTACAGCAGATATTATGGACGTAGAGCGTCGAAAAACCTCATATATAGATGCAAATGACGACGAGATATATGTGACTCACAAAAATGTTCATGAAGACGATTCTAGCAGTACGGGGCAAATCGTTGCTAGGATACCCCCAGCACAGACCAGCCGCTCCCGCTGTTGTTGACTTAGGTAAGCACGGGGTGCGCTAAGCCGGCCCGATAAGCAACAAAGGTCGCGCCTACCTCCATGACTTCTCGACACAGCTTGCAAGACATTGCGATTCACCCAAACCACTTCAATCCGGTCGTAACTCACATCATACTGTACCCACGACTCACCTGAAGTTGCAATTGCACAGCTTCGACCCTGTAAGTCACTCGCGGCTGCTGCGCGTCGCTCCAACTGACCTCACCCTCAGCTACCATTCGCCATGGTTGTGACGCGCCGCAAGGCCGCCGAGCCTGCTCAGCCGTCGCACGCTGCGCCTGCAGCTTCGACGGAGCAAGAGATCGATGAAGCACCTGCCACTGTCAAGAAGACTCGCCGCAAGGCCACCGCGCGCACCACTTCAGCCGCAAAGACAGTAGCGCCGACAGTCACCACCACAAAGGCCGCCGCTGTCGCGACCACCATCACATCTACGAGTACCGCAGCGACGACGACAACGGCCGCGACCAGGCGCACGCGATCCAAGCCGACCGACTCACCGCTCAAGTCTCTCGAGGACATGCAGCAAGCGACCGCGTCCAGCGCAAAAGCCCCAGCAGTCAAGGCAACACCCCTCAAGACAAAGCGCAAGTACGCCGCGTCACACTACGACAAGATCGGCCACAGTGCCACACCCGAGCAGCCGGCCACGCCTGCACAGGAAGAGAGCAACGATGATGAGGGAATCTTTTTTACACAGAGTATGCAACAAGTATTTTCTTTCCCCCTCTTGAACACCCATTAATAGCCACTTTAAAGGTAACCAGCGCAAGTCGCTCTCTCTCATTTACCCTACTCCCCCTCCTATTCACCAACCCAATGGAGCAGGCAACGATTCCGACGCTGTTAGCCAGCAGAACGATGCCGTTGCAGCCCCGCATCACACCAATCATGTATCTGTTCCTGAGTACAATGAGTCTGTTCTTGTACCGGAGCAATCAGAGTCTGTTTCCATTGAATCTCCTTCTCGTCTGGAAGACTCATTCGCCTTCCTCGACGACGACGCCTACATGCACGAGGCCTTTACCTGTCATCAGGATGATACTGTGCAGTTCTCAGAAGGCGATCCTGTCACGCCGCATCACGAGTCTGCTGCTCCACTTGCTGAGCATGGCTCTCCTTATGTCTCTCCTTCACCTTCAACCTATGCCAATCCTTCGCATTCTTGGGCTAGAATCGCAGCCAAAATGGAGTCTGAGTCGGCACCCCGCATCCCCAAGTTCACAGGACAGGTCGCCACAGACACTCCTCTAGAGGCACAGCTGCGCGAGGAGAATTACTCGCTCCGAGCGCGACTCGAAGCTTCCTATGAGAGAAACCTCAGACTCCATGGAGACAACACGATGCTGAAGGACTCCAACTTGTGTAACAAGTCGGAGATTGCACGATTGAAGCAACTCCTACCGCCTCCGCCGCCTCTACATCAGACCTATTGGTCCCCAGCTAACGAAGTACGATCAGAAATCGAAACATTCGGCATGAACGACAGGTATGGCGAAGGCAATACCGAAGCCTTTGACCTCCTTGACTACGTTACGAAGTCCGCAAAGGAGACCCGCACCATATCACCCGACTCCGACGACGACAGCGACGTAGACATGCAGTCGTCACATCAACCCGAACAACAAATCACTGAGAGTGAAACTGCTCGCAGAGCTGCCGAGGCAACGCCCGTGCGCTCCATCAGCAAACCATCATTCCTCACTCGATCCATATCTGCGATCAAGTCAAGGATTGGATGGTCAACCCCGACCCCACCGCAACCTTCTCCTGCCCCAACGTCTACATCGCGCGCTCCACAGCCCAACAGCTATACCGAGCTGCTTTCCACCCCACCTACACCTGTCGGCGAACGCAGGCAAGCGCGTCCTAGGAAGCAAAAGCGTAACCTGATGCTCAAGTTGCTCACCAAGGGTGTTGAGCCCGGTGAGATGGCCAAGGCACAGGAGTGGGCAAAGCACATGATCCCCACCTTGAAGAACTACTTGGACTTCCCTGTCATGCGCCAGCGTCTCGAGAAGCCCGTCCTCTTACAGGACTTGGAGCAGCTTCCCTCCAGCAAGCCCTGGGAATCTGGCTTCGGTGATCCGCTCGGCCACCTCGATGATGAGGATGTCGTTCCCGTCTGGGCAGTCGTGCTAGACATCGTCTCAGAGCAAGAACAACCCATGAAGAAGAGGATGAAGGCCAGCCATGAGGTCTCTATGGGTCTTGATGATACGCTGTCCTTGAACGATATGGACCGTGCTACGGAGCCACTCCATGACAGCCATGGCCACTCTGCATCTCTCATGGACCTTCACCCTCGTCGCTCGGTTGAGCCTTCCCCAATCTTCACCTCCTCACCGCCCTACCAGTCCGGCAGCAACATCTTCAAGGAGCTTCGCGAACATGAGGTTCAAGAGGCTACCAAGGAAGCTACCCACCACCACAATCCATCGCAGGGATCATTCGGCCTTGACTATGGTTCGGACGATTCAGAAGACGAGTCAATCAGTCTTGAAGGCGAGAGCTCTGATGCCGATAATACCGCATCTCCGCTCTGGACCCAGCCGCCGCCCCCAGCCCCCGTTCCTGCCCATGCGCCTCTTCCCGGAGGTCCAGCTGTCGGAGCAACTGCTGACGCTGAGGCGCCCTCGCCCTCCACTACCACAGAGCAGCCCAAGGATGAGATCGAGCGCCAGCGTCAGAAGCTCATGAAGCACACCCCTGCCAAGCCGAGCCGTCTGCGCGAGGCTTTCGTCCCATCGCCGAGCGTCCTGTCAGATGCAGGCAACCAGTCTTTCTTGGCCGGCACGCCGCTGGCATCCACAAACATGTTCGATGACATGCCTGATGCGGAGGATCTAGACCTCACCTCCGAGGACTGGGCTGGAGTCAGGGCCCTCACCAGCTCTGATGAGTGGAAGGTTGCTGCTGCCACCAACGTGTGGCCCGATCCGACCTACACTTACGCCTCGGAGGAGGAGGAGCTGAGCCCTGTGTAAGCACAGGCATGACTTTCACGACACCATCGCATTGCATTGGTGTGCTGGCGGTGTCCAGCACACCCTATCGGAGTTCAAAAAGTGCTTTTCCATCCTAGTTGGTGAGGCATGGCTCACCACTTTCCTTTTGTTCGCAGCTTCGGCTGCTTGGGCCCAAGCACGTTGGGACTTGGCGTTCGGTGTCTGCTCAGATACCCACAATACTCGCTGGAGAGTAGTTGACCCGTCCCCATCCAGATGGATAGATAATAATACATGTTCTTTAATTCACATATGGATTGCTGCTTGATCGTGACTGTGATGAACTAAGCTGAAGGCTTTCACTGAGCTTTTGGCTTCCCAATAGATGCTGATGTAGCTGCGTATACCTCGAAGAAGCTATATTAGGGACGTAGAGAAGCGCTGTCGTGGTTGTGAACATACACAGGCTCGATAAAATGTGCTAAGAATATAGCTTTTCTTCATGTGAATTCGACTCTGATAGACAAGGCTCGAGGCTATCGTAGTGTAAAGGAGAACCACAAGCCCCCATCGTGGAACACTGAATGTAATTGCACTACAATATGAACCATTCAAATCAACTTAATACTACAATATGAACAATTCAAATCAACTTAATACTACACTGAGGATCTACGAGCTATCCCATCCACATCAGCACGACCCAATAGTCTGCGGCGGCACACTCTCCAACGTCGGCACGACCGTCTTCATCAACCCTGCCTCATCAAAGTACACCCTATCAACTGTCGTCTCACGATTCGTCCCACCTCCGTTCGGAATGGCGAAGCGATGGTACGCGATGTACCAATCGTCGGTACACGGTACATTAACAATACTGCTATGTCCGGAACCAAGTATACCCTTGCTCGTATCCTTCTGCAAGATCACGCCACGGTACTGCCACGGCCCGTGTACAGAGTCGGACGTCGCGTAGCCGACGCGGTAGTTCTCGGAGCCCGTGTCGTCGATGGAGTAGGTCAGGTGGAAGATGCCGTTGCGGTAGTTGAGGAAGATGCCCTCGCGGAAATCAGGCAGGTTGGGGATGGCTTTGATGCTGCCGGGCACGAGGGAGAGCATGTCGTCGGACAATTCGGCGTACAGGGCGGGCTCGCCGTTGCCCCAGAAGAGGTAGTACTTGCCGGTGGTGGGATCTTGGAAGGCGGCGGAGTCGATGGCCTGGCCGGTCTTGACGGCTTCGTTGTTTAGGATGAAGGCTTGGGGTTGCGCGGTAAAGGGGCCTTCGGGGGAGTCTGCGACGGCGACGCCGATGGTTTTGCGGTCGTATGTTGGGTTCTGGCCGCTGAAGTAGAAGTAGTATTTTCCGTTGCGCTCGATGATGGTTGGGGCCCAGGCGTTGCCGGTGGCCCAGGGGACGTTCCCAGATGTGCCGTTGAGGGTCAGGAAGGGCTCGGCGGAGCGTGTCCAGGAGACCAAGTCGGGAGAGCTCCAGACGTAGAAGACGTTGCCGCCCCAGCCGGGAAAGCCGTCGGTGGTGGCGTAGATGTAGTATTTGTCGCCGAAAATGGCGATGTTGGGGTCGGCGTAGAGACCTGGGAGGACAGGACTCCTTCGTGCTACAAGTGCTACCTTCTCTGGTTCCCTCTTTGTGGCTGAGGTTGTCGTTCCGCGTAATGCTGCAAGTTCCTTTGCGGTCACTGGGACGACAGTACCGTGGCGAGGGCTAGTCGGGAGCTTGTAAGAAGCGGAGACTTTCCAGCTTGGGTTGGCAATGTCGGGCGTTTCCAATGGGATGTATCCACGTCCTGAGTACTCGTCTACGAAGAGGTAGAACTTTTGGCCATTGACGTCGTTGGGGTTTGCCTTGAAGGAAGTAGGACCCTCAACAGCACTTGTGCCTGCATTCCTGCCAATGCATGCAGCAACTCGAGTCCAAGAGCTCAATGTTGCGCGAAGCGAGGTTGAGCGCTCTTGAATGATGTCTGCACAACCAGTGCCAGAGGCGCCCTCGTCCTTTGTGAAGCGGAAGTATGCATCCCCCTCTTTAATCACAGTCGAATCAATACGTGCCCTGCCATCGTCTTGCCACACCACGGGCTCACTGAAGGTGACAAAGTCGCGCGTTGTAACGTACAGCATACGGTGGTATGAGTTTCCAGTGTGGTTGGGATCGTTTTCTGCGTACAAAGAAGAAGCCCAGAAGACAACATACTCGCCAATCTCGGTGTCGTAGTATGCTTCCGGCGCCCAAGTGTTTCCAGCATTGTCTGGCGATACCTTGACATGTCGTTGCTGCGACCACGTCTTGAGATCCTTAGACTCCCAAACCTCGAGGTAAAGACTTCCTTTGCGTACGGCATCGCCCCAGGAAGTGCCAGATCCGATTGAGAGATCAGTCGCCAACAGATAGAAGACGTCCCCTTCGTGTGATCGAATGAGAAAGGGATCGCGCAGCCCCTTGGTGCCTTGCGTCGAGGTTAAGATAGGTTGCTCGTTGTTCAGCTCTGTCCAACTCAGAGCGTTGTTGCCTTCGCTCGCAGCTAGGAAGATGTTCTCGCCTGCTCGCGAGTCGCCGGTGAAGTAAGCGAACGCATATCCTTCAAAGGCGTCGAGCTGCACCGCTTGTCGTACTTTGGCACTGATTGTGCGCTTTTGCGCTGTCCCGTACGACTCGATCGTCGCCGTTAGGTCAACCACCTTCTCAGCATTTTGTCTCTGGACAATGCCATCGGCAGATATGACGGATGGATCGCTACTTGACCATGTTACGTCCAGGCCTGCAGACGTCTTCGGTAGATGGATGTTGCCACGGACATCTTCCACTTTAGTTATAGTGATGCTGTCCAAGGCCGCTTGAGCCTGAGCTGCCGCATTTGAGTTGGATGCTGGTAGCGACCACGCGCCGTGGGCGGCGAGAAGGAAAGGAACTAAACGCATAATCAGAGACTGCTCGAGAAACGATAGGTATCGATGCTTCACGAATATCACTTACACACTGTCCATCATATACGAATTGGAACACTGCCGCAAGGAGCAGGTGGTACTACCCGGTCCTTAGTCAATAGACCATCCTCTATACGACAAGAAACGCGTCCAGCCCTTTAATGAGCTATGTTCCTGGTAGTCCGAGCCTCGTAAAGTAAATCCACGAATACACGAGCACGGCTACGAACTCTAGGTCTGATGACGCAAGAAATCTGGGGTAGCCCTCGTCTTTGCGGGGTGCGCGCTAGTCCCAAAAACCCGGTCGCGCCTTGGATCATCGTGAAATGCACCGAACTGCCGAGCGCAAAGTCGGGTAACTAGCTACTTGTGAAACTCTAACCGGTGGTTCAATGGAAAGTGTAGCCATATCGATGGGTAGTCGATAGCCTGCTCACGGTTTCCTACCTCGATCTGCGACATGCGCCGCAAAAGATGGTGTAACCTTGTACCTAAAGTCTCGCACGTGCCTCTCCATCCGAGGTCTACGGTCCACAGGTGCTTCTTTTGCCAAGTTCAATTGCCACATGCTACGCGCGGGGCTATCGTTCTTTTCAGGTGTTGGGTTCCGGCCTTGATCTTGAGCGACCACGTGCACCCGTGATCTTGAGGGCTTGCAATTGGCTCTGCCCAAACAATCTTAAGATATATGCCAGCAAGAGAGCTGAGAATGGTGTCGAACTGCCTCGGGTGACGCAAGAATTTTAACTAATTTTATTTTGCTTGCGTATGTCGTGCTTCTTCCGTCTCTTGTGGATTATTCCAGTCCAGTCTCAGGAGAACAGGTCTTCCATAAACAAAACGCTGAGCCAACGGTTGTGGGGTAATTATCGGCCTGTCAGCCAGGAAGAAGAATCGAAACCCCACCGTGTAGTCATGCTCCCCGGGAATATTGGCGTCGTGCCCAAGGATGGTGGAAATAGTCTCGGAGGTGGTACTCTCCTACACATGGTGATTATTCGGTCACCGCGTGTGGCCTTCCAATGAAGCTCGTGCTGGTTCTTGAAAAGAATCCATCTTACTGGATGGGGTGATCAATGAGCATAGAGGGGCCCTCACAGCGGAGCAGAGTCTAGGAAAGCCGTATGTCATTTTCAAAGATCGATGCTGTCTGACTCTGGTAGGGACAGTCGAGGATATCAAGCTTCGACAGCGGGAGCTTCAGGGGCTTGCCTGTGAAGATTGGCGAAGTATTGCAGTCACGTGATTGCCTGAGGTCGCTGCCTGGGGCTAATGTGCAAAGCCCATCATGAACTCAAGGACATGCTGCTGAAGGTCAGAAAGGCATGTCGCATCCTTCATAATGTTGACTCGGGGTGGTTCGGCTCTAATTGGCCAGTGCCGAGCCGAAGTTCAGCCGCTGGGAGCCATGACGACCTAGCTGTAGCTCTCTTGCCTGCGCGACCTTGACAGCAGTTCGCATCGAGTATCATGGAGGGCCTTTACTACAACGTTAAATACGGGTACATCTCCTGAAAATTGCGGACATGATCATCAGACTAACGCGCGTTTACAGCTACGTCGAGGGCATCGTGCGCGGCTACCGCAATGCACTGCTCACCAGCCAGAACTACAGCAACCTGACACAGTGCGAGAACATCGACGGTATTACGCGACCATCAGTCTCCTGCTCCCATCTAACATCCCTCAGATGTCAAGCTACAGCTCGGGCCCGCGTATGGCGACTTCCTCAACTCGTTGCCTCCCAATCCCTCGACGTCTGCGCTCGCCACTAAGACCACAGACAAGCTCGTGGCAGAATTCCGCTACCTCCAAGCCAACGCTACTGGCTCGCTCTCAAAGTTTATGGAATACCTCACCTACGGGTACATGATCGACAACGTCGCGCTGCTCATCACCGGTACGCTGCATGAGAGGGACACCCGGGAGCTGTTGGAGCGATGTCACCCGCTCGGCTGGTTTGAGACCATGCCCGTTCTGTGCGTCGCGACCAACATCGAAGAGCTGTACAACTCGGTTCTGATTGAGACACCCCTTGCGCCGTACTTCAAGGGCTCCCTCAGCCACCAGGATTTGGACGAGCTAAACATCGAGATCATCCGCAACACGCTCTACAAGAACTATCTTGAGGACTTCCACAACTGGGTCAACACTGCGCCTGAAGTGGCTGGAACGCCGACTGCCGACGTCATGTCCGAGACTCTGGAGTTTGAGGCAGACCGCAGGAGCATCAACATCACCCTGAACTCGTTCGGCACCGAGCTTTCGAAGGCGGACAGGAAGAAGTTGTACCCCAGTTTTGGCAGGCTGTACCCAGAAGGCACTCTGATGCTCTCGAGGGCGGACGATGTTGAGGGTGTCCGCATTGCCGTGGAGGGTGTGGCGGACTACAAGACCTTCTTCGACCAGACTGGCCTGAGCGGTGGCGGCGGTGTGGGTAACATGTCAGGTGGTGTTGGTGGGGAGACTCGAAGCCTGGAGGATCTGTTCTACCAGAAGGAGATGGAGATCTCCAAGCTAGCATTCACCCAGCAGTTCACTCACGCCATAGTATATGCCTGGGTCAAGCTGCGGGAACAAGTAAGTGTACCAAAGTTCCTATCATAATGTCAGCCACTAATGATGTCCTCAGGAAATTCGCAACATCACCTGGATAGCCGAGTGCATTGCGCAAAACCAGAAGGAGCGGATTGGAAACTACATCAGTGTCTTCTAAGCGCAATAATTTATGTAGCTATAGCATGTTCGGTCCATGGAGCGTTGGATGGCGTTACGGTCCGGTTAGTATACCTGTGTTCAACATTTAGACTGTATATGGTGCTTCCCTATTCATTCCTTCCCCCGGTGCTTTCGTTTGGTGCTTCGCACAGCGCTGTTTGCTCGCATTTGCTTCACCACTTAGTAAGCTGTCTCACTTTCACCTCACGGCAGTCGCGACGGAACGTGTCACTCACGCGTACCTTCCTCCTCATCGATCACCCCTCACTGCCAAGCTTCACCAATGACACTCACAAACCTCCCCACTGTTCCTCTTTCCTGTCCATTACAGCACCTCGTCTCTTCAGCATTTCGCTTCGTCTAAGTCTATGGGCAACAGAATGTCGCGCCCCATCGGCGGCTACGGACGGCTGGACCATCACGACAATGCACCGGAGAGGCTCGATTACGAAGGACATGAGCCTCGCCTTCGCGGTGGTGATGCATCGCACGATCCTAGCGGGCGTATGGGTGGTGACGGTAGGTCGTTTCAAGGCTCACAAGAAGAGAGACATGGTCGCCTCACGCCCGCCGCTCCTGATGCGGCAGTGGAAGATGTCTATGAGGTGCCGCCGACCGACTTCTATGCTGCTCAAGGTTCGCGTCGACATCGTCACCAGCAAAGTGCCGTTCCAGCTCCACGTGCGATCAAGAGTGGAGGAGCTTTTGATTTCAACGACGCTCGGCAGCCCAATCCGTGGCATGGTACGCAGCCTCAACAGAGGCGGGCGCCTGCGCCTCAGCTCGTACCTACTCCGGAGCTTGAGCCCAATGTAGGAATTGAGGTAACTTCCTACCACGGCTTTCATCACAGACACTGACTACTCTCAGGTTCGCCGTTTCGCCGAGTGTCATGATAGGGATCTGCGAGCATACCTTACCGCGCGCTCCATCTCCTTTGGGTTCCTGACGGAGATTGATCAATTCATTCGGGGCCACCCCGAGATCTCCTCATGTCCTGAAGGTCGGGCCACGCTACGGGAATTCAGTGCGCTTCCTCCGCTCCAGGCCTACAAGTACTTTTTGAAGGGCTACACGCGACCAGCTCGGTAGGTCCAGTCGTTGTACTCTTCTTCCTTTTGTGCTTTGCGCGTGCTTGTTAATTACGAGTCGGGAAGATTGAGCTGTGGCAGCCCTTCAACTGTCTTCATGTTCTGCCCATCTGCTGCGCGTGTTGCTGGCGAACATAATTATGTAAAGAGCTAACTTTTGGCAGATACATTGACGGTATCATCCGAACAGATGCCTTCACCCTACCTATGGAGTTCACGTACCAGTCGCTGGGTACGAAGAGCGATCCTGAGCTAATCGACTTCTTCGACGGCTTCGATTTCCGCCACGACATTATCGAGCGCATCGACAAGGAAGTGTACATGGGCATGCAAGATCTCTCACAAGGCAGGCAGGTACCCGTGGCACTGCGTAAGCTGATCTGCTACGCTGTCTGGGGTAATCCTGTGGACGCCTATAAGTGGTTCGAATACTCGTACCAAAACGAGTACATGCCTCATAGGTATCTACCTGAGCATGTTGTGTTACGCCACGTCCCAAAGCCTGCCGAATACACTGAGCCTCGGGCATGCGTATTTACAGGCCGCAGGAAGCATGGTGACGTTCGGGCTCGTATGGCACGGGCTAATGACCAGGGGGTTGGTGAGTGAACTCGTCAAGGCTATAGCCTCATGTGCCGCATGTGATCCTTGAAGCTAATGAAGACAGATGTGCTCGAGGTCCTCATTGCTGAATACCGGCTCGCTCTCATTCGAAGGGCTCATCGACGATTCGAGATTGATGATCTTGTCGCTCGGGCGAAGCAACGTTTGGAGCGAGAAAGTCAAGATCCCACGGGTACGCTTCACTTCCTGGACGAGGTCAAATCGATCAGTTACTAACTGAAAACATCTAGGTGTCGATATCGTGGACTTCATTATGGACGATGCGGTATCTCGTCAGGGTACAAATCGTCGACGCGAATTACGTCCTTCGAACCCCCGAAATCGCAAAACGTACAACCTCGGACTGCATAATAGTACATTGAATGGAGTCCGAATGCACGGGGGCAACCATACCTTCATCCGAGCGAATGAACGCCGAGGTCACGGCTTCCTCCAGGCCCAAGCGGCGGAACTGCGACACGCACGAACAATTCTGGTACGACTGTACATGCAAGAACAAACTGCTGTGTACAACAGCCGAGGATTCAACTCACGCCAGTCTTCGCTCCAGATGGTTCGCGCCAGTCGAGCTAGTGCCGAGCGACGTTATGTGAACTGCTTAATACGATACTGCCGCGACGCGAACCGTATGAGCGCTCAGGAAGCTACTCAGCTGCAGAAGCACTTCACGCGCGAGAGGATGAGCGACTTGGGTGTCTCGCACAGCGACTATCTGTTGAGCATGTACCCTCGCGAGTTGAACTACTAGTTTGGCTGCGTGATACTTGCACCGGGCATCTTCAGGCTGGGTGTGTTGTCTTGTGCTGCATCGCATCGAATGAATACAGACTGCAATGGTGGTTATTGCGTCTTGTACGTTGCATCATGGAATGCTGTGGATAAGCGATATTCGACTTGTAAGGGGCCACTTTTCGAAGGTATATAGTGGTATATGCTGGTAGATACTCGATAACATGGTACACATCTAAAAATTAGATTCACTTTTGGGCCCTATGTGACGAGCAATACACCCCAAAACATATCACGCAATGCAGCCTGGCGAGAAGATGGCACGCAGTCAGAGGAGAATTGTGTCTATTGCGAACATGACAAACGCAGTTGAAGTATAGGAGACCAGAAGCAGGTCACTCCGCCCGACCCCTTTACCCAAGGAGCCGAGCCCGCTTCCGCGCCACTACAGCCAGCGACGTTTAGTGACAGTAGGAAGTTATATAGGGAAGTAGTACATGCGAAGGAAAAAAACGCCCAGGAAGGTTAAGCGGGCTATGTCCCGTCGCCCGCCGGATTTCCACGCTCCTCCGTTTAGAAAAGTCTCCCTTTGAGTGTTTCATACTGTCGTCGTGCAGCTCAGAGTCCAGGACACGTGCTTTTTCGTCCCCATACTGCTCATTACGCTGCCTTTGACAGCGGGTCGACGTGCTCGCCGTGGAAGCCGGCTTTGCTGGGGTCGTTCCGCCTCATGATGCCCTCGACGGGCCCCAGTAGTCGCTGGAAGCCGTGCTTGCCCAGGGTAGCGAGCTTCACCTCGGATTTGCTGACCACGGAAGCGGCGCGCGGTGCGTCGTTGAGCAGGGCTAGCTCGCCAAAGTAATCGCCCTTGTTGTAGCGCTTGACGGCCTGGTTGACGCCGCGCTTGAACACGTCTGCCTCGCCAGACTCGAGTATGTAGAATGACTCACCGACATCGCCTTCCTGGATGATGGTGGTGCCGGGCGGGTACTTCCTTGTTTCGAGGGCATCGGCAATCTTGGAGCGCTCGTACGGTGTAAGGCTTGAGAGAAGGGGCACTTCCTCGAGGAAGCCCTCGTACAAGCGGCGTCGCTGGAAGGCGCTGTCCATGAGAATGCGGCGGAAGGTCACACGATCGAGGGCCCAGAGGGTGGACGGCTCGCTCGACATGACTGTCGCGGCACGGGGCGCGTTGTACATGAGGGCAAGCTCACCAAAGGAGCCACCAGAGCCGACGGTGCCCACCTTGTTGCCGAGACCGTCTGGACCTGGCTCGAGCTTGCCGGAGGGGTTCACGTAGATGTCGAACGAGCCCCGCTCGACGACATAGAAGTAGTCGCCCACATCGCCCTGCTGGATGACCTTTATGCCCTTGGACGGTATTGGCTTCTCGTGCAGCGCGCCGAGGACCTGTGAGGCCTGGTCGTCGTCGAGATGCGAGAACAGGAAGTTGCCGGAGACGGAAGCCTTGAGGCGCGTGAGCTGGTCGGGCGTCTTCTGGTGCAAGGGCGGGATGAAGGTCTCGCTGTCAGAGGTGGCGGGGTTCAGCGACTCGGCGGAGACGGAGGTGCGCCTGTTGGTGTTGTAGTTGCTGGGGAAGTTCTGGGCGTCGCCGGCAATGGGGGGCATCTGGGTGATCTGGTTCTTGGAGGAGCCGCCGAAGCCGCCAAAGTTGCCAAAGGCGCCCGCGTCGGGGTTGCTGCTGCGGGGCTTGCCGAAGTCGATGTTGCCAAAGGTCGCGGCGGTGGGCGACGTCATGTTGTCGTGCTCCTCTTCTTCTTCGAGGCGCTGCATGGGGCTCTTCGCGAAGCCAGCACTGCTGGGGGATGTGCCAAAGGGGTTGTTGCCGGGGAAGCTGCTCTCTGCACGGCCTTGGGGGCTGGAATGCTGCTGCGACAGCAGGGCTTCGGTTCGCTGCGACTCGAGACGGCGGTTGAAGAAGTTGGCGCAGAACTGCAGGATGTCGTGGGGCTGGTGCTTCAGGACTTGGCGGTCGAGGGCGGATATCTCATTAGAGTAGTCGGGAGGGAGGGACATTGGGAGGTGGAGGGTGGTGGTGAGGGGTCAAGCGCAGCTCTTTGACGTCGGCTTCGCGAGCGGTGCAGGGATAGCGGCGGTTGTGCTGCGAGGGTCCGAGGCGTAGCGTCAGCGTGCAGGTGAGGGGAGCAGCGCGCAGTTGGGCTAGAAATGGAGAGGATTGCAATTGCGCGCTCACTGCATCGGGCGGCGTGAGCTGAAGCTGAGGGCGTGCTGCGCGACGGTGACGGGGCAGGAAGAGGGGAGGCTGCGGCTGGTGCGATGACGGGTGGCACGAAGCATGAATGCGGGCAGGGCTACGACGGAGGGAGAGCAGGGCAAGCTTCCTGGGGGGCTTATACCTAGGTAATCTTTCCAGAAGGCGTCTAGAAATGCCTTTCCAGCTTCTGTAGGCAGCCGCACGCCCTGAGACAGCCCCGGCGGCAGCACACATGCAATTGGACGGCACTGCGTCACCACGGCGCCGTCGCCATGCACCGCTGCACAGCTTCTTTGGGAGCCAGAGACACAGCTTAGAGCTCTGCTGGATAGCTGTGATAGACTCTAGCACCCGCACCTCCCCATGCCAATCAAGATGCGCCTTAGCTCCCGCGCCACGGACTGCTTGTGGGCTCCGGCTTGGTGTCGCTAACATGTGGAGGAGCCAGCTCCCAGACAACACCTCTCCAGGACACGCACTGACATCAATTGGTGACGCCATGGCCAAAAGCATGCGATTGGTCGAGACATGCATGGTATTGATGAGAGAATCTGGTACCCTTCTTTCGACAAGGCGTCATGCCTGAGACGGCCATGTCGCGGCCTTTGGCTTTTGCAATGACACCAAGGTACCTGTACATGGGAAAGGGACTCAAGAATCACATGCTCGCTACACGCCCGTACATGTAGACGTCGTATGCACCGGCACAGATTGGTGCATGCAAGCACTGTGAGGCGGTGAGCCCGCACAGTGGGCGGCGGCGGGCGGCACGAGTGTTGAGACGCGCAACCCAGGAGAGGGCGAAATTTCTGCTTCATCAATATACGGTTGCTCTGGTCGTGGCCGTGTCTGTGGCCAGGCGCACGGTATGCGGCAGAATAGTCGCCCAACAAAGCCGCCCAGTTGCTCCTGCGATCCTCTCCAGCCACTCACACAAACCTGGGCGATGACGCACATGGAGAGCACGAGCACACGAGACGGACAGGGGATCTTAGTAGAGCTAGAGGGGCAGCCACGATGCTCAAGAGTCAAGGCCAATGAGGCCGGCGACGAATTGATGCTGCGCATGACTTGACCATGCACGTTGGACGACGGGACTGGCGGTGGAGCAGCAATTGATTGTCGAGCAAGGTACCATGCAGACTACCACGCCGTCTTCGTCATTGTACAGCGCTGGGCTCCGCTTGCTCTGACTGAAAAGGTTCGGCGCGAGGCATGACGCTAGAGGCTGCAGAATCGCCAAAGACATAGCGCAGACCGCCAGCTTCACCACCGCGTGCGCCGAATTGTACAGTGCACTTCTGAAACGCTGCACCTCCGCATAAACCGAGGCCTTGCATCCTGCTGCCGCCGTCGCAAAAGCGCTGCACGTCTTATCGTCGCCGATTAGCCGAACCGCGTCCAGCGCCTTGAACGCCGCCGTGTGCTAGCTCCTTCTTCCTTCTTCCTTCTTCCTTCCGCAGCTCCTGATCCGCAGCTTCCCAACCTCCCCCCATCCCCTCCACGCGTGCAATAAGACAGTCTCAGTCGCCCCTCTGCATTCCTCACATCCCTGACTGCACTGCTATTCTTCCGCCGACATGGGCAAATATACCTTTTCATGGTATGCGACACTGCGCATTCTTCGGCTCCGCAATGGCTAACACGCACAAGGGAACACGCTGCGAACGAAGTCCTTGTCACCGGCACCTTCGATGACTGGCAGAAGACTGTCACCCTCGAGAAGGTCGATGGCGTCTTCAAGAAGACGGTCGAGCTTCCCAAGGTCCACACACAGTACAAGGTGCGCACCCGTCGCTGCTGCCGCCTAGCTGCCGCCCTCGTGCGCAAAACCTGCTAACGTCTTTGCAGTTTGTTGTAGACGGCAATTGGGTCGTCAACGACAGCGCGCGCAAGGAGGACGATGGCCACGGCATTTTCAACAATGTTCTCACCCCCGACGACATCGTCGACGAGCCCGTCAGCACCCTGTCCTCCGCCGCGCCCGAATCCACCACTGCAGGTCTTGCCGGCGCCGTCCCCAAGGAGGTTGAGAAGACCAAGTCCACCGACTCGCTGCCTGGCGCCTTCCCCATGACGCCTCCCGCGGAGACGCCCTTGAGCGAGGCCCAGAGCTTCAACGTCGCCCCCATCCCTGCCACCGCAGGCCTCGGCAACCCCATCCAGCTTGCGCCTGGCGAGCCAGTGCCCCACCCAAGCACACTCACAGACAACACGGTCGAGTCGACTGTGAGCCATGACAAGGAGCCCAAGGATCCCGAGGCACAGACGTTCGGTGTCGCGCCCATCCCAGCATCCGCTGGACTCGGCAACCCAATCCACCTTGCGCCCGGCGAGGCGGTCCCGCACCCCAGCACCTTTACCTCCAACACTGTCGAGGGCACCGCCAAGACTGATGCTGACTCCTACGCCAAGTCTGATGCGCTTCCCTCGCTGCCCGACCTTGCCCTGACTCCCCAGGCAGAGAGAGATGCCAACGGCGGCATGTTTGGCCTCCCTCCCGTCATGGGCAACATGGTCCCAGAGTCCAGCTTGCCCATGGCCGTGGATGCTAAGACCGAG
>Ga0265780_10001457_pt1 | contig 33189 bp, 29 predicted proteins | sample P1T30metagenome_FD_192432 | JGI IMG/M metagenome (GOLD analysis project Ga0265780, IMG submission 192432) | Plant litter microbial communities from East Loma Ridge, Irvine, California - P1 T30 | ecosystem: Environmental > Terrestrial > Plant litter > Unclassified | place: USA: California...
ATTGTCAGCCGCCTGCCCCGGATCTTATTCCACCGTCACCGACTTCGCCAGATTACGCGGCTTGTCCACGTCAGTCCCGCGTGCCAGCGCCGTGTGATAAGCCAGCAATTGCAGCGCCGCCACGTGCAGGATCGGCGACAATTCTCCGTAGTGCTCAGGCAGGCGGATCACGTGCAGGCCGTCGCCCGAGGTGATGCGCGAGTCGACGTCGGCAAACACATACAGTTGGCCGCCGCGGGCGCGCACTTCCTGCATGTTCGACTTCAGTTTTTCCAGCAGCGCATCGTTCGGGGCGATGGTCACGACCGGCATCTCTTCGGTCACCAGCGCCAGCGGGCCGTGCTTCAGTTCGCCCGCCGGATAGGCTTCGGCGTGGATGTACGAGATTTCCTTCAGCTTCAGCGCGCCTTCGAGGGCGATCGGGTAGTGCATGCCGCGGCCCAGGAACAGGGCGTTTTCCTTGCGGGCGAATTCTTCGGCCCAGGCGATGATCTGCGGTTCCAGCGCCAGCACCGAGGACAAGGCGACTGGCAGGTGGCGCATCTGCTTCAGGTGCTCGGCTTCTTCTTCATCAGTCAGGCGGCCATTCACTTGCGCCAGGGTCAGGGTCAGCAGGAACAGCGCCGCCAGCTGGGTGGTAAATGCCTTGGTCGAGGCCACGCCCACTTCCACGCCGGCGCGGGTGATGTAGGCCAGTTCGCATTCGCGCACCATGGCGCTGGTCGACACGTTGCAGATGGTCAGCGTGTGGGGCATGCCCAGGCTGCGCGCATGCTTGAGGGCGGCCAGGGTGTCGGCGGTTTCGCCGGATTGCGAGATGGTGACGACCAGGGTCTTCGGATGCGGCACGCTGTCGCGGTAGCGGTACTCGCTGGCGATCTCGACGTTGACCGGCACCTTGGCGATGCACTCGATCCAGTACTTCGCGGTCAGGCCGGCATAGTAGCTGGTGCCGCAGGCCAGGATCAGCACGCGGTCGATTTCCTTGAATACTTTATAGGCGTTGTCGCCAAACAGTTCCGGCATGATGCCGGTGACGCCTTCGAGGGTGTCGCCGATCACGCGCGGCTGCTCGAAGATTTCCTTCTGCATGTAGTGGCGGTAAGGACCGAGCTCGGCCGCGCCGGTGTGGGCGTGTACGGTTTTTACTTCGCGTTCGGCAGGGCGGCCTTCGGCGTCGACGATCCAGTAGCGCGACAGTTGCAGGTCGACGACGTCGCCTTCTTCCAGGTAGATGATCTGGTTCGTGGTGCCGGCCAGCGCCATGGCGTCGGAAGCGACGAAGTTCTCGCCTTCGCCCACGCCCAGGATCAGCGGCGAGCCCTGGCGCGCGGCCACCACGCGGTGCGGCTCTTCGCGCGAGAACACGGCGATGGCGTAGGCGCCGTGCAGGCGTTTCACGGCTTGCTGGACGGTGTCGAACAAATCGCCGTTGTACATGTGGTCGACCAGGTGGGCGATGACTTCGGTGTCGGTCTGGCTCTGGAAGACATAGCCGAGCTCGGTAAGTTCGCGGCGCAGTTCGTCGTGGTTCTCGATGATGCCGTTGTGGACCAGCGCGATGCGCGCATTGTCTTCGGTTGGCGAGAAGTGTGGGTGGGCATTGTGCGACGCCGGGGCGCCGTGGGTGGCCCAGCGGGTGTGGGCGATGCCGGTGAAACCCTGCAGGCCGGTGCCGGCGATTTGCGTTTCGAGGTCGGCCACGCGCGAGGTGCTGCGCGAACGTTGCAGGCGGCCATCCACGTGCAGGGCCACGCCGCAGGAATCGTAGCCGCGGTATTCGAGTCGCTTCAGGCCCTCGATCAGGATAGGGGTGATGTTACGTTGCGCCACCGCGCCGACAATACCGCACATGGAAAGACCTCGCGTAAAAAATTAGCAATAAAGCATATCCTATGGCAATACGGATGAAATAAGCGTTCAGAATTCAATCGAACACGTAATAAAATTTCACGAGCATCCTCAAATGAAATATCCTTTCATTTATGACGAAATTATTACGTAAAATTTCATGACTGAATCGACACCCTTGGACGAACTTGATCGTCGCATCCTGAATGCGCTCCAGACTGACGCATCGCAGACGAACGCAGAATTGGCTGGGCAAGTACACGTTTCGCCACCCACTTGTCTGCGCCGCGTCAAGCAGCTTACCGAAGCAGGCGTTATCGAGCGGCAAGTTGCGATTGTGGATCCCAGCAAGGTAGGCGCGCGCCTGACGGCCATCGTCGAGATCACGCTCGACGTCCAAGCGGCGGAGCGCATGGAGCAGTTCGAGAAACTGGCGGCAACCGAGGATGCCGTGCTGCAGTGCTACCGCGTAGCGCCCGGACCTGACTTCGTGCTAGTGGTGCAGGTGGTCGACATGCCGGCTTACCACGCGCTGGCGCACCGCCTGTTCGCTACCCACGCGAACGTGCGTAACGTCAAAGCCTATTTCTCCACCTTCCGCAGCAAGTTCGACACCCGCATCGCTGTTTGAAACACGAGGCCTGCCTGTGGATAAACCAGTGGAAGACCATGTGGAATCGATCTGGGTATCCCGTGCATAAGCCCGTGGATACCCATGCGAATTGCCTGTGGCTTTCCGGTGAATACGCGGTGGATTACTTCTTCACTTTCACTGGGCGGGTCCAGCCGTCGAGCGTCATTTGCTTGGGGCGCGAAATGGTCAGCTTGCCGGCCGGCGCGTCCTTGGTGAGCGTGGTGCCGGCGCCCAGCGTCGCGCCCTTGCCGACGGTAACCGGCGCCACCAGCTGGCTGTCGCTGCCGATGAAGGCGTCGTCTTCGATGACAGTGCGGAATTTGTTTGCGCCATCGTAGTTGCAGGTGATGGTGCCGGCGCCGATGTTCACGCGCGAGCCGACGGTGGCGTCGCCCACATAGGCGAGGTGATTCGCCTTGCTGTGCGCGGCGACCTGGCTGTTCTTGATCTCGACAAAGTTACCCACGTGTACGTCTTCGCCGAGCTCGGTGCCCGGACGCAGGCGCGCATACGGCCCGATCTGCGACTTCGGCCCGATAACCGCATCCTCGATGTGGCAGAACGGTTTGATGTTGGCGCCAGCGGCCACCTTGGCGTTCACCAGCACGCAATGCGGGCCGACCGTCACGCCATCCGCCAGTTCCACGCGGCCTTCGAACACACAGCCGACGTCGATGACGACATCGCGGCCGCAAATCAGTTCCCCGCGCACATCGATGCGGGCCGGGTCCATCAAGGTCACGCCGCGTTCCAGCAGGGCGTGGGCGATGTTCAGCTGGTGGCGGCGCTCGAGCTCGGCCAGTTGCACCTTGCTGTTCACGCCCGCCACTTCCCATTCCGCCGATGGCGAGGCCGACACCACCTCGACGCCTTCGCTCACGGCCTGGGCCACGATGTCGGTCAGGTAGTACTCGCCTTGCGCGTTGTTGTTCGACAGGGCGGACAGCCAGCGCTTCAGGTGGCGCGTGGGGATGCACATGATGCCGCTGTTGATTTCGCGGATCGCGCGCTCGGTATCGCTGGCGTCCTTTTCCTCGACGATGCGCACGATATGGCCATTCTCGCGCACGATGCGGCCCAGGCCAAAGGGATTGGCCTGTTCGACGGTAAGGATGCCGAGCTTGTCGTTGCCGGCGGCCTCGACCAGGCTGCGCAGCGAGGCTTCCAGCGTCAGCGGCACGTCGCCGTACAGCACCAGGGTCGGCGCGTCTTCATCCAGTTGCGGCACGGCCTGCATCACGGCGTGGCCGGTACCCAGCTGGGGCTGCTGCAGGGCGGTGTCGATCGCAGCGCCGCCAGCGGGCGCCAGCTTGGCCACCATCTCCGGCACCGCTGCGCCGCCGTGCCCGTAGATCACGCATAATTTGCTCGGCGACAGGCGTCGCGCCGTATCGATGACATGCTGCAACAGCGGCTTACCAGCCAGCGGATGCAGAACCTTAGGCAGCGCGGACTGCATCCGCTTTCCCATGCCGGCGGCAAGGATGACAACGTTCATAAGCCGATTTCAAAAGAGTTAATAAGATGAAAAAGTTTAGCACGCATGACACCCTGTTCCAGCGCACACGCGCATTGTTCCTGATCGCTTTGCTGGCCGTATTGGCCGCCTGCAGCACCATCCGCTTCAGCTACAACCATGGCGATACCCTGCTGTACTGGTGGCTGGACGCCTATGTCGATTTCGAAGGCGACCAGTCCGACGGCGTGAAACAGGATATCAAGGAACTCTTCCAGTGGCACCGTAAAACCCAATTGCAGGATTACGCGGCACTGCTCGCCAAGTACCAGCGCCAGCTGGCCGGCAATCCAACCCAGGCCGATTTGCTGACTGCCTACAAGGAAATCCGCAGCCGCACCGAAGTGCTGGCGCATCACGCGGTGCCCGACATGGTCGACCTGGCGCGCTCGCTCACGCCCGAGCAGATCCAGCAAATGGAAGAGCGGTTCGAGAAAAAGAACCGCGAATACCGCAGCAAGTTCGTCACTGGCAGCGCCGAGAAACGCAACGAGGCGCGCTTCGATAAATCGATGGAGCAGTTCAAGCTCTGGTTCGGCAGTTTCAGCCGCGAACAGGAAGCGGCGCTGCGCCGCGCTTCCGACGCCCGCCCGCTCGACAACACGATCTGGCTCGACGAGCGCATCCTGCGTCAGCGCAAGATCCTGGCGCTGGTGCGCAAGGTGCAGGCAGAAAAGCCGAGCAAGGAACAGACCACGGCGATGATCAATGGCCTGATCCGTGAATTCTTTACCCGCATGGATGCGCCCGAGCGCAAGGCTTTCTATGACAGCTACACGAATGCGACCGCGAATTACATCCTGACCGCGATCCGCATCGCCACGCCAGAGCAGAAAGCGCATGCGCAAAAACGCATGCAGGGCTGGATCGACGACTTCAATGCCCTGGCAAAAGAAGCGAAATAAGCGCGTGGTATAGTGCGCGCCATGCAAAGAAAGCCAGCAAAACCACAGGGGCAGCACGGGCGTCCGCGCCTGGCGCCCCAGCAAGTGCGCATCATCGGCGGCGAATGGAAACGGCGCCTGCTGCCGGTGCTCGACGCCCTTGGCCTGCGCCCGACGCCCGACCGCGTGCGCGAAACCGTCTTCAACTGGATCAACCACCAGGTCGGCAGCAAATGGGAACAGGTCGATTGCCTCGACCTGTTCGCCGGCAGCGGCGCCCTCGGCTTCGAGGCGGCCAGCCGCGGCGCACGGTCCGTCCTCATGCTCGATTCCCTCGGCCCGGCCACGCGCCAGCTGGAACTGAACAAGGACACCTTGAAGGCGCAGAATGTGACGGTGCTGCGCGGCGACGCCTTCGTGGCGGCGCGCGACATGGCGGCGCGCGGCCAGCGTTTCGACGTGATCTTCCTCGATCCGCCATATCAGCAAGACTTTATTGCCAAGGCATTAGCACTTTGTATCGACCTGTTGAACGATGGCGGCATGGTATATGTGGAAGCCGAGTTTGCATTGCCTACAGGAAATGAAATCCCGGACTGGCTGCTACCATGGGAACAAGTGCGGGCAGATAAGGCCGGCATGGTTTACTATCACCTGCTGAAATTGCACGAAAACAAGGCTTAAAGCGCCTAATCTTGCTCAATTATCGGGCAAACGGGGCTCCGGGCTGGGGCAATTGCCGGAATATCAGGCATAATGTGTCTTTAAACACAGGTGTTTCTCCCAGGGAGCCACAATGGTTGTAGCCGTTTATCCAGGTACCTTCGATCCGCTCACCCGCGGCCATGAGGATTTGGTTCGCCGCGCGTCGGGTCTGTTCGACACGCTCGTGGTCGGTGTTGCCGACAGCAAGAACAAGAAGCCTTTCTTCTCGCTCGAAGAACGCCTGGAAATCGCCAATGAGGTACTCGGCCATTACCCGAACGTGCGGGTCGAAAGTTTTTCCGGCCTGCTCAAGGATTTCGTGCGCAAGCACGATGCGCGCGTCATCGTCCGCGGCCTGCGCGCCGTGTCCGACTTCGAATACGAGTTCCAGATGGCGGGCATGAACCGCTACCTGCTGCCCGATGTCGAAACCCTGTTCCTGACCCCGTCCGACCAGTACCAGTTTATCTCCGGCACCATCGTGCGCGAGATCGCGATGCTGGGCGGCGATGTCTCGAAATTCGTCTTCCCTTCGGTGGACCGTTGGCTGCAAAAGAAAATCGCAGCGATGAACCTGCCGAAACCCTGAATCCCGGCATTTAACCCGGCGCCCAAGCCCGGCATTTGAACAGAGCAGTATCATGGCCTTATTGATTACCGACGACTGCATCAATTGCGACGTATGCGAGCCCGAGTGCCCGAACGACGCAATTTCGATGGGCGAAGAGTACTACCAGATCGATCCGCGTAAATGCACCGAGTGCGTCGGCCATTTCGACGAACCCCAGTGCGCGTCGCTCTGCCCGGTCGCCTGCATTCCCCTCGATCCGGCCTGGCGCGAATCGCGCGAGGAATTGATGATCAAGTATGAGCACCTGACGGCGGCCAAGAACGCCGCCTGATCCTCCAGCCTCGGTATGGCTGCAGCGAGCGCCGGCCCAGAGCCGGCGTTGTCATTTCCAGCCTGCGGCTTTTATCTTCTGTCATGCTAAGCTCCCTGCATGGCGCCCCCCGACAATCCCGACGCATGCGATCCGCTGCCGCAGAGCGTCAGCGAAAACATCGGCACGATCGCCGAATATTGCGAGCGCAACGAGGCGCAGGTCACCACCGCGCAGAAGCTGGTCGAAAAGGTCAGCCTGTTCCTCGGCAGCCCGAGCTACTTCGCTGTAAATATCCTGTTCATTGTTTGCTGGCTGGCCTGGAACAGCCTGGCGCCCGTATTCGACCTGAACCAGGTCGACGAGCCGCCTTTCTACTGGCTGCAGGGTTTCGTGTCCCTGAATGCCTTCATCATTTCCACGACCGTGCTGATCCGCCAGAACCGCATGTCCAAGCTGGCGGAACGCAACGCCCATCTCGATTTGCAAATCAGCCTGCTATCGGATGAAAAAACCAGCAAGCTGATCGCGATGCTGGAAGAAATCCGGCGCGAAAGTCCGAACCTGATGAACAAGCCCGATCGCGAAGCCGAGGAATTGGCCAAGCCGGCCGATGCACCGAGTGTGTTGAGCGCCATCGAACGCCAGGCAAAATAAGCGCGCCGCATGTGCTGGTGCAGCATTGAAAAATCCCTTTCCTGTTGTTTCCTATAAAGAATTCGGTGCTATATTGCTAGGCAAGTTTTAGCACGGTCATTCTTTTTTATTCACTGATCAATATCAATTCGAAAGAAGGGGACAGCATGAACACCTTGAAAACCATCGCCACCGGCGCCGCGCTTGCCATCGCCATGGCCGTATCCCAGACCGCAGCCATGGCCGCCGTCGATGTGCATGGCGTCAAGTTCGAGGACATCGATAAAGTCGGCGGCAAGGAGCTGAAATTGAACGGCGCCGGCATGCGGACCAAGCTGGTGATCAAGGTGTATGCCGCCGGCCTGTATCTCCCTGAGAAAAGCAGGAACGTTGCCGATATCCTGAAAATGGATGGCCCGCGCCGCGTGACCCTGGTCATGGCGCGCGACATCTCGTCGCAAGACCTGGCCCAGGCCTTCATGGACGGCATCAACGAGAATGTGGACAAGGCGGAAAAGGCGAAGATCGTCACCCAGATCAACAAGTTCGGCGAGATGTTCGCGAGTGTCGAGCAGATCAAAAAGGGCGATGTGCTGCACATGGACTGGATTCCGGGCACCGGCACCGTTTGCGAACTGAATGGCAAGCGCATCGGCGACCCCGCCGCCGACATCAATTTCTATAACGCCGTGCTGCGCATCTGGCTAGGCGACAAGCCGGCCGACCGCTCGCTGAAACCGGCGCTGCTGGGCGACGCGAAATAAGCGGGAACACAGGATAAAAAAAAGCGGCGCCGAAGTTTCCGGCGCCGCTTTTTCATCGATCCCATGCCGCTGGCTCAGGCACGCAATGCGGTCCTGTCGGCCTTGGCGATGCGTGGACGCACGGTCAAGACCAGGGCGCGCACGATGCCGCTCAACAGCGGGCGGAAGAACAGGACGAAGCTTGCCGCCAGCGCCAGCATCAGGACCAGGCGCAGCACATCGGCGATCGGCAGGACCGGAAAAGAAAACTGGGTAAAGGTGGCAACGAAGGACATGATCTAGGGTAGGTTGGTGTTGTTTTTTTCAACTATAGTGCAGTGCAGCATATAAATCTAATTCCCTTCGATGATGGCACTTATATGGATCGTGAATGGAAATGCGTTACACTGACCAACACGCATAAAAACCGGCTACTACGCTTAACGAGACAACATAATGAGCTTTCTGACCCTGGACCTGAATTTGCTGCGTGTCTTTGACGCAGTCATGACCGAGCAAAACCTGACCCGCGCCGCCGGCCATCTGGCGATGACGCAGCCCGCGGTATCGAACGCCATCAAGCGCCTGCGCGAGAGCCTGGGCGACGAGCTGCTGATCCGCACCGCCTACGGCGTCAAGCCGACGCCGCGCGCCGAAGCCTTGTGGCCATCGGTGCGCCAGGCGCTGGCGGCGCTGGAAGCGGCCGTGATGCCGGAAACCTTCGATGTCTCGAAAGCCCAGGCCACCTTCCGCATGGCGATGGCCGACGCCACCGCCGCCTACTGGCTGCCTTCGCTGATGCGTTCGATCGAGGCCGAAGCGCCGGGCGTGAACATCCGCATGGTGCCGCTGACCACGCGCGAACCGCGTCCGATGTTGCTCCGTGGCGACATCGACCTGGCGGTGGGATTCTTCCCGGGCGTCGCGGCGCAGTTGTCGTATGAAACCGGCTCACCGATTCGCCACGAGCGCCTGTATTCCGGGCAATACGTGTGCGTGATGCGCAAAAAGCACCCACTCGCCGAGGGCAAGCTCGATCTGGATACCTACTGCAAGGCGAATCACTTGCTGGTGAGTTTCTCGGGCCGCGCGCATGGCCTGGTCGATGAGGCCCTGGCGCAAATTGGCCGCGAGCGCCGGATTTTGCTGACCGTGAACCAGTTCTTTACCGCAGGAAGGGTGGTGGCGAATTCGGATTTGATTACTGTGCTGCCGAAGCACTTGATGGTCTCGACCGGGATGACCGAATCGCTGATCTGGCGCGAGTTGCCGTTCGCACTGCCTGCGGTACACCTGGACATGCTGTGGCACGAACGCGATGGGCGTAGTCCGGCGCATCGCTGGCTGCGGAATAACCTGGAGACGACGGCGGCGGCGGCAACGAAGCCGTTGATGGAGCGGCAGGCGGCGTGAGCATCGGGGTTGCTAGGGTGGGCGCTTGTGTCCACGCGGTGCAGCGCATGCGGTTACGGAACGCATGACACACCTTGCCGCATCGTTTCACGTGGGCACGGGGTGCCTTGCGCGGCCCGGCCCACCCTACGAGGTTGATGCCTACGATTCACACATGCGCCAAGCAAAGATCACCGAATCGGCAACTTCGTCGTATTCTTCACCTCTTCCATCACCGCATACGTGTGCGTTTCGCGCACCCCCTTCTGCAATAAGGTCTTGCCGAGGAATTCGCGGTACGCCGCCATGTCCTTCACGCGCGCCTTGACCAGATAATCGAAACCGCCCGCCACCATGTGGCACTCCAGCACTTCCGGGATCAATTGCACGCTCTGCTTGAAAGCATCGAAGACTTCCGGCGTGGTGCGGTCCAGCACGACTTCGATGAAGACCAGCAGCGACACATCCAGCAGTTGCGGATTGAGCTGGGCCGTGTAACCCGTGATATAGCCGGACTCGTGCAGCTTGCGCACGCGTTCCAGGCAGGCTGCCGGCGACAGGTTGACGCGCGCGGCCAGCTCGACGTTGCTGATGCGCCCATCGTTCTGCAGCTCGGCCAGAATCTTCTTCGAAATCTTGTCCAGCATGGCGTCTCGCTCCTACCGTAAATATTATTTGGCCGAATTCTCGCATCAAAAACTATCTATTGCTAGTCCCCGTTAAAAACAGAATTAATCCAGAAGATTTCCTTCTACAATCAAACGATTGAAGCACGGTACAAATCGCGCGTCGCTCGCCCTGGCAAGCGGCGCTTTTTCTTGTGTGCTTTCCCTTTCCCTGACATTTAAAGACCCGCCATGCAGATCGCCGCTCCGGCCACCACCTTCGTTCCATTTGACACCTTCCAGGCAGAAATCAAGCAGGAGCAGACGCCCCTGCGCGCCGCCATCACGGCCGCCTACCGCCGCGACGAAACGGAGGCCGTCCAGTGGCTGCTGGCCCAGGGCGCCCGTCCCAGCACGGATGCGAAACCGCTGGCGCACCGCCTGGTCTCGAACGTGCGCACGAAACGCACGCGCGCCTCGGGCGTCGATGCGCTGATGCATGAGTTCTCGCTGTCGTCGGAAGAGGGCGTGGCGCTGATGTGCCTGGCCGAAGCGCTGCTGCGGATCCCCGACAGCGCCACCGCCGACCGCCTGATCGCCGACAAGATCAGCAAGGGCGACTGGCGCAGCCACCTGGGCGAATCGCCGTCGCTGTTCGTGAATGCGGCGACCTGGGGCTTGCTCGTTACCGGGAAACTGGTGTCGAGCAACAGCGAACGCGGTTTGGGCTCGGCCCTGACGCGCCTGATCGCCAAAGGCGGCGAACCCTTGATCCGCAAGGGCGTCGACATGGCCATGCGCATGCTGGGCAACCAGTTCGTTACCGGCCAGACCATCGAGGAAGCGCTCAAAAATAGCCAGCCGAACGAAAAGCGCGGCTACCAGTATTCCTACGACATGCTGGGCGAGGCGGCGCTGACCGAAGCCGATGCCCAGAATTACTACGCCTCGTATGTCGCCGCCATCCACGCGATCGGCAAGGCCTCGAACGGCCGCGGCATCAAGAACGGCCCCGGCATTTCGATCAAGCTGTCGGCCTTGCATCCGCGCTACAGCCGCGCGCAGTACGCGCGCGTGATCGGCGAGCTGCTGCCGCGCGTGCGCAACCTGGTGCTGCTGGCAAAGAGCTACAACATCGGCATCAACATCGATGCGGAAGAAGCGGACCGTCTGGAAATTTCCCTCGACATGCTGGAAGCGCTGGCGTTCGATGCCGAGCTAAATGGTTTCGAAGGCATCGGCCTGGTGGTGCAGGGCTACCAGAAGCGCTGCCCCTTCGTGATCGACTACGTGGTCGACCTGGCGCGCCGCAGCGGCCAGAAGTTCATGGTGCGCCTGGTGAAAGGCGCCTATTGGGATGCCGAGATCAAGCGTGCCCAGGTGGACGGCATGCCGGGCTATCCGGTGTACACGCGCAAGGTATATACGGACGTGTCCTACCTGACTTGCGCCGAAAAACTGCTGGGCGCGACCGACGTCATCTATGCCCAGTTCGCCACCCACAATGCGCATACCTTGTCCGTGATCTACACCTGGGCCAAGGAACGCGGTGTCGACAACTACGAATTCCAGTGCCTGCACGGCATGGGCGAAACCCTGTACGACCAGGTCGTGGGCGCCGAGAACCTGAACAAGGCTTGCCGCATCTACGCGCCGGTCGGTTCGCACGAAACCCTGCTGGCCTATCTGGTGCGCCGCCTGTTGGAAAACGGCGCCAATTCCTCGTTCGTGAACCAGATTGTCGACGAAAAGATCCCGGTCGAGTCGCTGCTGAACGATCCCTTCGAGGTGGCGCGCGCGTCGGGCGGCTTGCCGCACACCGGCATTGCCTTGCCACGCGCCATGTTCGGCGCCGAGCGCAAGAATTCCGCCGGCATCGACCTGACGAACGAAGACGCCCTGCGCGTGCTGGGCACGGAACTGTCGCGCCAGCGCGATTATTCTGCCGCGCCATTGATCGCCGGCCCAGTGCAAGGCGCCGACTCGCTGAATGTCGTGAACCCGGCACAATCGGCCGATATCGTCGGCAAGGTTCTCGAGGCATCAAAAACCGATGTCGAGGCCGCCCTGGAAAGCGCCACCGCTTTCGCCGGCGAATGGCAGGCGGGCACCAGCAACGAACGCGCCGCCATGCTGATGCGCGTGGCCGATCTGTTCGAGGAAAACATCGCCGAACTGATGGCCCTGGCCGTGCGCGAAGCCGGCAAATCGCTGCCGAACGCGATTGCCGAAATCCGCGAAGCGGTCGATTTCCTGCGCTATTACGCTGTCCAGGCGAAAGATGCCCCAGCGGCCCAGGCGCTGGGACCGGTCACGTGCATCAGCCCATGGAACTTCCCACTGGCCATTTTCACCGGCCAAGTCGCGGCCGCCCTGGCTGCCGGCAACGTCGTGCTGGCCAAACCGGCGGAACAAACCCCGCTGATCGCCTACCGCGCAGTCCAACTGTTCCACGCCGCCGGCATCCCGGCTGCCGCCCTGCAATTGCTGCCGGGCCGTGGCGACGTGGTCGGCGCTGCCCTCACCGGCGACACCCGCGTGAAAGGCGTGATCTTCACCGGTTCGACCGAAGTGGCGCAACTCATCAACCGCACCTTGGCCAAGCGTGGCGAAATCGAAGGCGTCGATATTCCGCTGGTGGCGGAAACCGGCGGCCAGAATGCGCTGATCGTCGACTCCTCGGCCCTGCCCGAGCAGGTCGTGCAAGACGTGCTGAGCTCGGCGTTCGACAGCGCCGGCCAGCGCTGCTCGGCCCTGCGCGTGCTGTTCCTGCAAGACGATATCGCCGACAAGACCATCCGCATGCTGCAGGGCGCGCTGGGCGAACTGCGGGTTGGCAGCCCGGACCGCCTGGCCACCGACATCGGCCCGGTGATCGATGCCGAAGCCCAACGCAACCTGCTGGGCCACATCGCGCGCATGAAAGCGACGGCAAAAAACCACTTCGCGCTGGAATTGCCGGCGGCGCTTGCCGCGCAAGGCACCTTTGTGCCGCCGACCGTGCTCGAAATCGGCTCGCTGGATGAACTGAAGCACGAAGTCTTCGGTCCGGTGCTGCACATCGTGCGCTACCGCCGCGCCGACCTGGGCAAGGTGGTCGATTCGATCAATGCCACCGGTTACGGCCTGACCCTGGGCGTGCATTCGCGCATCGACGAGACCATCGATTTCATCACCACCCGTGCCCACGTCGGCAACATCTACGTGAACCGGAATATCGTCGGCGCGGTGGTCGGCGTGCAGCCTTTCGGCGGCGAAGGGAAATCCGGCACCGGCCCGAAAGCCGGCGGCCCGCTCTACCTGAAGCGCCTGCAGCGTGGCGCCGCGCCATTGCTGGAACACACGCGCAAGGCGTGCCCGGCGCTGGTGTCGCTGCTGGTCTGGGCCCGGACCCATGGCCACGGACACATTGTCCAGCTGGGCGAGGGGTATACCCGCACCCAGCTGAACGGTAGCGAACTCGTCTTACCGGGCCCGACTGGCGAACGCAACACCCTGGCCTTCTGCCCGCGCGGCGCCGTGCTGTGCGCGGCCGATACCCTGCCGGCGATGCTGAACCAGCTGGCGGCGGCCCTGGCGACCGGCAACCGCGCCTATGTGCTGGCCGGCGCGGGCCTGCCGGTGCCGGACGACTTGCCGATCGAGGTCAAGGACCGCATCCGCTTTGTCGGTTCCGCTGACGTGGCGCAATGCGATTTCCAGATCGCCCTGGTGGAAACGGGCCTGAGAGGCGCGCTGCGTTCGCAACTGGCGGCGCGTCCAGAGGCGATCGTCGGCATCGTCGATACCGATGGCAATACCCCGGTGGATTTGTGGCGCCTGGTGGCCGAGCGCGCGCTGTGCGTCAACACGACCGCGGCTGGCGGCAACGCAAGCCTCATGACGCTGGGGCTGTAATCATGTAGCAGTTTTTATTCTGACAATTGGAGGAAGACATGCTGGTCGGCGTTCCTAAAGAAATTAAAAACCATGAGTACCGGGTCGGCTTGACCCCGCCTTCCGTGCACGAGCTGGTCGCACGGGGGCATCAGGTCATTGTTCAAACGAACGCCGGCAGCGAGATCGGTCTGTCCGACGATCACTACCTGTCCGCCGGCGCCAGCATTGTCGAGACGGCAAAGGAGGTCTTTGCGCGCGCCGACATGATCGTCAAGGTCAAGGAGCCACAGCCGCAAGAGTGCGCGATGCTGCGCGAGGGACAGATCCTCTACACCTATCTGCACCTGGCGCCCGATCCCGAGCAGACCGCGGCGCTGGTCCACTCCGGCGCTGTCTGCATTGCCTACGAAACCATCACTGGCCAAGGCGGCGGCTTGCCCCTGCTCGCGCCGATGAGCGAAGTCGCAGGACGCATGGCCATCCAGGCCGGCGCTGCCCACCTGGAAAAATCGAAAGGCGGCATGGGCTTGCTGCTGGGCGGCGTGCCGGGCGTGGCGCCGGGCCATGTGGTGATCATCGGCGCCGGCGTGGTCGGCACCAATGCGCTGCAGATGGCGGTGGGCAGCGGCGCCCGCGTGACCGTGCTCGACAAGAACATCGACCGCCTGCGCCAGCTCGACCTGGTCTACGGCAACCGCATTTCCACCCTGTATTCGAATGCCCACGCGATCGAGGAAGCCGTGGTATCAAGCGACCTGGTCATTGGCGGCGTGCTGGTACCGGGTGCGGCGGCGCCGAAACTGGTCACGCGCAACATGATCGCGCGTATGAAAAAGGGATCGGTGGTGGTCGACGTGGCCATCGACCAGGGCGGCTGCTTCGAAACCTCGCATCCGACCACGCATGCCGACCCGACCTTCGTGGTCGATGGCGTGGTGCACTATTGCGTGGCCAACATGCCGGGCGCCGTGGCCCGTACCTCGACCTTTGCGCTGAACAACGCCACCATCGGCCATGCCGTGGCATTGGCGAGTAAGGGCTGGCGCCGCGCGCTGGCCGATGACGTGCATTTACGCCATGGCCTGAACGTTTGCCAGGGCAAGCTCACCTACCAGGCCGTGGCCGAGGCCCTGAACGACGATTACACGCCAGCCGATTCCCTGCTAGCCTGAACGACACCCGTTTCCGTCTCCAGGCAAAAGCGCCTGACGATGTGAAACGCATAGCGCGCGGCCACTGATTTCACGAAACGCATGAAATCGGTGGCCGCGCTTTCGTTGGCGTTGTCGGAAATCGTCCGGATCACGCCAAATGGCAAGCCCAGCTCATGACAGACCTGGGCCACGGCCGCTCCTTCCATCTCCACCGCCACCAGCCCGGGCAGGGCCGCATTCAGCCCATTGATGTGCCCGGCATCGTTGACGAACTGGTCGCCGCTGGCGACCAGGCCGCGGTGGATCCGTGGCCGCGACAAGCCGAATACCGCTTTCTCGAGCGGATCGATGGCGTTGTCGAAATCCTCCTCCAGGAAGACATGCGCCGCATCGACCAGGCGCGTACCGAGCCGGTGATCGGCAGGGAAGTGCGTCAGGCCGGTCAGTGGCACTTCAAAGCGCGGAAACAAGGGACTGGCATCCATGTCGTGCTGGACCAGGGATTCGGCCACCACGATGTCGCCAACTTGCACGGTTTTGTCGCCAGCGCCAGCCACGCCGGTAAACAGGATGTGTGTAACTCCGAACTTTTCCACAAGCGTGGTCGCAGTCATGGCAGCTGCAACCTTGCCTATACGCGACAGAACGCACACAGCGTCGATTTCCCACAGTTGTCCGAGCCAGTACTCGCGCTGACCATGGATGAGCTTGTAGGGGCTCTGCATGGCCTCTACGAGCCCCTGCTGTTCTTCGTACAGCGCACTGATGATTCCGAGACGCATGGTTTGGCTGGTTTTTCAGGTTGGAGACGGGTTGGTCGGTAGGCTTGCAAGCCGCTGTTGGCGCACTGATGCCCGCTGTTCGCGTTTTTTACTGTTTACAGTAGTAAACGTATATATAAATCTGATAGTGATAGTAAACGATGATGTTGTTGTGGATAAGAAGAGTTTTCTCCACAAGATCAGCAGTTTACGTGGACCTGAACTGGCTGGACAAGGATTGTATCCAGCCTGCACGGATGTTGGAGAAAAAACGGCTTGTCTGCAAATCCGACGTTTTTGCACATCCGATCCTGTGCATATCCCGCGGCTTGTCCACAGCTGAAGCGTATCCAGTCCGCTTTTTGCTGGCAAAACGGTGTTCGCGCTGTGTTGCGGTCGCAGGAAGCAGGAAGCAGGAATTGGCGCGCTGGTAGCCGAGTCATCACGCGCGGATTTTTTTCGAACCGGTGAGGCCGGTCAGGGTTCATGCGCACCAGCTTTGCGCAACCGTTTGTTGCCGGCAATCCTGTCCGAAGTCGTCTACGGACAAATCACGAACGATTCACAAAAAAGATGTTCTGCCTGTTTTTGCCTACCGCTGTGTTTCCGAAGTCGACACCGTTGCGGCCAGTTGATTCATGCCCAACGGTTTTTGTTTGCCAAGGCGACAGCGTGGGCAGCACGGTGCCGTGGATTTTTGCTTTTCCCAGGACTTCGCTTGCTTCATCTCTTTAATAAGTAGATATATATAAAGTTGATAGTAGTAGTAAACGCCCCCCTGAACTGTGGATAAATAGGTTTTTCTCCACAACGTCAACGGTTTACGTGCTTTCTGATGTGCTGGACAAACCTTGCGTCTGGCTTGCACGGTTTTTGTACAAATTCTGGTAGTCAGCAAAAGTCGGCCGTTCTGCACATTCCTTCCTGTGGATATGCATGGGTTTGTCCACAGTCGCGCAGGAACAAGCACCATGCCTTACCGGCAAGCTGGCAGGCAAGTGTGCAGACGCCAAACTCGAAGCGATCGAAGGAAACCAGATTCGGCATGGCGCGAAGTGCGGCTTTTCGTCAACAGCAGGGCTTCCAGCGAAAAAAAAAATTTCGACAGCACAGTGCGCAGCCCCTCAGGTTTACAAGCAAAGTCTGTATACAAAGATAGTAGTAGTGTTAACAACTGGCGTTTTCTGTGGATAAGCCTGTTAACAGACGCAAAATCATTGGTTTACACGCGGTATAAATCGGTGATTGCTGCTGTATGTTCTTGATGGCAAATCTGGACAACAATTCGCGGCACGAAAAAAGGCGCGTTTCTTCACAAACCGTTCCTGTGGATATCAAGAAGCTTATCCACACCAGGGCCTCTGGCGGTTTGTTTACGATCTGGTAAGCTGGCGTCCGTGAACTGAAACGCAGGCCAGTGGCGGCTGGCGCTGGCCGTTTGCGTTTGTTTCCGGGCGTGCTGGGTGGAGCGCTGCGTCGGGCAATCGCGCACCCAGGCTGCGTGCAGGCCGCAATGTCCGACCATTCAGCGACATCGGGTATCGGGCATCTGGTGAACTTCTTCTTGAATGGCATTAGCGTGAACGCGGCGGATTAGCCGCGGCAAGCACTTGTCGGCAATCGTTTTGCGATCTGTTAAGCTTTGCTCAATTGAATCGTTTCGCGGAAGGATGCCGTATGGAGTTCAGTTCGCTGTTCAGGCTGCCGATCATCCAGGGTCCGATGGCGGGCGGGGCCACCACGCCGGAGCTGGTCGCCGCTGTATCGAACGCAGGCGCCCTCGGTGCACTGGCCGGCTCGCTTCTTTCTCCGGCCGTCCTGCGCGCCCAGGTCGAGCGCGTCCGCAGCCTCACCGATCAGCCCTTCCTGCTGAATTTCTTTGTCCAGTCCGCCCCCGCGCCGTCGCAGGACGAAGTCGCACAGGGCGTTGAATTGCTGCGGCCGGTATGGGAAAGCCTGGGCTGGACCGCACTGCCGCAACCAAAGCAATGGTGCGAAGACTTCGACGCCCAGTTCGAGACCCTGCTCGCACTGCGCCCGGCCGCCGCCAGTTTTACCTTCGGCATCCTCGATGCGCTCCAGGTCGAGCGCCTGCATGCGGCCGGGATCCTGGTTATCGGCACTGTCACCACGGTCGACGAAGCCCTGGCCTGGCAAGCCATCGGCGCCGATGCGGTGGTTGCATCGGGTACCGAGGCCGGCGGCCACCGCGGCACCTTCATCGGACGCCAGGAAGACGCCACCCTGACCGCGCACGCACTCTGGCCGGCGGTGGCCCAGGCCGTGGATATTCCCGTGATCGCCGCCGGCGCCATCATGGACGGCAGCGATATCAAACAGGCGCTGGCGCTGGGCGCCACTGCGGTGCAGATGGGCACGGCTTTCCTGGTCACCGACGAATCCGGCATCCATCCGGCGTACAAACAAAGACTGGTCGACGCCGCAGGCCAGCCGACCCGCCTCACGCGCAGCTTTTCCGGCCGCTACGCGCGCGGTATCGAGAACCGTTTCATGCGCCTGATGGCGCCGGTGGAAGGGCAGGTGCCGCCTTACCCGATCCAGAATGCCTTGACCGGCAGCCTGCGCGCGGCGGCGGCGGCCAGCGGCGACACCGAGCTGATGTCGCTCTGGGCCGGCACCGGCGTGGCGCGGGCGCGGACTATGCCGGCTAAACAATTGATCGAATTATTGGCATCCGAATTACAGTCCTGACGGGAGAACCCTGCGTGGAATCGGCTGGAGAATACGACTACATCATCGTCGGCGGCGGCACCTCGGGCTGCGTACTGGCGAATCGCCTCACCCGCAACAAGGACGTGAACGTGCTGCTGATCGAAGCCGGCGCGCGCGACGACTACCTGTGGATCCATATCCCGGTCGGCTATTTGCACTGCATCGGCAATCCGCGCACCGACTGGCTGTTCAATACCGAACCCGATCCGGGCCTGGGCGGCCGGGCCCTGATCTACCCGCGCGGCAAAGTCCTGGGCGGCAGTTCCTCGATCAACGGCATGATCTACATGCGCGGGCAAAAGGGCGACTACGAGCGCTGGGCGAGCGCGTGCGGCGACGATTCCTGGCGCTGGGATGCGGTGCTGCCGCTGTTCAAGAAGAGCGAAGACCATTACCTCGGCGCCAGCGAACTGCATGGCGCCGGCGGTGAGTGGCGCGTGGAAAAGCAGAGACTGTCGTGGAAGATCCTGGACGCTTTCCGCGATGCGGCGGCCGAGGTCGGTATCGGCAAGGTCGAGGATTTCAATACAGGCGACAACGCCGGCTCGTCCTACTTCGAGGTCAACCAGCGCCGCGGTATCCGCCTGAACACGGCAAAAGCCTTCCTGAAACCGGCGGCGCAACGCGCGAATCTCACCATCATGACGGGCTGCCACGTGGAACGTTTGCTGATCGAGGACGGGCCGCAGGGCAAGGTGTGCAAGGGCGTGCAGTTCACCGGCGGCGGCACGGCCTTTACCGCTATTGCCCATCGCGAAACCTTATTGGCGGCGGGCGCGATCGGCTCGCCGCACATCCTGCAATTGTCCGGCATCGGGGCGGCGGCGAGCCTGCAGCGCCACGGCATCACGCCGCAGGTGGATGCGCCGGGCGTGGGCGAGAATTTGCAGGATCATTTGCAGCTGCGCATGGTCTACAAGGTGACGGGCGTGAAAACCCTGAACACCAGCGCCGCCAGCTGGTTCGGCAAGATGAAGATCGGCATGGAGTACGCGCTGTTTCGCAGCGGGCCGATGTCGATGGCGCCGTCGCAGCTGGGCGCGTTTGCGCGGTCCAGCCTGGACGAAGCCACACCCAACCTGCAATACCACGTGCAGCCGCTGTCGCTGGAAAAATTCGGCGATCCCTTGCACGGCTTTCCGGCATTCACGGCCAGCGTGTGCAACCTGCGGCCGACCTCGCGCGGGCATGTGCGCATCGCCGCGCACGACAGTGACGCCGCGCCAAAAATCACGCCAAACTACCTGAGCACCGATGCCGATCGGCGCACGGCGGCCCAGGCGCTGGCGCTGACCCGGCGCATCGTGGCCGCGCCGGCGCTGTCCCGCTACCAGCCGCAGGAGTTCAAGCCGGGGCCGGATTACCAGACCGAAGCGGAACTGGCGCAGGCGGCGGGGCTGATCGGGACCACGATTTTTCATCCCGTCGGGACCTGCCGCATGGGGCGGCGCGGCGATCCCGCGGCGGTGGTCGACAGCGAACTGCGCGTGATCGGAGTGGATGGCTTGCGCGTGGTGGATGCGTCGATCATGCCGTTCATTACGTCGGGGAATACGAATGCGCCGACCTTGATGATTGCGGAAAAGGCGGCGGAGATGATTGTGAAAAGGGCGGCGGCCAGGACGCAGCCGTCGACATCGGCCGCTAGCTGATGTGTTCGTAGGGAGGGCATTCCGTGCCCACCTGGGTTTGCTTTAGCGACTCCAATTCTCGCGAAACTACCCATCTCGTCCGCACCGCGAAACGTCCAACTCAGCCGTGCAATGATGCACAACGGGTGGGCAATTCTGCCCAGCCTATGCACCATCGCACAAAGGCTGTGTTGTATTGTGGGCCACTACTGTTGTGTGTAATATCTGTTAAGTACTTCTCGAGCAGCACGGTTAAAAACGTACCGGAGACACAATGGCAGACGTCATTCTTGAGACAAAGCGGCTCACCAAGGAGTTCAAGGGTTTCACTGCCGTCAATGGCGTCGACCTGCAAGTGCAGCGTGGCCATATCCACGCCCTGATCGGTCCGAACGGCGCCGGCAAGACCACCTGTTTTAATTTGCTCACCAAATTCCTGGTGCCTTCGTCCGGCCAGATCCTGTTCAACGGCAAGGACATCACCGGCGCCAAGCCTGCGCAGATCGCGCGCATGGGCATCATCCGTTCCTTCCAGATTTCCGCCGTCTTTCCCCACCTGACCGTACTGCAGAACGTGCGCATCGGCTTGCAGCGCGGACTCGGCACCAGTTTCCATTTCTGGCGCAGCGAAGCGTCGCTCGACCAATTGAACGAGCGTGCGATGGCGCTGCTGGCCGAGGTCGACCTCGAAAGCTTTGCCGACACCGTCACCGCCGACCTGCCGTATGGCCGCAAGCGCGCGCTCGAGATCGCCACCACGCTGGCGATGGAGCCCGAGCTGATGCTGCTCGACGAACCGACCCAGGGCATGGGCCACGAGGACGTGCACCGCGTGACCGAATTGATCAAAAAAGTCTCAAGCGGCCGCACCATCCTGATGGTCGAACACAACATGAACGTCGTCTCCGGCATCTGCGACCGGATCTCGGTGCTGCAGCGCGGCGCCATGCTGGCCGAAGGCAGCTATGCCGAGGTCTCGAAGAATCCGCAAGTGATGCAGGCCTACATGGGCACGGCCGATGGCGAACTCGAAGGAGCACACGCATGAGTCCGGCCAACACCCCGGCAGCGCTGGAAATCCGCAACCTGCAGGCCTGGTACGGCGAATCGCATATCCTGCACGACATCGGCTTTACGGTGGCCCAGGGCGAAGTCGTCACCCTGCTGGGCCGTAACGGCGCCGGCCGCACCACCACGCTGCGCGCCATCATGGGCCTGACCGGGCGCCGCACCGGCTCGATCAAGGTCAACGGCGTCGAGGCGATCGGCATGCCGACCCACCGCATCGCCCACCTCGGCATTGGCTATTGCCCGGAAGAGCGGGGCATCTTCGCCTCGCTGTCGACCGAGGAAAACCTGCTGCTTCCCCCCGTGCTGCCAAAGGCCGGCACCGCCATGTCGCTCGACGAGATCTACGAGATGTTCCCCAACCTGTACGAGCGCCGCCACAGCCAGGGCACGCGCCTATCGGGCGGCGAGCAGCAGATGCTGGCGGTGGCGCGCATCCTGCGCACCGGCGCGCGCCTGCTGCTGCTCGACGAAATCTCGGAAGGGCTGGCGCCGGTCATCGTGCAGACCCTGGCGCGCATGATCACGACGCTGAAAAACAAGGGCTACACGATCGTCATGGTCGAACAGAATTTCCGCTTCGCCGCACCGCTGGCGGACCGGTTCCACGTGGTCGAGCACGGGCAGATCGTCGAGACCATCGCCTCGTCGGAACTGCATGCCCGCATGCCGGTCCTGACCGAACTGCTGGGAGTCTAGACCACCAGGCAGCTTCCGCTTCCACGCTTTCATGCTTCAACGCCATACCTACTACAACGGAGACAAGATGAAACGCACAACCCTCGCCCTCGCCACCGCCGCCGCTTTCACGGGCTTCGCCCTGCCGGCGCACGCCCAGATCAGCGGCGACACCATCAAGATCGGCATGATCACCGACCTGTCCGGCGTCTATTCCGACATCGACGGTAACGGCGGCGCCGAAGCCGTCCGCATGGCCATTGCCGACCTCGGCGGCGCCGTGAACGGCAAGAAAGTCCAGTTCATGGTGGCCGACCACCAGAACAAGCCGGACATCGCCGCCTCGAAGGCGCGCGAATGGTTCGACCAGCAGGGCATCGACATGCTGATCGGCGGCACCAACTCGGGCGCCAGCCTGGCCATGGCGAAAGTCGCGGCCGAGAAGAAGAAAGTCTTCATCTCGATCGGCGCCGGTACTGCGCAACTGACCAACGAACAGTGCTCGCCCTACACCGTGCACTACGCCTACGACACCGTGGCGCTGGCGCGCGGCACCGGTTCCGCGGTGCTGAAGCAGGGCGGCAAGAGCTGGTACTTCCTGACCGCCGACTACGCCTTCGGCCAGTCGCTGGAAGGCGACACCACGGCCGTCGTGAAAAAGAACGGCGGCACCGTGCTGGGCAGCGTCAAGCACCCGCTGTCGGCCTCGGACTTCTCGTCCTTCCTGCTCCAGGCGCAATCCTCGAAAGCGCAAGTGCTGGGCCTGGCGAATGCCGGCGGCGACACCATCAACGCGATCAAGGCCGCCAACGAGTTCGGCCTGACCTCGAAGATGAAGATCGCCGGCCTGCTGGTGTTCATCAACGACGTCCACACCCTGGGCCTGAAGACCACGCAGGGCATGTACCTGACCGACGGCTGGTATTGGGACCAGAACGCCGACACCCGCGCCTGGGCCAAGCGTTATTTCGCCAAGATGAAGAAGCAGCCGTCGATGCTGCAGGCCGCCGATTATTCGGCGGCCACCAACTACCTGAACGCGGTGAAAGCCACCGGCACCGACGACGCCACCAAGATCATGGAACACCTGAAGGCAACCAAGATCAACGACATGTTCGCCAAGAACGGCGTGATTCGTCCGGACGGGCGCATGGTGTACGACATGTACCTGATGCAAGTGAAGACGCCGAAGGAATCGAAAGGACCGTGGGATTACTACAAGGTCGTGTCGACGATTCCGGGCGACCAGGCGTATACGACCAAGGCCGAGACCAAGTGTGCGGCGTGGAAGTAATCAGCTGTCATCGGTTTAATTGTTTCACCGTAATGTACGCGTGATTTGAACGCGTGGGCACGGGCGCCTCGCGCGGCCCGGCCCACCCTATGGGCCGCTGGCCTGGACCGCCCACGCGTTCAACGATATTTCGCATCACCGCGGCGCCCATTCCATCGCCGGCGCCGCAAACCCGTCTTCCGACTTTACCCCTGGTGCCTATGGAAATCTTCGGAGTCCCCCTGCAAGCCCTGATGTCCCAGCTGCTGCTGGGCCTGGTCAACGGCTCCTTCTATGCGATGCTTTCGCTGGGCCTGGCCGTCATCTTCGGCCTCCTCAACGTCATCAACTTTTCCCACGGCGCCCTGTACATGATGGGCGCGTTTATCGCCTTCATCGGCGTCAACCACTACGAGCTGAACTACTGGATGATGCTGGTGCTCGCGCCGCTCGTCGTCGGCGCCTTTGGCATCGTGGTGGAAAAAACCATGCTGCGCTGGCTGTACAAGCTTGATCACCTGTACGGCCTGCTGCTCACCTTCGGCATCACGCTGCTGCTCGAAGGCGTGTTCCGCTCCTTCTTCGGCGTCTCTGGCCAGACCCTGGATGTGCCGGAACAATTGGCCGGCGCCACAGACCTCGGCTTCATGATCCTGCCGAACTACCGTGCCTGGGTGGTTGCCGCCTCGCTGGTGGTTTGCCTCGGCACCTGGTTCGTGATCGAAAAGACCCGCCTCGGCGCCTACCTGCGCGCCGGTACCGAGAACCCGAAACTGGTCGAGGCCTTCGGCATCAACGTGCCGCGCATGGTCACGCTGACCTACGGCTTCGGCGTTGCGCTGGCTGGCCTGGCCGGCGTGCTGGCCGCGCCGGTGATCAATGTCACGCCGCTGATGGGCTCGAACCTGATCATCGTCGTTTTCGCCGTGGTCGTGATCGGCGGCATGGGGTCGATCCTCGGCTCCATCATCACCGGCCTGATGCTGGGCGTGATCGAGGGCCTGACCCGCGTGTTCTATCCGGAAGGTTCGGAGGTCGTCGTGTTCGTGGTGATGGTCATCGTGCTGCTGCTGCGCCCGGCTGGCCTGTTCGGGAAGGAGAAGTAAGCATGAACAAGAAAATCCTGTACGCGATCGCCTTCGCGATTGCACTGGCGGCGCCGTTCTTCGGCTATCCGGTGTTCCTGATGAAGCTGCTGTGCTTCGCCCTGTTCGCCTGCGCCTTCAATCTGCTGATCGGCTTTACCGGCCTGCTGTCCTTCGGGCATGCCGCCTTCTTCGGCAGCGCCGGCTACGTCACCGGCCACCTGCTGGCGAACGTCGGCCTGTCGCCCGAGCTCGGCATCCTGGCCGGCGTGGCGGCCAGCGCCGTGCTGGGGCTGGTGATCGGCTCGCTGGCTATCCGCCGCCAGGGCATCTATTTTTCGATGATCACCCTGGCGCTGGCGCAGATGGTGTATTTCGCCGCACTGCGCAGCCCCTATACCCATGGCGAGGACGGCCTGCAGGGCGTGCCGCGCGGACGCCTGTTCGGCCTGGTCGATTTGTCGAGCGACTTCACCCTGTACTACGTGGTGCTGGCCATCTTCGTACTGGGCTTCGCCCTGATCGTGCGTACCGTGCATTCGCCTTTCGGCCAGGTGCTGAAAGCGATCAAGGAAAATGAGCCGCGCGCCATTTCGCTTGGCTACGATGCCGACCGCTACAAGCTGCTGGCCTTTGTGCTGTCCGCCGCGCTGACCGGCCTGGCCGGCGCCACCAAGACCCTGGTGCTGGGCTTCGAGACCCTGACCGACGTCCACTGGACCATGTCGGGCCTGGTGGTGCTGATGACCCTGGTCGGCGGCATGGGCACGATGGCGGGCCCGATCATCGGCGCCTTCATGATCGTGGCGCTGGAAAACAAGCTGGGCGAAGTCGGCACGGTGCTGGCCGACACCACGGGCATCGCATGGTTTGCCTCGCTGGGCGAATCGGTGGGCATGGTCACCGGCCTCATCTTCATCGTGTGCGTGCTGCTGTTCCGGCGCGGGATCGTCGGCGAGATCGGCGCCTTGTTCGCGCGCCGCGCACGCGCCAAGCCGCCAACGCCAAGCTCGACGGTCGTCAATGCAGACAGGGAAACAGCATGAAGGAAACCTCGCAAATCCTCAACGTGAACGGCCTGCGCATGCATGTGATGAGCGCGGGCGAGGGGCCGGCCGTGCTGCTGATGCACGGCTTTCCGGATACCCACCTGGTCTGGCGCAAGCAGGTCGGGCCGCTGGTGAGCGCCGGCTACCGCGTGATCGTGCCCGACATGCGCGGCTATGGCCAGACCGATGCGCCAGCGACTGTCTCGGCTTACCGCAGCAAGTACATCTGCGACGATATGCTGGCGCTGCTAGACGTACTCGGCGTACAGAAGGCGCGCCTGGTCGGGCACGACTGGGGCGCCCTGATCGGTTGGCTGCTGTGCATGCGCGCACCCGAGCGCATCGAACAGTACGTGGCTTTGTCGGTCGGCCATCCGGCCGCTTTTGCCCGAGCCGGCCTGATGCAGCGCCTGCGCAGCAGCTACATGCTGTGGTTCATGCTGCCGCTGCTGGCCGAGCAGTCGCTGAGCTTCAACGACTTCCACGCGCTGCGCAAGTTCACGGCGGAACGCGGGCAGCACGATATCTGGCGCCGCAGCCTGCGCGAGCCCGGCCGGCTGACGGCGGCGCTGAACTACTACCGCGCGAATGTGCCGCGCATGATGCTGCCAGGCGGGAAGTTCGATGCGGTTGCGGTGCCGGCGATGGGGGTCTGGAGCAGCCGCGACGTGGCGCTGACCGAAGAGCAGATGCGCGACTCGGCGCAGTTTGCCAGCAAGGGCTTTCGCTACGAGCGCATCGAGGGCGCCGACCACTGGCTGCAGCTGACGGCGGCCGAGCACCTGAATGCATTGCTGCTCGACTTCTTCGCGGCCGTGCCGCAATCCGCCGCCACGACCGTCTGATGCATTACAGCGCGGCGGCGTAGATCGCCCGCGCATCCGCGCGCGTGACCTCGCGCGGATTATTCCCCAGCAAACGCGTCTGGAGCATGGCGTCATCCGCCAGCCGCTCGAGGTCGCTCTCAAGAATCCCCACTTGCTGCAGCGTCGTCTGGATGCCCGTGATGCGGGCAGTCTGCTGCATGGCCGCGATCAAGGCTTCGGTCCGCGCTTCCGCACTGCCGCTTGCCTGCGGCACGGCAATCGCCGCCAGTTCCGCATACAGCGGCGCCGCTTCAGGCGCATTGAAGCGCAGCACATGCGGCAGCACCAGCGAGTTCGACAAGCCATGCGGCACGTGGAAGATGCCGCCCACCGGATAGGCCAGCGCATGGACGGCGGCCACCGGCGCGTTCGAGAACGCCTGGCCGGCCAGGCAGGCGCCGAGCAGCATCGCCTGCCGCACTTCGAGGCGGCTGCCGTTTTCGCAGGCAGGGATCAAATTCTTCGACAGCAGCTGCAAGGCTTGGCGCGCCAGGTTGTCCGAGATCGGGTTCTTCTTGTGCTTGCTGGTGTAGGCCTCGATCGCATGGACCATGGCGTCGATGCCGGTGGCCGCGGTGACCATCGCCGGCAAGCCCAGGGTCAGCGTCGCGTCGAGGATTGCCAGGTCGGCATAGAGCTGGGGCGCAACCACGCCCATCTTGGTGGTGGCGCCGGTGGTGACGATGGCGATGTTGGTCACCTCGGAGCCGGTGCCGGCGGTGGTCGGGACTTGCACCAGCGGCAGGCGCGCGCCGCTGACCTTGCCGATGCCGTAGATGTCGGCGAGCTGCTGTTCGCCGGTCGCCAGGATGGCGACCAGTTTCGCCACGTCCATCGAGCTGCCGCCGCCGAGGCCGATGACCAGGTCGATATCCTGGTCCTGGGCGAAGCGCACGGCTTTCATCACGACGTCTTCAGGCGGGTCGGCCACCACATCCGAAAACACGTTGACCGTAAAGCCGTGGCGCTGCAGGTCGAGGTGGGGGAGTTCGGTCAGGCCGGTGCGCAGGAAGCCAGGGTCGGTGACGATCAGCGCGCGCCGCGCGGAAGGGAAGCGCTCGCGGATGATCTGGCCCAGGCGGGCGGCGGCGCCGGATTCGGAAACGATGCTGGCAACGGTGCTGAAAGCAAAGGCGGTCATGGTCTCTTCCTGGAAGGATAGGCGGTCCTGTTGTGCGAACAGCTTACACCAGAATAGCCGGGTCGCGCCGGAAAGCGCGGGGCCGCCGCCGCAGGCAAAACTGCGTACAATTTCGTTTCTTTAACATATCGAAAGCAGGGCATGATCGATTTCGCGTTGCTGGGCGGCGCCGCCTTCCTGGCCGGTCTGGTGGATGCGGTGGTCGGCGGCGGCGGCTTGATCCAGGTGCCGGTGATGTTTTCGGTCATGCCGAACCAGGTGCCGGCGACCCTGCTCGGCACCAGCAAGTTTGCCGGCATCTTCGGTACCGGCGCGGCAGCCGTGCGTTACGCCCAGCGGGTGCGTGTCGCCTGGAGCGCTGCGGCGCCGGCGGCGCTGGCCGCCTTTTGCCTGTCCTTCTGCGGCGCCTGGACCGTGACGCGGGTGCCGGCCGATTTCGTGCGCACGCTGTTGCCGCTGATCTTGCTGGCGGTGGCGATCTATACCTTCCGCAAGAAGGACCTGGGATCGGTACATGCACCGGTGCACAGCGGTGCGGCTGAACGCTGGTGGGCAATCGGCATGGGCGGCGCCATCGGCTTCTATGATGGTTTCTTTGGTCCGGGCACGGGCAGCTTCCTGATCTTCCTGTTCGTGCGTTTCTTCGGCTTCGATTTCCTCAGTGCCTCTGCGGCGGCGAAGGTCGTCAATGTCGCCTGCAATTTGTCGGCGCTGATGTGGTTTGGTTACAGCGGCCACGTGCTTTGGCAGCTCGGTTTGCTGATGGCGGTGTGCCAGGTGGCGGGCTCGCTGGTCGGGACGCGGCTGGCGATCCAGCATGGCAGCGCTTTCGTGCGCAAGTTGTTCCTGGTCGTGGTCTCGGTATTGATCGTCAAGACGGGGGTCGATGCCGTGGTCAGATGGTTGAGTTAGATTGTTTCACGTGGAACAAAAGCCGGTTTAGCTGGCTTTTTTTATGTTCACACCTTTCGATTGTTTCACGTGGAACGTCGTTATCAACTACGAAAGCTGTGTTCCACGTGAAACAAAATCGTTGGCGTTTTCGGACCTGGCTGAGTCCAAGCAAGAAAATGCTTCTATAATCCATTCCATACACCGCATCTAAACGGGACTCGTCCCTCGCTCCACACTTCCCATCATGCTATTTCCTACTGAATTCGACGTGATCGTCGTCGGCGGCGGCCATGCCGGCACCGAGGCTGCACTCGCGTCCGCACGCACGGGGCAGAAGACGCTGCTCCTCACCCACAACATCGAGACCCTGGGTCAGATGTCCTGCAACCCCTCGATTGGCGGCATCGGCAAGGGCCACCTGGTCAAGGAAGTCGACGCCCTGGGCGGCGCGATGGCGATTGCCACCGACGAGTCCGGCATCCAGTTCCGCATCCTGAACTCCTCGAAAGGCCCGGCCGTGCGTGCGACGCGCGCCCAGGCCGACCGCATCCTGTATAAGCAGGCGATCCGTTCACGTCTGGAAAACCAGCCGAATTTGTGGCTGTTCCAGCAGGCGGTCGACGACTTGATGGTGGAAGGCGACCGCGTGGTTGGCGCCGTTACCCAGATTGGTCTGCAGTTCCGCGCCCGCGCCGTGGTGCTGACGGCCGGTACTTTCCTCGACGGGAAGATCCACGTCGGCCTGCAGCACTACTCGGCTGGCCGCGCTGGCGATCCGCCTGCGCTGTCGCTCTCCGCGCGTTTGAAGGAGCTCAAGCTGCCGCAGGGCCGCCTGAAAACCGGTACGCCGCCGCGCATCGATGGCCGCAGCATCGACTTTTCGGTGCTGGCCGAACAGCCGGGCGACCTCGATCCGGTGCCGGTGTTCTCGTACATGGGCAATGCCGCCATGCACCCGCGCCAGGTGCCGTGCTGGGTCACGCACACGAACGCGCAGACCCACGACATCATCCGCAACGGCCTGGACCGCAGCCCGATGTACACCGGCGTGATCGAAGGCGTCGGCCCGCGTTACTGCCCGTCGATCGAAGACAAGATCCACCGCTTTGCGTCAAAGGAGTCGCACCAGATCTTCCTCGAGCCGGAAGGCTTGACCACCAACGAGTTCTACCCGAACGGGATCTCGACCAGCCTGCCGTTCGACGTGCAGCTGGCCCTGGTGCGCTCGATGAAAGGCATGGAAAACGCTTTCATCCTGAGACCGGGCTACGCCATCGAATACGATTATTTCGACCCGCGCGGCCTGAAATCGACGCTCGAAACCCGCTCCATCAAGGGCTTGTTCTTCGCCGGCCAGATCAACGGCACCACCGGCTACGAAGAGGCGGCAGCGCAAGGTTTGCTGGCCGGCCTGAATGCGGCCTTGCAAACCAGGGATGAAGAAGCCTGGACCCCGGGCCGCTCGGAAGCCTACCTCGGCGTGCTGGTCGACGACCTCACCACCCAGGGCGTGGCCGAGCCTTACCGCATGTTCACCAGCCGTGCGGAATACCGCCTGTCGCTGCGCGAAGACAATGCCGACATGCGCCTGACGGAAATCGGCCGCAAGCTGGGTGTGGTGGGCGACGCCCAGTGGCAAGCCTTTGAAACCAAGCGCGAAGCCGTCGCGCGCGAGCTCGAACGCCTGCGTTCGACCTGGGTCAATCCACGTATCCTGGCGGCCGCCGAATCCGAGCGCGTGGTCGGACAAGCGATCGAGCGCGAGTACAACCTGGCGGATCTGCTGCGCCGTCCGGGTGTCGCCTACGACACGCTGATGAGCATGAACGGCATGGAAGGCCAGCCGCTCGCAGGTCCTGGCGTAGAAGATCCTGCCGTCAAGGAACAGGTGGAAATCCAGCTGAAATACGCGGGCTACATCGACCGCCAGGCGCGCGAAGTCGAGCGTCACGACCACTACGAGAACCTGAAATTGCCCGACAACCTGGACTACCTCGAGATCGCGGCCCTGTCGTTCGAGGTACGCCAGAAGCTCGATAAACAGCGTCCGGAAACCCTGGGTCAGGCGTCGCGCATCTCCGGCGTCACGCCGGCGGCGATTTCCCTGCTGCTGGTACACCTGAAAAAGCGCGGCGCCAAAGGCTTCACATCGGATGCCGCCACGGCGCCAAGCGTCAACGAGGAGGCTGCACAGTGAGGGGTGTTGACCGTGAAAAGCTGGCCGAGGTGCTGAACGACGGCATCGAGGCCATGGATTTGCCGCTCTGGGCCGCCCAGCGCGAGCAATTGATGGATTACCTGGCGCTGATGGCCAAGTGGAACGGTGTCTACAACCTGACTTCGCTGCGCGACCCGATGCAGATGGTGACCCACCACCTGCTCGATTCGCTGGCGGCGGTATCGGCATTCGAGGGCGCGAAAAACGTGCTCGACGTCGGCGCCGGCGGCGGCTTGCCCGGCATCGTGCTGGCGATTGCCCGCCCGGACATGCAGGTGTCCCTGATCGACACCGTGCACAAGAAAACGGCCTTCCTCACGCAAGTCAAGGCGGAACTGGGCTTGAAAAACGTCACCGTGTACACGATGAAGGTGCAGGACCTGAAAGCGGGCCCATTCGATGTGATCACCTCGCGCGCTTTTGCCGACCTGTCGGATTTCGTCAACTGGTCGGGGCACCTGCTGGGAGAGGGCGGGCGTTTCATCGCCCTGAAAGGCACGGCGCCCGCGGACGAACAGGAGCGGCTGCCGGGCGAGTGGAAGATACAGGAATTGCGGCCCATCAAAGTGCCAAAAGTGGAAGCGGAACGCCACTTGGTTTTCATCGAAAAATCAGGCCCGGCAAACCAATAACCGAGCTAATAGACTAAACGGTATATATCGTTTAAATAGAATAAATCGTTTATACGATTTAAACGAAATGAACGGTATAACCCAAACCAGCAGCATCCGGATCAAACAGATGGCAAAGATATTTTGCGTAGCAAACCAGAAGGGCGGCGTCGGCAAGACGACCACCAGCGTCAACCTGGCCGCGGGCCTGGCCAAACTTGAGCAGCGCGTGCTGCTGGTCGACCTCGACCCCCAGGGCAATGCCACCATGGGCGCCGGCATCAACAAGGCCACGCTCGAAGCCTCGACCTACCACGTGCTGCTGGGCGAGGCCGACGTCGGCGAGGCGCGCGTGCGCTCGGAAGCGGGGCGCTTCGATGTGCTGCCCGCGAACCGCGACCTGGCCGGCGCCGAAGTGGAGATGGTGGAGCTCGAGAGCCGCGAACGCCGTCTCAAGAACGCGCTGGCCAAGGTCGATGCGGAGTACGACTTCATCCTGGTCGACTGCCCGCCGGCGCTGTCGATGCTGACCCTGAACGGGCTGTGCGCGGCGCATGGCGTGATCATCCCGATGCAGTGCGAGTACTACGCGCTCGAAGGCTTGTCGGACCTGGTCAACACCATCAAGAAGGTGCACGCCAACCTGAACACCGATCTGAAGATCATCGGCCTGCTGCGCGTGATGTTCGATCCGCGCATGACGCTGTCGCAGCAGGTCTCGGCCCAGCTCGAGCAGCACTTCGGCGGCAAGGTGTTCAAGACCATCATCCCGCGCAACGTGCGCCTGGCCGAAGCGCCGTCGTACGGCATCCCGGGCGTGACCTTCGATCCTTCGTCCAAGGGGGCGCAGGCGTATATCGCGTTCGGGGCCGAAATGGTCGAGCGCATCAAGACGATGTAATGAGCGATATCAGCAGCGGAGATCAACTAAATGGCTACTAAAAAATTCAAAGGCCTCGGCCGCGGTCTCGACGCACTGCTCGGCGGCGACCTGGACGCGGTCCCGGCGCCGGCCCACGCACCGTCCTCGCTCGCCATCGCCCAGCTGCAGGCGGGCAAATACCAGCCGCGTACCCGGATGGACGAGGGGGCCTTGCAGGAGCTGGCCGCCTCGATCAAGACCCAGGGCGTGATGCAGCCGGTGCTGGTGCGTCCGATCGAGGGCAAGCGCTACGAGATCATCGCCGGCGAACGCCGCTTCCGCGCGGCGCAGCTGGCCGGGCTCGACGAGATCCCGGTGCTGGTGCGCGAAGTGGACGACCAGGCCGCCGCCGCGATGGCGCTGATCGAGAACATGCAGCGCGAGGATTTGAACCCGCTGGAAGAAGCGCAAGGCATCGCGCGCCTGATCTCGGATTTCGATTTCACCCACGAGCAGGCGGCAAGCGCGGTCGGCCGCTCCCGCAGCGCGGTGTCGAACCTGCTGCGCCTGGTGAACCTGGCCGGGCCGGTGCAGACCATGCTGATGGCGGGCGATATCGACATGGGGCATGCGCGCGCGCTGCTGTCTGTGGATAACGCCAGCCAGATCGCGCTGGCGACGCAGGTGGTGGCCAAGCGTTTGTCGGTGCGCGAGACCGAGAAGCTGGTGGCGCGCGCGATCGAGGAGCTTGACGCGCCGGCGGCAAGCGCGCGCCAGAAGGAGAAGTCGGGCGACATCGTGCGGCTGGAAGAAGAGCTGTCGGACAAGCTGGCGACGCCGGTCGCGTTCAAGATGGGGCCGAAAGGGAAGGGACAGATGATCATCGACTTCTCGAACCTGGATGTGCTCGAGGGTGTACTGGCCCGCCTGCGCGCGTAAACGTCCGCAGTTGTTGGCGGAATTGACGCAGGGTGGGCACAGGGCGCCCACCCTACGATATCCGCCACCGCGGCCTCAACAACTGTCGCACATATCCAACAATTGTTGAGCCGGTGGACGGGATTCCCGTCCGCCCTACCTTGCCGACAGCAGCCGTACCGCGAACTCGGGCCGACGGGCGCTGATCGGGCGGTCAGCAACCCCACCAACACCCCATTCTCCCCGGGTAAATCCCCTCCTGGCAGCCCCATCCGGCATCTGTATTCCGCCCCGCGAACTACGCGTAAAACCTGTCGATCCGTCAATATTTATGTGACATTTCAAGCGCTTGCACCCCGTTACTGCACAGCTGGAATCGTTTGACTCAGATACCTGAACGAACATATAATCCCGCTGATTCATGTAATTACCACACCGTAACTCGGTTCAAACGGCCAAGGCAGAAGAATAAAAATGTTGCGCCTGGTCTCCCTGCAATTGATCGCAACAGCTGTCGCCGG
>Ga0265780_10001458_pt1 | contig 33189 bp, 42 predicted proteins | sample P1T30metagenome_FD_192432 | JGI IMG/M metagenome (GOLD analysis project Ga0265780, IMG submission 192432) | Plant litter microbial communities from East Loma Ridge, Irvine, California - P1 T30 | ecosystem: Environmental > Terrestrial > Plant litter > Unclassified | place: USA: California...
TGGCAAGGCTATTTATAGGCCTGCTGAAAACAAGATATGTATTCAAGAAGGAACAGAACACGGGGACACTAAACGAGAAGACTCAGGTCACAGGTACCTACACCTAGGTACTCATCCATATCAGATCATTGAGCTGGTGAACAATTCCCAATAGAAATTAAGTATATTTGCACAGTCAATTACGTCCTATACGACGTGGCGCAGAACGGTATTCGTAGACCATGAAGGCGAAGGACCAGAGAGCTGAGCTCGATGTTTCTCATTAGATTAAGCTCTGAATTTTAAGCGGGTGCCCACGTTTTGCTATTTCGACCCTCCCGTGAGTTTAGTACTAGAAAAAAAAATTGGGTCATGTACATAAGTGAATAGAATCACTCTGAATCTGGAAGCCAGGTCACGCCTTTGGTACTTCAATTGCTGCGACGCTTTATCCTTCTGACTCAATACAACAGGAAATTTGACACATCACACAGCTTTAATCTTCTCAAAGAGTTTTCGAGCATTCGTCGTCGTACGCTCGCAGCTGGTTCATCTTCATCTCCACAAAGGGCTCTAGTCCTTCACGCGCGTCTTCATCCAACGACCCAACGCCTGTATTGCTCTCATTCAAATACTTGTCAAAGAAGACTTCGACGTCGAAAGGCTTCCGGGCTGCGTAATTGAACCAGAAACGTTTTGTATCCCATGACTCTCTCATCAGCTTTGAAAGAGACTGTGTGCCGCCTGCACCATCCTTTGTCCCCTCCACACGTTCCATAACTTGCAGGAAGTGCTTTAAACGAGGCTCGTAAGCCTCTACGAACTCTTCGAGGGCGCGATCTCGCAGAAGGTATGAGTCAGGTCCGACCAGCAGCAACCACCAAGGCGCATCGGAAGCGAATTGACAAGGCATGGCGTTTGTGAATTCAAGATCAAGAACAGCCTTGATGCGGAGAGTCTCCGGATCCACTAGTATATTTTGAGGCCTGAAGTCGTCGCAAAAGAGTTTGAAAGGGCCACTGTCGTTGATACAATGCTTATGACATGACTTTGCGTAAAGAAGACGAGATATATATCGATCCCGAGCTTCTGTTGGACTACCACATATATTGCGCTGGGTCCAAAGGTGTGTTTTGTTCTCGGCCATGAGGTACTGGAAGTAGTCGCTCGTCGATGTAAAGCTCGTTGAAGGAAAGTCCTCTACAGGGAAAAAAGCTGTAGTAGCCAGCTCGTTCATCGTGTAGGTGAGGGGCCGCTCAGTCACGGACCAAAACCCCGAAGAAGTATCTTTTGAGATGGCCCCGATCCGATCGAAGTCGACACTGTAAAGTTCCAGCATAATGTCGGCCATTTGAGTGTACACGTTGTCTAATATATTCCTGTCAATGTCGGGGTCCAAGTGGAGGCGCTTTGGATCAGCAGGGTCCTTGAGAACATCAGAAAGATGAACACCTTCCACAAACTCTGAAATCATGAATGGCCCCAGGTGCTGCGGGCTATCTTCAGTGAGACCCCAGCTAAACAGACGCGGTACTGGTATGGATGTAGATTCGTGAAGAAACTGAACGACTTGAACCTCATTCCGAATTTTCTCGTCTCGAAATGTTGTGTGTCCAGGGCCTGGAAATCGTATCACAACATCCGGAGTTCCATCGTTGTACATGATCTGCAGGCAGAAGTTGAAAGATCCCTGGAACCAATCAAGGACTTCAGCCCCACGACCTGGCCGACGACTCGCAACGAAAGCGGCGATTTCTTCTTTTGCATCAAGCACCCTTGTCTTCCACTTATCCCACTGGTCGTCCCCAAGTTTCTCGGCCAGCTCGTCAAATAAAGTCATGTCAGAATTTTGTAAACCGTATGGGCTGATATATATCGAGCTGACGGATGGGGGGCGAGGACGATTGCGTTCGCCCTTGAAGCGAGGAGTGCCTTCGATCACCTAATTGAGTGTAGGAGTAATCAATAACACGACTGATCTTGCATTTCGAAGGTTGGGGACGTGGTATGTCAGCGGACTCGGGATATTGTGTAAACGCGCTAGCTGCGCCGCTCGAGAGGATGTTGCGGCGCGTCACCCACTTGTCGGCATCACAATCACACGCATTGCCGCCAGCATCACGGCCACACACATTACTGCCAGCATCACAATCACACTCATTACCGCCAAGATCACGCATTACCGCCAGAGCTAGTGCTTCCAACATAGAAGTGTTGTATTCGTGATTTTCAGTCGAGTTTAGACTAGCCGGGCGCCGAGCTAATCTCGACGCTGTCGTGATACTTCCCAACCATGTTTGTTGTATTCCTATTATTGTTTTTATCACTAGAAGGCGCAAGCAGTTAACCTAATGCAGTATAATTAACAGAATTTATAGTAAATTAAGCAGAAGATAGCAAGGCTTCCTATTAAGCAGGCTAGTAAATAGATATAGTTAAAGCTAATGTAAGTTATATTATATAAGACCTTAACTTAACCTTACTATTAACTTATATAGATAAAGCTCTTAGTAAGAGAGTCTTATATTTATACTACTTTATATTTACTCTATATCTTATTTTATTAAGCTAACTAATTAAGCCTTAATTAAGTCTCTAATTTTAACTAAATTACTAAGCTAATTAAGCTGCGTATACCTCTAAAAATAAGCTAATTAAGCCTTAAGCCAGAGGCTTAATTAGCTTGATTGTTGACATGTTTGACGCACACGGGAAATCTCGGTCCGAGAGTGACGAGCCCTCTTGCAAAACATGGACGATTTAAACAACAGTGAAAGCTCATCCGAAACCGAAAGCGTGCTGGCTCAAAGCCCAGAGGCTACCCAACGCGCAAACTATCATCAATACCTCCTCAGACAAGCCAACAAAGCAGTAATACTACAAACCATCAAGGATGTCATAAACGGAGTTCAGACGCAAGTACTAGACCGAGAGAGCACACCGATCGCTGTGCATATGATACTTGCACTCGAGTACCAGCGTCTGGTGAAAGCATCAAGAACTGTGGACGAGGACATCGCCATGTTCAACGCAGGGGAGACTGGCATTCTTCAGCTACATATGGTGCTCAGGATCATAAACAGCCAATATAGATATCGCGAATTTCGAGCATACGTCAAAGAAGATCTGTCTCTCTTCCTCCCGAGGTCTTAAAGATTCAAAACGTGTGCCGGCCAAGAAAAGCCCATATCGCAAAGATTTTGCTGAGAGAGGATGACATCGAGAGGACGTGTATGAAGGACGTAAAAATGACCTGTGAGGCATTGCATACTAGACTTCTGGTCATCTCAAAGTCTCGGCCATTCTTTGCCTCCAAAGTAGAGAAGCCTTGAAGGGGCAGATGACAAAATCAGCTGCAACATGGACTTTTGCTTGATGGAACTCAGTCAGGCTACAGGTAGAAGCGGTGGGACCTATGATTTCAACTTAAGATGCGGAAACCACACAACCGGAAACAGGCCCCATTGGAACGAAGACCTGCTGTTGATATCGCAGGCACGCAGCTCACACGCTCCGTAATCCGCGAAAAGCCTACGGTAGACATCAAGCTGAAGACAGAGTTCAACGCCGATTGATAGGACTGGGGAGTAGAAGGTTTTCTATCGCCCTGGTAGACTTTCTAAACAAGACTATTTGTCAACAAAGAAACGAGTCCAAGTTCTGTTTGCCACGGCTGAGCGCTGCATGCAAGACATGGTCTATAAGACTCTTGCGAACATTATTGACAAAGAAGGAAAAACTGCACCCAGGTAGCAATTAAAGGCATTGGCGGCACTAGGCCCCGGCAAAATTCATGTCCGCCTCAGATTCATCCGCCTAGATACATTCGACTTCTACGAAACTACGACAAGATATCTTAGAGCATTGAGCATATTTAGGCTTCTTTTTAAAGTTATTAGAACGCTTCTGAAGACTATCAGATTTCGCCCCGCATGGGCAGAGCACACACGAATTTGCCGCTGCTCAGTAGCGGCGAAGAACTTCAGAGGAGTCAGCATGCCTGCTAGGAGACTCTTCCTGAGGTTCAAAAATTGAAGAAATCTGAGGACGTGCACGGATACGGCCTAGCGCTCAAGGCACTCCAGGGCTACGTCATGCCCCAGCTGACTAAGCCCTCTCATCTCCGTAGGCCAAACCCGGCTCATTTTCGCACGCTGCCAGTCAGTCCGAGCGTAGGGAGACGTTGGACCCTTAAATCTCCAGAGCCGAACCCTCGGCACTCTAATCACAAGCCCGGCACAGATGACACGCCAACCCTCAACACTTCACTCCTTTACTTCCCTTACAGTCCCTTTGCAAACAGGACTCATGAGTCCCTACCGACCGCCGTTATGATACCAACTCCCTGCGCCTGGGCTCGTATGGGCTTGCGGCGCATACCAAACTACCCCCGGAATCGCATAATCGAACAAACCTCGCACTTCGAAGCACGCCTCCGATGTTCGCATTCACATGTTACCCGCCGCCACAATGCGTCAAGGCCGCCTGTTGCGCAAAAAGCGCCTGAGACCGCAAGCACCATACCTGGGCCGAGCTGGCTCTGGCTTGAACCAATCTACGGACCTTTCCGCGCATATGGTCGCGTGCAACAAAGGAGACCGTACATGACACAGTTTATATCTTCGCTAGTTATATACTTCGTTGGCGATCTGGTCGCGCAGAGCATTGCAGAGCCTGCGCCAAAGGAGGCGGTGACAGAAGAGGTAGAAGAGAAGGGCTGGGTACAAGAATGGAGCGACAACCGCGACTGGCATCGCACAGGACGCTCGCTGATAATTGGAGGACTGAGCTCGATTCCTGCATACAAATGGTTCCTGTGGCTGGGCAACAACTTCAACTACGGTTCCAAGATCTTGTCCCTCACGACCAAGGTCGCGGTCAACCAAGCCTTCTTCACGCCCATCTTCAACTCGTACTTCTTCGGCATGCAATGCTTCCTGTCCGGCGCATCCGCCTCCGAGATCATCGAACGCATCAAGAACACCGTACCCACTAGCTGGATCAACTCTTGCAAGGTCTGGCCCGCGATCACGGCCTTCAGTTTCGCATACATACCCATACAGTACAGGAGCATTTTCGGCGGCGTCATTGCTATCGGATGGCAAACATATTTGAGTCTGCTGAATCAGCGAGCTGCAGCTGAGGAAGGTGCGGAGCAAGGAGCAGAGCAAGCCGTTGTAGCAAAGGCGAGCGTGGAGCGTCGTAGCGAGGAGCGTGAACACAGGCATGAGAAGCAGAAGTGCGCTGTTTGATCGTCCGCGGGCGATGCGATGCACGAACCTCCCCATAATCGACCACTGGGTCACTCTAGCAACATGGTCATCGCGACCACTTTTCATCTGTCGCATTTTAACACGGTCAAGATCGGATACAGGATACACTGCATTAGACGGGGTTTGGGTCGCGCCTACGGGCTGCTGATATTTTCTTTTGCATCTGCCAGCACATGAGCAACTGTTTCTTTCGTATTATATATCAATACACAACATCGTCGTGTTCGCATGACTTCTTTCTCTGACTGCTTCGTTCACACTTCACAGCACCCTTCCAAAGGTAGCGTCGGTCTGACAGCCAGCTAAACTTCGCCACTATTTACCCAGTGAGTGATCGCCATGGATGAGAGCGCAAGTCTCTTCAATAAGATGCGCGGGTCGCACATCTACTAGTACTAGAAGAAACAGTCAAGCCTTCATAAAATGGTGTGGTGAACAAGCATCCGAAGTTCATGAAGAAGAACGAGCTGGTGGACCGATGAAGGTTACTACTGCAGGTTTTCTAGCTCGACAGAAAGTATACAAGAGCATCCCATAGCCTAAAGTTTCACACAGTTTCTCACCGTCAACATCGAATTCTAATGACACTGCGGATAGCTCGAGGCTAGTAGACGTGCAGAGAAACTGTCGTCAACCGTTGTGGATTTGGTTCCCCAAGTACGATTGAGCGGGCACATCGCATCTCCGATACTGTTCTTGCCAATCTCGATGCATCGCGACAAAATCATTTGTTTCGTCCGTCATCTATCGAGACTCATTCATAGCGCCTTCAATTCGTGCTCCTTCGCTTTTGCCTTTTTTTATAGTAGTGATTCGTTGTAACTCCTCGCGGTTGAGAGTGGAACGTTTCACGGCGATCTAACTACATAGTACTAGTCATGTTTGGCAAAACCTGAATTCGACTTCGAACAAGGTTGAATGCTATCTTCACTTGCTGACGATACTTTTCGATGGCAGGCGATGTTCGTCTTTGTTATGCTGAGCATGCCTATCAGGCAGTAGTAGAATTCGTGTCCGCTCTGCACATGCGCGAAGTGATCTCATGGTCTCTAAGAGCGTATTTCTAGGTTTATAAGAGATCATTAAGAAATACGCTATTCTAAGACAGCATCATCTAGTTCCGCGAAAACTTTTGAGAACGTGCAGGCTACCTTAACATCATCTCGTTAGGTGAGGACGGACAGAAATTTTGCAAAGACGCGCACAACTTACAGCCAATTCGCTTCCTCTGTTGCGCGAGTAGCTAAACGCTAGACGGGACACAACTGCTCTAAGTTCAAGCGATCATGCAATCTCCCCTCCGACTTTGGCAGCATTGCGATCGTCGAAAATACTCTGCATAGCACTAGCCAACACCGAAACATTCATGCGCTATTTGCACTTTGAAAACGCGTCTCTGAGAGACTCCAGGGTTCTGAAGCCAACATCATCCTTGACGCAATTGCACAGCGTATCGAGACTTTCGCCCGACTCTTTATCCTACACTGTCGGACATGTCAAAAGTAGTGTCTTGACTTCAGATTCGAGCATCGGAACCTCTGTGTTCAAGGATTCGGGGCTAACATGATCCTGAACAGCCTGATGCATGTCATTCGAGCCCTTTGTCGCACCACTCCGCAATGCAGCCTCCATATTCGCCTTTCTCCCGGGTTCCGTCCTGGTCTCGGTTACTTGAGAAATCCATATCGAGGCTTGCACGCGCAAGGGGCTGAATATTTTCCTCAATTCGCAGCGGATGCTTAACATAAGATGGTTGATAGCCGTGCTGAACCTCATAACAAGGCGTTCTAGAGCTGATCCAGAGCGACACCTGCTTGCTGGAAACTCGCCTCCCCAATATCAAGCCACTTGCGCGCCGTGACTTGTCCGACAATTCCAGTGATTTCATGGTTATACGTGACCCTTTAATTACATAGTGAGTTACATCGAAATCAGTAGATACGTTGCGGCTTCCTCGTCGCATCTAGAACAGTGCATGTTCACAGGGACTACTTTATATTGGGAGCGCCGTGCTAGTACACGCTGTGACAACTCAGACGGACATGTCTGGCGTGAGGACCGTACTCAGCTTGTACTTCAGGACGTGTTCATCATTGAGCAGCAGCCCTCGGTTTGGCTTTATGGTCATTGCAGAATGCGTTGATCTTGACCCGGAAGTGCTTCGGTGATCCGGCTTGCTTGAGGACTCCGTCGGGAGGTCAGTGTTCAAATTGGGTCGCAAAAGTCGTTCACCCAGTTCAGTCTTGCATCTATTTACGAAGTCCTCAAATACCTGGTGAGGGATGATCGTTCCCGTGGAGACCTGGAACCAGTGTGATGTACGGCTCAGGAGAGAAGGCAGTAGTGGCGCCTCTCCGGAGGTGGGAACAGTGACAAAGTCGATCAGTCTTTCTCGAAAGGCTAAGTGGCGTTTTACAGCCCCTGGACTTGCAATTCTTCTATGTAGGAAGCATTCTGAGTGGAACGTGCCAACCGCTATACGCTTGATGTCGAAACTGTTCGTCTCACATTCAATTCAGGCGGCCGGGAGTTCTTCGTTGTGGCGTTGCGTGACCGCCAGGGAAACCTTCTCATAGTTTTCAACAGTATGTTTCAAATGCTTATCGTAAAACTTTCGACCCGAGTGGCCGCTCCCAGTTACCAGAGGGGCTTGGGGCGATCTGGAATCATGTATGTTGGCTTGCTTGGCCGCTGTCCTAACCCTTGCTGTTGACGCTTGTATATACGGACGCGTGGGCAAAAGCCTCGGGACAATTGCTGCAATCTCCTTGTTGACGGCTTCAGCCGTAGTCCTGGCGCAGAATAGCTCCTTGTCACTTAAGCTCCGGAAGACGCTTGGATTGTAAGAGGGGCACGCTGGTTCGTCGTCATCGATAGGCTCGTGGACACCAGACAGCGGTATATTTTGGCCCAGTTCTGCACCTACACGGCATAAGCTAATAGTCTTCAAAGATATCCTCATTATAAGCTTAGAGGAGCCTGAATGTATACGAAGCTCTAAGAGGCTCTCCCTTGTCCTGTTAAAAATCTTTAAACATATACAGGCCTCTTCTTCCCTTCTCTTTGTTATGGCAAAAGGCGAGCAGGAATTTTGCCGACGCCTGGTGTGGATGAGCTGTGTCCACGTTGCACTTCCGTACAATTCTAGCAAAATTATATATCCACTTGTCTTGCAACTGCTAGAGAGTATGCGAATCACATACCAAGCTCTTCCTTTGACCTCAAACAGAAAAGGATATCTAACAGCCAAAGGCGATGCACAGATTGTTGTCGTCGCATTCGAGGTTCGATGATACCTTTTATGGCTTTGGATGTCCTGGTCATTCTACTCGTACGGAAAACACGTCGTAAAAGAAGTGCACGTTGGGGAAGAGGTGCTGGGAGACTTCCGACCGTCTAGCAACCTTGGGATGGTCGGCTCGCAGAGGCACCAGGGCATATACTGGCACACCACAACCTGACGCATGTACACTACGACTCATCAACTGCGAGCGAATGAGGTGTAAAAGCTAGCAGGCCATACCATAGCGAGAAGCTATACACAGAGCCGTGGTGTCGCAAGAGAATCCCGGCGACGCTGCGTATTGCTGCAAGCTATGAAATACACCCGCTTGCTCTCTGTCACCAGTCCTGTAGTACCAGCGTGCTCTTGATCAAAGAAAACAATTCCAGCATTAGTTGCATCGCGTTGCGGCACGGACAATAATTTTGTCACGTGATTGTGATTCACAGTCCTGGGGGTCTTTGCGAAGTGACAAGTTACCCCGACAAAGCGTTGCGGTAGATGTTCAAACTGGCCAGAGCCATTTCTTTTTCGCATTACTATTTACAACAAAGTGAGCTTGTGCGAGAAAGGTAGGGCGGCTTTATGTGGTGGCGCGAGTTCAGCTGGGCTATCTTACGGCAACTAGGCACCACGCGCTGCAGGATTTGGACAGGGCCAAACTTTTGCTAGGGCAAAGAAACATCGCTGAAGACATCCATGAGCTAAAAAAATGTGTTGCCATGGTGTTGGCGGGTCGTTGTGTCTGGTACAACATTCATTTATCCACCACAACAACACAGCCCTGCACAGGCAAAAAGAAAGCTGGACCAGCAAACGCAACGACGTAGGCAGGATTCGAACCTGCGCTCCCGAAGGAACAAGATTTCCAAACGAGCAATCGTTCGAGTCTTGCGCGATAACCACTCCGCCACCACGCCTGGTGATTTGATAGAAAAATAAACACCTACATGAGATATATTGACGCAGCGCGGCAGCGGCAGCACACCAAACCACCAGAGAAGGGCAAGCTCGTCACAACTATGGTTGTACAGCGAGGGCACAGCCGCTGGTGGAAGATTCATGGTTCACTCCACATCGAATGGAAAAATCTTCACGCGGGGCGGCTGTGATTCCGCACCCCAACTACTGATCTGCACCTACATACCTCAGGTTTACCTTTCCCTTCCGAGATCCCCTTGTTCAAAAAGCATAGTTTGATTATCCTAAGGTAAATTAATTATTCACAGCAAAAGGCCGTTCGCGAATTTCTAGCTTCTGATGTTGTCTAGGATTTTTTACAAATGCATTGCAAGGGAGATGCAAAGAATTCCTAACATTTCTGGCTGATAGACGGAAGCTGGTTGGCTAGAGCAAGTCTAATGTGGGTGCATGGTCTCGTTCATAGGGGCGGAATAAAGTTGCAGTCACGTGATGCTCCGGCAACGTGGCAACCGGTCCTAAATCTCGGGACCCGCCCGTCCCATGTGGGGCTGGAGATCCGCCTAGTGGCGCAGCTTCTCCAACACCATCATTGGCTTCATGCACGTCCGAACAGCCCCAGAGCAACTCCGCTAGGAATCTCGATCGCGAACGCGAGGGTGCTTGACATTCTTTGAGGCGAGCTTGCTGGGACGACTCCGAGGTTCGGCTGCAACGCGACGTATCATGCAGTAGAGACCCAAGCTCGAGCGACAACATGGATTCCATCGCAGTCGCTCCCAAGGCGGCGTCGCTGGCGTCGCCAAAAGTCGTGAAGAATGCCAAAGGCAATATCGTCCCCAGCAGCCAGATGGCGCATATCGCCTACGGCTGTGGTGAGTACCCCCAGCTGTGCAGAAGCTCGTATCTAACTTAGACAGAGCACATGGGCGAGATGTTCGAGAATGCGCGCAAGCAGACACTCATCGCCTACCAAGCCATCCTCCGCAACATCCATGAGAAGCCGAGCATCATAGCGCAAACCCACAACTCCTCCTCCGAGAGCAAACCTATCGTTGCGCTACGGCCCCTATACCTGTGCCTGCAATGTCCCAGCATCATGACGGAGACCGATCGAGACCACCACTTTGAGACGAAGGCCCACTGTTTCTGTACGTTTCGCATACCGTATTGAGGGGGAATTGCTGACTGTGTGTAGCGGTTGAATCACGAGAGGGCAACGTGTATTGTGGCAACTGCCAGGACTTCATTTACGACCCAGAACTCGAGATCAGGAGGCTACAGAAAGGTTGGCACACACCAGCACGTAACGGGGATAGCCACAATCTAACTCAAGGCTCAGGCAAGAAGCGTAAATTTGAGGATACGACGACCGCCGACGATGTCAAGCTAATCGTCAACAACTCCACATTCCTTCCCTGCCGAGCGATTGGTCTACGAGGACTTTACAACATGGGCCAAACATGCTTCATGAGCGTGATACTGCAGACACTAGTGCACAATCCCTTCATACGAAACTTCTACCTCTCAGAAGGGCACAAGCAAGCCGACTGTGAAAAGGAGGCGTGTGTCAGCTGTGCACTTGACGAGATGTTTGTGGAGTTCTACTCATCGGACAAGAACGAGGGCTTCGGAGCAGTCGGCATGCTCATGGGAAGCTGGCTGGCCGGCGAGGTGAGCTGTGCCGGATAAAATGCACGTCATCGATGCTAACTCAGGCAGGCACTTGCAGGCTACCAACAGCAGGACGCACATGAGTATATGCAGTTCATTCTCAACACGCTCCACCTCGCAAATGGTGGCTCCACTGATTCCGATTCCGATGACTGCAAATGCGTAGTCCATCAAACTTTCTACGGCAAACTTTCTAGCACAGTCACGTGCGACAGCTGCCGCAATGTTACGACTGCCCAGGATCCTTACATGGACCTCAGTCTCGACATCAAGAATCATTCGAAGAAGCGAAAGATGAACGCTGACAAGGGTGATGATGTGCCGCTGGACTTGCGAGATTGTCTGGAGAGGTTTACGGCGAAAGAAAAGCTGGGTTCGGCAGAATATACATGCCGAAACTGCGACAGCCCACAAAATGCAACGAAGCAACTGAGCATCAAACGATTGCCGCCAGTACTCGCTGTTCATCTCAAGGTACGTATCGCTGTTTTCTCATTGGCCTTCTGCTGACTGTTGCAGCGTTTCGAACACATGAAATCCACATCATCCAAGATCGAGACGCGGGTCCGCTTTCCTATCAGATTGGACATTAACCCGTACACTACGTCACATCAACAGATTCTTAAGAAGTCGATGAAGTCAACAGGTGCACCGCCTACGAACTACAATACCAACACGCCGGTGAACAGCCTCACCTATGAGCTCTCTTCGGTCATTGTGCACAAAGGCAAGATCGACTCGGGCCATTACGTCAGTTACTCCCGCGAGGGCAATGACTGGTTCATGTTCGACGACAGCAAGGTAGTACTCGCAAGTGAGTCAGAAGTACTAGCCGCTGAAGCCTACCTGTTATTCTACATGGTGAGCGGATTAGAGGTCTGATGCTCCTGAGCGCGTTGACTTCTGTCGAAATCGTCAGACGTGAATATATGCATTATACTATCAAGCTACACACCTGTGACCTGCAATCGCGGTGTAGTCGGACAGAGTCAATTTAATGATCACTAAACATACTCAGTGGCGATCCGGAAAGGGGCGTATGGATTCTGAGATATGTCGAGACATCAACTTTGGTGCTAAAGGGTTCGGCGTGGGGCCGAAGGTGTGTACACTCAGCAGCGGCACAAAATTAGAAGTCGAAAGCTGCCGCAGAGCGGATCCCTTGACCCAGCAAAGCCTCGAAACCGCGTAAGAGCATAACTCAATTATGCACATTTCTGCCGTGTTGGCAGTCAGTGTCACCCGGCTGTGCGCAAGGCAGACACTTTGTTTGGGTAGAACAATTTCATGGTACGCCCCGTCTACGCAGGTCCACGAACATTCGCGGCCAAGACAGGAGACGATCATTACTCAAATCCTGTTGCACTGAGTTCCCATCCGAATTGGTCATTTCCTCTTCATCTTTTTGCGCTGAGTGGAGCCATAACCCATGTTAGCGCCCCAGCTAGGAGACCTGAGTAGAATTGAATACCCACGTCAAGGCCTCCTGTTCTTGGTATGAATGCACTGCCACTGAAAGCAAAGAGCAGCATGTAGGATTCGCCATGGAGTGGTCATACGCAAATGCGGTTGGTCGCGACTGGCATTCATTACTGTCACACCTTCGCTCGCACTTGGGATCATAGAGCCCTTATGCCTCGCCACAACCATGTCTTCTACAAATCTCAAGCAGCAATTTAGTCATTTACCTCGCGAGTTGATCGATAATCTTTATACAGAGTGGCAATACCAGTCTCGACTACTCTGGACGGCATCAGCCCTTACATCTCTGCTCAGCGCAAGACATCTCCTAGTCGAATCGAACTACCACTTTCCACTGTTTTTGTTTCCAGCACAACTGATTGTGGCAACGACTGTCATTTTGCTCCAATATCCATGGAGACGGAAGGCTCAGCATACGGAAGACCCCCTCCCATGGAGGAGCTACATGCGCCGAAAGCCCCTGATGGTCATGGGTGCCATGTTCTTTACATCGCTTTCGATGGTGTGTATGCTGCAGGCGATCTTACACAGTAAGAACCTACCGACTCTTGTCATGCTCACAGTGAGTATCTCCGCACGATCAAGGTTGTATGGGCTGACATGACTTAGGCCATATCGTTCTTCGCATCCGACTTTCTCTCTCTCCTCTTTGGATACGCATCCTGGTCGCGCGCCGAGTTATCTCGCGTTACCCTACTACTCCTGGCGTGTGTTGGCATTTTGTTGGCTGAGTACCGTCTAAAGAAGCCTAGCTTGCTGAGTTCGATACCTGCAATGCTGTTCGCCGGTGTCGCGAGAGCACTCAAGAGTGCAGCTGTACAACACAATACGAGGGGCTTACCCAGTCCAACAGTACAACGATTCTTTCTGCTAGGCGCTGGGTACGTTATCGGGGGCGTTTGGTTGCTCCTTTGGTCTGACAGAGATTACGCCATGGCAAAAATCGATTGTGTACCGCTGATTGCTCTTGCGATTAATACCATCGCCACCACGACAGCATTGTTGACCGGCGCTTCCATCATATTCCCCTTGAGCGAAGACGAACCCGTCGACGAATTCGAAATCAGCAAGACGATACCGTGTGAAACCAAGGACGCAGCCACTCTCCTTGCTGTTGTAGGGCTCACAGGATGTTACTCGGCGCTTTCGACACGCCGCTCATATATAAACTGGGTTCAGTACTGCTGCTTCGCTTTGGCACTCCTTTGCATACGTTGCAAGTCTGCGCTTGGTCGCTGGTACAATAGTACTCTTGATTCGAGGGGTAGGCTCATTACGTATGAGCTCCTGGAGGGCCAATCTGTTTCTGCAGAAACCGACGACGAAGACCACAGTACATTAAACGACATTACAGTGTCTCCATGGGCTCGCGTCTCAAGAAAGGACCACAAGTCGGTCCTTTCACGGACCTACCAAATCCTCGCGGTGCTTACTCTCTGCATTTCAGCCGTAGTTCCGAATTACTTCACGCCCGACTTCGAAACAAAGATGGCAAGCCTCGACTACGACTACAGGCCTGAAGTCGCTATGGAAGTTGTCATCAGCATGTACAAAGAGCCGGTTGGGGACGTGTGGAACTTCATAGCTGGACTCAAGAGTGCACCAGAGACCAGCAAGGCTTCTGTCCTAATCTATACAAAAGACGAGGACGCGGACATAAAGAATCTGAAAATGAGGACAGGAGCAGATGAAGTTGTCAAGTTGGCAAATGTTGGACGAGAAGGCGAAACGTACCTTCACCACATCAACACGCGATGGGATAGTCTGGCAAGGCACACCATGTTCCTTCAAGCCGACGTCAGATTCGACCGAGAGTTCTATTCACGTCTAGGGAACTATTTCGACGCCGATCGTACCGGCTTCCTGAACCTGGGTAGAGCAGATGTCTGCGACTGCGAAACGTGCGGAGACCGCTACTTCTGGTCCGACACGAGCGGGCTATTTTCACAGTACTATAACAAGATCTACAACTCGAGCGACTGCAGCAATGTTGTCATCAATTACAAGGGGTCCTTCGTGGTGTCCGCAGCTCGCGTGCGAGGGATCAGTAAGAAAATATACAACGGACTATGGCAAGCCTTCATAGATAAGAACAGCTGGGCGCATCAACCCGAGTTTTTACAGGGCAGATCGGACTCCATGAACGCGCCAGACTTTGGGTATACGATGGAAAGGATGTGGAGCCTGTTATTCCAATGTTCTGACATGAACGTTGCATGGAAATGCCCAAGTTACATCAGTGGTTGGAGGATAGGCGGAGACATTGCTGACTGCCAATGTTTTGACAACAATGCACCCAGATAATTCAATGGACATGACACAATCTGAACAGACACAGTTGCCACGCGAGCGGAGTCGACGATGAGACTCCGCCGAACGGGTGTCGCGCCGTTCCCCTGGGTCGATGTGACGAGACGTCTCCGCGCGATCTGATAGGCTATTCCGTCAACAAAGGCTTTCTGGAATTGATCCAGGAGTGTTTGAAGATGGAAATGCATCCAAGGGAACCGAGGTGCAGGGTGTTCCAGCGCCAAGCTGAAACGGCAACGGTTAAAAAACAGGGCCCACGGCCCGTTTGCACGTGATGTCTCTTCCCCACTTCGACCCGATGCAGCCTCGCATGAGATGCATACCCACCCCTGCAGCGAAGCTCAGACATGACTCGGCACACCGTCAATCTGTCATGTCGAACATTCCCTTCTTCTACGGGATTACTGTCTTGCCAACCTTTTTATATTGTTGTCCCTGCGCCCTATGTTTATTAGCCTCTTTTAATTTCCTGAACCCTTGCGAATGTCACTTCATACCAGCTGGTCCACTGCAATCACTTGACAAAAGCGACCTCATCGTAATCGATTTTGCGCTGATTCGACATGGCGAAAGTGCATCGAAAATCTGGAGGAAAGAACTTATCAGTGGCGTCCAACGGCAGTTTCGACGACTTGTATTTGCACCGCCAAAGTCAGCTATTTCGAGAACTCGAAGTCCTTCTTGAGCTTACACCTTCGACTTTCAGCTCCAGGCTGTTGGCACTTCCCAAGGAGATAAGGGCGCAAATCTTCGATTATGTACTGCCAGACACAACGCAACGTCGACCTGAGTTGCACACCTGTCTCTGGGGAGCGGACATGACCAATGGCGAACCATGGCGACACGACATCTTTGGCTACGACACTGCAGTATCAAAAGCACATCGTTTGCAACCACGGCTGCTGCTCATCAACAAGCAGATTCGACAAGAACTGTTGCAACACTACTTCCAGCGAAGCAAATTGACTTTGCACGCTGAGCTGCGGAATACACGACTGAACAACGGTCGCTTCGATTTCTCACCACATATCCTACAGCTGCCAATGCTGAGACATGTGACGCATATTAGATTCTATGTCGAGTGGAACTATACAATTACGAAGCATGCTTTGAAGGAGGTTAGGTTACTGGATCAAATACGCATGACCGACAATCTGCTGGAAGCCATGGACGAGATTATTGCCCCGCTACAGGCAGTTGAGACCATTGAACTTTCAGTATTATTCTTTTGGAAACTACGCTCTGGAAAGATGTACAGTCTCTCTATGCAAGACCTATTCGACTTGGAAGATGTCTTCAAGCGCTATGCGGAAGAACGATGGCTGCAGATATTACGGAAGAGCCAGTCGCCCGGCACATCGCCCAATCCATCCGCAGGCGTAGGTTACAAACTGTCCAGCGAAAATAAAGGCACAGAACAGAGCGGTGGGATGGAGATTTTTGTCAGTCAAGATTTGGGAGAAGCAATGGGCCACCGGAAAGAGAGCAGTGTCGACTTCTACGGACACTATGCCATTTCAGATCCATTGCCGCAGCCGTGCTACAAACATGGAGTAATGATATGAAATGCGCAAGTCGCCTGTGTTGAGAGAACGATAGGGCGCATGAGGTTCAAACAAACTTCGTCAGCCGCCGCACAAGCCTCCGAACTGTCTTACATGGCTTGAATGCGAATTACTCGATTCCTGGTCCCTCGCCAATAATATTCATGTTTCTCATGCGCGACATTTAGGTTGGCCGAGGTGTTCGTACATGAGTGGATACGAAGCTGGGGAAAAAGAGGGGTCGATTCGCTTTCCGGACTCGCAAAAAGTCCTGCATCGCACGCAATAGCAGAATCACTGTTTGATGAGTCACAAATAACGAGGATTGCTTTTTAATTGTACATCTTCGTATCTTAGGAGTGGCCGCTGCAAAAGCTGGGCGGGGAACGCACGGGAATATCGCCAACAACCTCGGGTGTAGCGTCTACGCGCTTTTTGGAAGGTGCAGATAGGCGGCTAGTAAACGCCTTCGCGCTTTGATCGACATCGCCCACCTTTTGTCAGTTGATGTGACAAGATCCCTCATATACACGTTCAAACGTCTTGAGTGAGTTCACGTTAAGCAGGTGTTATTGTGAGTTTTGACCTTTTCTCCTTTCGTGCACCTGATGCGTGCTTTATACATGCCGCGCAATATTGTCGGAAAACCGACACACTCCACTCCGATTCTGCAGTATTTCCGCTGAGGATTACTAATTAGGCCCTATTCACTTTTGTTGCCCAGATGTGCATAGCAATCCGCACCTTCTTAAGTATTTTCGATCAGGTGCACGTCTTGGCATATAGATCTCTATCTTCCCTTCTCTCACACTGAGCTTCTTTGCGCGCTTCTAGCCTTCTATTAACGACTTGGCTCAGTGTAGTCGAGACCTCCATCGCTATATTCCAAGCTCCATACATACCCTGAACGACAGTCGCTATTATCGTTACGCACATTGAACAGGAACATCTTAGTCGTCAACATGGCTAGTCCTTCACCGCACCATCAAGCAACGAGAAGTGAGATCATTGATCTTGCCGCCATGGAAGGACACGACGCGGATATGCCTACCAACGTTGGATCGATACACCAAGCCAAGAGCGATGTATCCTCACGGCCACAAAGTCCAACAAGCGACGTGCACGATGTTTCCGCAACCATAGAGAAAGACCTTGAAAAGGGCCACGACGATGGATCCACTGGGAGTGCAACTCGGCAAGAAGAAGATCTACCCAGTCCGAACATTGTCGATTTTGACGGGCCTGACGACACAGAGAACCCTATGAACTGGAGGGCACCAAAGAAATGGGGCATGATTTCCCTCGTATCTGCGATTACTTTTCTCACGCCCCTGGCGAGTTCCATTTTCGCACCAGGTGTTCCGGAAGTCATGCAGGAGTTCAACTCTACAAGCGATATGCTGGAAGGGTTCATGCTCTCAGTCTATGTTTTGGGCGTAAGATTATACCACTTCGAATACCATCACGATATGTTAATCGCCACCTAGTTCGCTTTTGGCCCTCTGAGTATGTGTCACGCAGTATCGAAATTCGATTGCGCTAACATCAATCAGTCATTGCACCATTATCAGAGATGTACGGCAGGTTACCGATGTACCATAGCTGCAACTTGCTGTTTATCATCTTCACCATCGCGGCCGCGGTGTCGACAAGCATGAGCCAATTCATAGTATTCAGGTTCTTCATGGGCTGTGTGTACATCACCCGCACTGATTTTGATCTTACTAACTGGCATACCTAGCTTTTGGCGGTGCCCCCCTCGTACTCGGTGGCGGAACTATTGCTGATCTAAGTACGTGATTATATGTACGAACTACATGTGAGACACACACTAACTTCGTACGCTGGCATCTAGTTCACCGCGAACATCGTGGGACGGCCATGGCTGTATGGGTTATGGGTCCAACGATTGGTCCCTGTGTCGGACCTGTATGTTACGGCCCCGCGTGAACCGCATACAAAATACGGACTGACCTCGATATTAGATCATTGGCGGCTTCTTGACAACTGCGAAGGGATGGAGATGGAACTTTTGGTTTGTCGCCATAGTCGTGCGTATAACTCCAGGTAGCATCGTGTGATTGCTAATAGTATCAGGCTAGCGCAACCTTCATCATGTCGCTCATCCTCATGAGAGAAACATCTGGAACTATCATTTTGGAGCGCAAAGCGAAGCGTCTCCGTGCCGAGACTGGAAACGACAAACTAGTCTCCAGACTCCACAGTGGTCGGACACCTTCAGAGTTGTTCCGATTCTCCATAGTCCGTCCTGTCAAGATGTTCTTCCGCTCGCAAATATGCTTCTTCATCAGTTTGTATATCGCCATCACTTACTCGTACTTGTATATCCTGTTCACGACCTTCACTGCCGTTTTCACAAACACCTACGACTGGAAAGGTGGCATCGTAGGATTGTCGTTCACTGGGTGTGTATCAAAGAACCGATTGAAGAGAAGAAAAGTTGCTGACACGTTATAGTCTCGGCGTCGGCTCGCTCATAGGACAATTCGTTTGCACGTACTACGGCAACAAGACTGCCGCAAAGCACATCGCGCTTGGCGACTTCAGGCCAGAGCATCGCCTCTACAATATGGCAATCGGTGGGTTCTTCATGCCAGTAGGGTTCTTCATCTATGGCTGGACAGTACAAGCCCACATTCATTTCATGGCTCCCATCATAGCCACGGGAATTATTGGGTTCAGTCTCTTGATGACCTTCATGCCGGCAACGACATACTTGGTGGATGTTTTCACGGTTCACGCAGCGAGTGCCATGGCTGCGAGCACGGTCTCAAGGTCGCTATGTGCAGCTCTGATCCCGCTTAGTAGCCAGCAAATGTATGCGAAGCTGGGATATGGTTGGGGCAACACGCTACTCGGGATCGTCGCGTGTCTGCTCATCCCAATTCCTTTCCTGTTCATCAAGTACGGAGAGCGGGTCAGGAATAGAAGCACGGTGAAGCTGTAGGAATGACCGCCAACGACACACAGTATGAATTCAGCATAGCGTAGCATAGCATCAATTGAATTATTGATGCAGTCTTGACAGGATCTACCATTCGACCTTGAAGGTTTGGACACCTCGGGTACAACTCCACCGACCCCACCTGTCGCAACTTGCGCTAAACAACGGTCTTTTTCGACGTCATCGGCGCATCAACAGATTTCTAAGCAGCAGCAATTGATAAAGTTCAATGTTCATAATCCTCTTCGTGTGTAATCAGCTGTGAATATTCAGATACACACCCAGCGACATAGGCTGCAGACTTCCACCATGGCATCATCAACCCTCCCCGACAGCAACACCTCACTAACCTACACACAACCATCAACATCACCACATCTCACGCATACCTCATTGCCAGAATGCGGACCGAACAAGCTCCTCATAAAAATCCACGCTGCCGCCATCAACCCCGTCGACATCCAACTCTGGGGCAATCCCGTAATCGGCTGGCTCGCCGGCAAGAAAGAGAAAGGAATCGGGCGCGACTACTCAGGCGAGGTCGTCGCCATTGGCGAAGAGCTGCAAAAGAGCGGAAAGTGGAATGTCGGCGATGAAGTATATGGTCTGTGCAATCGGGCTACAGCAGAGGGCACGTTTACGCAGTATCTAAGTATCGGGCTGGGCGAGCCTATCGCGAAGAAGCCAAAATCACTGGGCCATCAGGAAGCTGCTGCGGTTCCCCTGGTGGTTTTGACGGCGTTTGCGTGCCTGGATTGGTTGCCGCCGGAGTCGCAGAGCCCGAATGAGAAGAGGCGCGTTGTCGTGTCTGGCGCGAGCGGTGGAGTGGGAATATGGTGCGTGCAGCTTGCGAAGAAGCTGTATGATTGCCATGTTATTGGGATTTGCTCGGGGCGCAATGCGGAGTTTGTGAAGGAGCTGGGCGCGGATGAGGTTATTGATTATGGCAAGCGGGATGTTGCGAAGACTTTGCTGGAGGGGCGGCCCGGTGGGAAGAAGTATGATTTGTATGTTGATTGTGTGGGTGGGACGGATATGTTCAATCATTGGGTAAGTCTTCTCGCGCTGAGTTTATGGTGTGTGTTACTGACACTATCAAGACTGAACTTCTGCACACGTACGGCGCATACATTACGATTGTTGGCGACAAGACTTCTCGCATAGCCATGGGCGGACCGGCGACTTACTTCACCTACCCATCACAAGTGCTTCGACATATCCGAGGCTACATCTTCGGGCCACGGTATGCGAACGTCATCTTGTACCAGAAGAGTGAACTGTTGGAGCAAGTGGCGAAAATGACAGATGAAGGCAAGTTCAAGGTCATCGTACAAGACGTTGTCAAGGGTATTTTAGATGAACAAGAGCACAGTTCAGCATGGGAGAAAGTCAAAGGCTACATGGTGGAAGGACGCGTCAGAGGCAAGATCGTAGTGGATATTGCATGAATGCTCACTCAACATTCAGTTCACAGACACATCATCCTCGTCTAAAAAAACGAAAGTGGATCTGGCAAACATCCAGACGTCAAATCCAAACAGACGCACAACGTCAAACCCAGCTTCCGACCTTGCATACAAACCTGCAAGATCGGAAAGTCGAATCGCTCCATCCCTCGCCTGCGCCATGCTTTCGTGCCCAAATGCTGTGCCTTCCGGTCATCCCAGCCCGCCCTTGCTGCCGTCAACCTGTCAACCCATTGCCGCGGCGCATTCTACCCGCGGACATCTCTGCGCCAATGATTACGTGCCCGGATGAATATACTCCTGACAGACATGTACACTCCTTGCGCATGCCTTTATCGACTACTCATTCTAGTCCTCCATGAATAACGCGCCGCCCACACCAACCTCACCCGCGTCCAGACCGAGCACGACATCCCATCGTGCATGCACGCAGATATCTTCCGCGCTTCCCCGCTGTCAAAGCTCAACACCATCGAAATCCGCGTGTCACCCGCACTTGCGCGCCACATTCCTTGCGCATCGAGTGTTGCACGACAGCTCGTTTCGATGCGGCGAGAGTGACACGGCGTGGAGTCGTAGATGGGGGGGAATGTAGCGACAGAGAGCGATTTTGGTCTTGAGAAAGGGCGTGGTGTGTCTTGGGGGTAGGTGGGCATCTGAGACGGAGGGTACGGCTGTCTGCACCGCCTAGATATGCATTTGAGGCTGAGGATGAAAGGATGGCGTTGAGCTAGGAAATTAGGAGGAGCTTTATGACCTACCAACGAAGTTTTTATCAATTGGGTTTCCATTGATGAGTGAGTGTACTGTGTCAACGACAGCGAGGTTACTTCTCCCAACCTCGACTGCTGTGTTCGAAAGCGTGGCTTCCTTTCTCCGCACAAGCAAACATCACTCCACCTACACCCTCCACGCCCAACCCCTTCAACCTCATCTACGAAAAACCAAGTGTTCCTTCCCTTCACGCCTTCCAAACCAACCGCGCATCAACCCGCCAACGAAGCCCTGCACTGCACCGCGCACGTCCCCCGTATCGCTAGGTATTCCCAGACCGCCCCAGTTTTGCCACGCGACAAGACCAAACCCGCGCACAGACGACGCGTGCGCCGCCGATCGATCAAATGACAGCGCCTGTGCACATTGCAGTGCATTTGATGCCCCAAGCGCGCAGCGAATCTGAAGCAGGATTATGCCGTTGGCGTTGGCGTTGACAATTTGCTGTGAAGTGTGCTTCGCATATGATATAAATGTATGAGAATATACTACTGTACGTGAGCCATGTCAAAAGTCCAGTGTGCCACAGCGCTATTCTTAGCCCAAGACTCACACACCCACGCGCCCCAAATCCAATCGCGCAGCCTGCAGCGGAACACACCCGTCCTTCCCCATTCCCATTGTCCAAAATCTCACCTCACCTCTAAACCTGAACTTGCACCTGCACCGCTGCCCAACTACTAAGCCTCACACTTCGCCCCCCCCTTCTGTAATTGCGATCGCCATGATTTCCGCTCCGACGTTACGCGACTCCTGAACGACTGTCCCGGGGACTCCGCGGGGGAAAGGCCATGGAGCGCACGCGGCGGTGGACGGTTGCAGCAGCATCACCCGCGGCGCCGAGAAAGAGGATATCCAAGCGGAATGCGAGTGTGTCGGCGACGGGGCTGGGGAAGGTTGCGGAGAGGTTGATGGAGTCGTTGGGAGGTGGGAAGAGGAGGGATGCATATGTGGGTGGGAGTGTGCGGAAAGTGTGGGCGAGGTAAGAGAATTAACATTTATTTGTGTTCTGATGATGGAAGCAAGTTGGATATTTACATTTTGATAGCCCTTTCTTGGAAGCGCTGTTTCGACTGCCGAATGAGCTGCATCTGCACATTTTGAGAGAATTGTGTGTTGCGGATATTCTGTCTTTGCGCCAGACATCGCGTGTGCTCAACGACCTCATCACGAGTAACGCGCCGTTGCTTGTGCGACACTGGGTACAGTCCCGGCTTGGGGACTTGCATCTACGGCTGTATCCAACGCCTAGTCGGAGCGCCGCGGACTTTGGCTTTCTGCTGGCCATGCGGCGCAGACACATTGCGTCCATCAGACTGACGCGCCAGCTAGCCGACCATCTCGTCGGCGACCCTTTGGACAGCACATGTCCGCGACAAAGACAGCTGTGGACATCGGTGTACGAGCGCATGATGCCGCTGGTCTTTGGCGTGGGCTTCTTCCTAGATGAGCACCGCCGGCTGCTTTTGGAAAGGGACCTTGGACGCATCCGGCCACGCTCGCATATTGGATACAACGTCTGCACGACGGGTAGTATTACCGAGCAAGAGGTGGCCATAATGAAGAAACTCGACGCGCCGCTGCGATTGCAATACTTTTACATGTACTGCTTCATCGTGCAAGTTTTGATGCGCAAGTTGCGGCCACCAAGACGAACAGGGCCCGTGGAGAAGTTTTTGAGAGGGTGGCTCAGCCAGCCTGCGTGTCCTGAAGACGTTGCTTTCTTTGTTGTGCTTGGCGGCATTGGCCAGATTGCAAAGTTACTTGCGAGACCGTCATATGGTGAGCGTCGTCGCTATCTGCATGCGTTCAGATCACATATGTCGCCACATACTAGCAAGTGCTGGCGGCGGCACTGGAGAGATATTGGAGTCGTGTCACCCGCATTATTGGATGATCTGCCATGTACAAAGATTGGTATTACGCGGCTCGACCAGATCTGGCGGCCATTGATAGCACAGATGATGCAGCCGGGCAGGAGGGAGTTTTCCGAGCAGGAAAGGAGATGCTATGAGGAGCTTGCCGTGTCGAACAAGTTCGTCAACGAGATCATGGGCTACGATATATTGCAGGGTCGACCAGCTGACGGCGGCGACTCGGAGGATGAATAGACGATAATATAATGGAACGACAATCACACTTTGATACTACGGCTAGTTCTTGTCAGTGACAATGGAGCCAGAGTCTTTCACATGCGTGCATCTTCCGGACGTAATTTCAAGTGTCGAAGATGGCGGCAGCTCCGAGGATGAATAGGCAAATCAGCATGTGTAGTTGATTAGCGGCAAGACAACGGCCGTAGCTGGGAGGCTGCACGCGCCCCAACTCACGAGATTTGCCTCTTGATTTTACCCTTGGCTGTTGTTGAGCGGTGTTGGAGTGGACTTGGCGACTAGTTTCTGCCTTTCAATGGCACCAACGGTGTTCATTACGTACTGGGTTCCTCGCATAACACGCTACCATGTTTAGCAGCAGGTTCTTAGCATGTTCTGCGGCAGCTACGGTAGTCAATGCATACGACCTGTTGCCGTTTGTGCTCAGCAGAAGCTTGGGTGCCCTATGCGCTGAAAGAGCCATATACTCAGACCCGGGGCTTGGTGCCTTTTTCCAAACATGTGTCCCAACTCTGGGGCCAAGCGTGTCCGGACTTAGATTGCTGGCATGGTCTTCTCCAGGATTTGCGCATTCTTCCGGAGTCCTGGTCGCAGGCGATCGGTGACAAGGCGGCCAGACGTGGTGAAGAACAAAGTGGGCGCCACAGACCCTGCAGTGGTTGCCGTCAAAACCGGAGCCCGTGACAGAGCAGGCAGGTGCGGTTGTCTGGGTGGCTTGGGCGGCCCACTTGATTGAAGCTCGTGCACTTGTTCTGGAAAGAAGTGGAGTGTTTGGAAAGAGCTTTGGCCGAGCGAGAGCGAGGCTGGAGACGGCGACAGCCAATGGAGGCGGCGGGCTCAGCGGTAATGACGGCAGCGCGCGCCAAAAGGATTATCCATGAATCTAGGCTAGGAACTCCACCGGGCTCCATTGTTGCTCCGCAAAGCAGGCATGGAAGCTTGCGAGGCCGTGCAGATGCATGGAGGAAGAATTTGAGGACGGCATGACAGGGTGGGTTCAACCGAAACACAATGCGGCAGCATGACGGGTGACATGCGGGCGTGGGAGGGAAGCGATGCACTTCACTGCTGCTTTGGAGCGGTGGGTGATGTTGAGGATCGGCGGCAATTCAGGAACGGATTGTCGGGGCTGTGATTGATGGATGGAGGTGGAGGTGGAGGTGAATATGGAGATGGGCGAGCGATGGCAGGCTCGTTGCGGCAGTGGGAGCCAGACAGCCCGATCGGGACTGCCATTATTGGAAGGGAGCTCAGCGGGGATGCGTCATTGGCCGCCGGGTGAGAAGACTGCAGAAGACTGGGCGCAAGTCGGGCGAGGTTGCGGTGCACTTGAAGCTGGGTTTGCTGGGATCATGGGTTTATCGCTGGCGGTCGGTCGTGTGCCTTGCGAACGAGTGCGAAGTGCGAGGTGTGAGGTGCGAGGCGCGAGGTGTGAGGTGCGAGGCGGCCAATGGTCACACAGGCGGATTCACGCTGCAGTGCCATGGGCGCCGGAAACTGGCTCACATTCTCGCGGCTGTCGTCGCGGAGACTGGTAGGCGTATGGTCGCACTCGCACGCCGTCTGCATATGTCGGCTTCTCCCACATGTCAAGTGTAAAGGCATGCGGTGCGACTGTGGAGTTGGAAGCAGGCCCAATGAGGGCGTGGGTGATTCTACACCGCTAGAGTGAAGCCAGTGCGGCCCTGGTCTGCTAGTGCGCTTCATCATCATCCTCGACGCCTCCGTACTCCGTAATTGTACCAGCGAGACCATATGGGAAGCTAAATCCCGCCGGATGCTCGGCGCCGTCCCTTCAAGTTCGCTCTATCCCGCGGCACTGCACTGCGACTGCAAGCTGTTGTTGCCTGTTCTAGCGCGCGCCATTCACCCATAGCATGTGCTATTAAATCCTTTGACCCATCCCAACGTCTGCGAACCGTTTCCCACCTCCCCATCTTCCCGTCCTAGTGTAGTGCCACTGCCCGCCATCACCACCCACTCCACTCTTCTGAGACCTCGACCCGTGCCTGCCGACTGCACCTGCCTCTTCACCACTCACAACTCCATACCCACCACACACCACACCACACCACCCACCACACCACACCACACCACCCACCGCGCGAGCGGCCCGCGGCAACTACTCCCCTCTGAGCACGCAGCGGCTCCCGACAGTCAGCTGAGCCACGCGAACCCGACCCACCCTCACACACAGCCAGCATCATGAGGCCGTAGAGCGTAGATAGCAGCCCACCATGGACTTCACGGTAGGTACCCGCGCGTCTAAGCCACTGCCGGGCGGGCGCATCCACCCTGCGAGACAGCTGCTAACGCTCCATCCCCAGATCTCGCTCGCCCACTTCTGCGAGATGCACGGTCCGACGTCTATCATCTGTACCCAAGCATCCACCTTGCCATGCGCGTCCTGCAACCCATGCGTGACGCCGCCCTCGGACGACCCGCATTCGGCGTATGCCTACAACGGCCTGTATGACCAGCCGAAGCTGCGCACCCAGATCCCACACCTCACCTCGCCATTCGAGTCGCCCCCCACCAGTCCGCGCTCTCCCTCCCACAATCCCTACTTCCCCAGCTACCCGTCGTCCGACAGCAGCTTTGGCGCGCCGAGACCGAGCACCGCCCTCGACTGTGACCCCGATGTCTGCGACAACTGCCGCATGGTAGTCCCAAAGAAGTACTGCGAGAAGCTGCCCGACGGCGCCCCCGGCAGCCCCTCCAAGGACGGCCGCGGCCGGAACGGCAGTCCGGTGCTGCGGTCCTCGCAGAACTTCCCTGTGCGCCGCCCAGCTCACTTCGACGATGTGGCCAGCACCGACTCGTCCGACATGTCCGACACCGAACAATCCAAGTCGTATGAGAGCGCCGACTCCATACCGCCCTCGCCCATGCTCGCATCGCGAAGCATGCACACACACACCTTGAACTACGTCTCCACAAGACAGCCACTTTCGCCCACCACATACTCACTCCTGCGCCGCTCGTGTATCCGCACTCTCTCTACCGAGGTGTTGCCGTCGAGCAAGCCATCAGGACCACTCGTTTTCGGTGACTGGGTCGCCGGCCACACAATTGCCTACGTCTTCCGTCTCAAAGACCCTCGATCGCGGGGCGCCAAGCGCACATATGCTCTTATCGCAATGGCCGGCCGTGACTGCCGCAGAGCCACAAAGGCCATGGTCAAGATCCTCGAGATGTTCGAGAACATTGCCAACCGCATCATCAGGCTCGCAGAGGGTGTCCTCGAGCGTGAGGGCGCTGCCTCCCAGATGGCTTCTCGCCCTGTCACGGCCATTCCTACCACACCTCCGATGGGTACCTCTGTTTGTTCCATTCCTCCTCTTCTGTCTCCGCGACACGAGCGCACTTTCTCTTCCCTATCCAGTTCGCCCACGCGCAACATCACCCCAGTGTCGTCGTTCCTCTCAGCCAAGCGCGTCGACCCTGACGGCTTCCCCCGCGTGTCCCGAGACGTGATGAAGGCGAAGAGCCTGATCGAAATCGTCGGCCAGGAGTATTTCTTCGCCGAGCTGCACGGCCACTTTTGCAACATCCTGAACATGCTCATCAAGATGTACGGCTGAGCTTCATATGTTTCCCTATTTCATTCTCCATGCTGTATTATGCCATGTCCAGTTTTGTTGTTGTTTGTTTCGTCCTGCGTTTAGCGATTGCCTTTTCTTTTCCACACGCCATGCACTGGCGTTTAGGGCGGTGTTCTCAGTTCTCCTTCCTACATGGTCCGGCAAACGGCCTTTGTTGCTCGTGTCAGAGCGTGATACCCAGTTTCCGAGATACCCTTTGTTCTTGTCGGATGTCGAGGGGATACATAGATATGGCGGGCGAAGTGTGTTTCGTGACGATGGTGTCTTATGATGAGGCCGAATGCGACGTGGCGTGATTGACGCCGAGGGATGAGGTGATCAGGCTACGACGTGACGGCATTCTGGCTGTGTAGTAGTCCTATAGAAATGTATACGGTACTCTTTCCATCGACGCGCGGTTTCGCATGTAATGTCTGGTCATTGAGGTGCTCAAGCAACGGTGAACGAGATAAAAGGTCAACCCGCCCAACACATAGTTGTAGATATTTCGCAAAGCAGAAGCAAGGGTATTGAACCACGCCCCAACTTCTCTCCTGAACTCTTCCGCACTACACAAAAGCAAAGTGCAAATTTTCGCAACTGCACCGAGGCCACACCTATGTCTGTGCCTCTACAGCTAGGTTGTGGTGAGGCCACAACACGTGGAATGTGCACACCCAACCGCATTTGCTTCTTCCCGCCTGCAGTCTAGCGCGGCGTCTGGTGAGAAGAAACACGTGCGAGCCTCTCCACTCCCTCACAACATCACATCACATCACGTTGATCCCGCACACAGTGGTATCTACATCGCAGTCCATGTATGACCCTGAAAAATCTCTTCCCCCGCCGTCTGCACGATCCCTTCTCAATCTACACTACCTAATTGTAAAACATGTCAGTTCTCCGCAATTAATCTGCCGCTTGGAAGATGGGAGATCCACTTTTTTTTAGACCCTGACATTTCAGAGGGGGTCGCTGGTGGATACCATACGTGAGGGTGCGTCATCCTTGCGAGGGCAGAAAACGGGCCTTTTATTTTCAGGGCGAGCGGGCGGTTAGAGGGACGGGGATGAAGATGAAGTTCGGGATACTGGTTATGGCTAGCTGGTATGGGAGACTTGGAGAATTGCATGGGGTTGGGGGTGAGGAGGGGAAAGATGCGTGTTGGTTGAAGACTTGACTGAGCACTATCTGCAGCATAAGGAATCTCGAATAGGACATGCAATTGATGTGGTAGTCTGTGAATTATCCATCATGGCCTGAAGCGAGATTGTGTACAATCACGGTTCTAACACGAAATATGATTGGAACTTTGGCAAGACGCGGAAAAGTAGTGTATTGAATAGAGTGCTGGATGAGATAGGTGACTTTCATTAGGCGTCTGAAGGCGTAATTAGGAAGACTTGGACAGACTGCAAATGTTTTGTTTAATCGAAAATATTCAGTGGCATCTATGTTACTGCATCCACTGCTCAAAGTAAGTTTCACAAAGCACGTTTTCATTCACCAAAACCCCAGATTCAGAAATTGTGAGTCTCTTTGCAGTTTTTCACGACGAATCATAAACACCAACATTCAAAGTCTTACTTACATTTCTTAGCATTCCAAAGACGTGCCGATTGCGCAGAATGTCCAAGATTCCAACCTCTCATGTCGTCAACGCACAGACTCCCATCATCATCGTTACAGCCATGACATCATGCCCTCCCTCGTGCAACCACCACAAGCCAAGCCAAGGAACAAGCTCCCGCAAGCCAAGTTTTCGCCGCATACCAGCGTTCCCCAGTTTACGGTTTACGAGAGAAGATGCACAGCTAGGGATCGCAAGTGTGGAAGATGCGGCGATCAGTGTGAAGAGTGGAAGTGTATACGTCTCGAGAGTTGAAAGTTCATTGATGCTGTAAACGGAAGGCAGCGCTGTACAAGCTTACTCACCCCATCGTCATCACCATCACGATCCCAAGCACCCCCAAGCCCTCAAGTACTCGTCATATACCCTAGACCTCCCGTGCCTTCACGCCACTAGAACAACGGAGATGAATCCGCGAACAAAGCGCCTGTCACATCACACCTTTCCCAGCTCTTAAAAATACACACACACACACCTCTTGTAACGCCGAGTGTATAATCCCACGAAGATGCATCTGCCCGGCACGAAGAAGAGCGAAAAGCGCAAGGCTAGCGTGGTGTCTGTCGAAGACAGTGAGAAGAAAGAGGGCAAGAGAGAGAAGAAGAAGAAGAAGAAAGCGAAGTCGAATCAGCGCAGAGGGGAGAAGAAAGCAGAGCGCCCGACGCCAGATCCTCAACTCCAGGTATCTTCACCACGCTCGCTAACGACACCGACTGCAATGTCCCCAGACGATCGCGTAGATAGCGTCACGGAATCGTATGCCCCCACCCCCTTCTCTCACCCTTCCTACTTACTAATGAATTCACAGTCCTTCATCTACAACCCTCACTCACGCGCATACCGACCCTACCCCGCGCCGCAGCTCGCGCATCAAAAACTCCCTGCACAGTGTCGCGCAGACATGGGACAAGGCGCGGCCGTACATTGAGCGCATCAACGGGACGATTATGCCACTGGAGCCACAGGCGGGGGCCGAGGTGTATTACAAGAAGGACGGGGTGAAATAGGGGCAAGGAGAGGAGGGATGGGAAATGTACGACTACGAAGACAATGACGACGGCGATGATGACGATTACGATACCCGCCAGAATGCTACCCGGGTGCTTTCTTTGTATAGTTGTTCAGCGAAGCGATGATGCAATAAATGCAATCCTGTTTTCCCATTTCACAATCGAGAAGTATTGGTTTCGTAGGCAATATATCTGGCGCGAAACAGGTGTGCTTGCCTGATTGTCCGTATCGGAAACGCCCCCGCACGAGCACACCATGGCACAACAGCAGTGTCACGCATGCTGGAGAGGTGCGTCATGCATAGAAGCAACATGTACCGAGTGTTGCGAAAGCAATGTTCTGCATATCGCGCATGTATCGCAAACACCGCCATTGTTCAACGGCATGAAACATCATGTCTCGGGTTTACTAGCCAGCCAACTCGACTCTGCGGCCCAGCAAAGCCCTTGCTTCATTCTCCGTCAGCAACTCCAAGCCCAGTTGATCCAACACACCCCTCGCTGCCTGATTATCCGCAAACAGTCGCTTTTCCACCTCCCAAAGGCCGAGGTGCACGCCCCCAGACGTTGTGGCACCCTCATCTTCTGTCTGCGGAGGAGGCGCTGAATCGTGGCCTTCAACCCAGGAGGCGTCCCAGTCCTCGTCGCCACCAGGCTTGTCGTCGCTTGCAGCCTGATCTTTGCCACCTTTGACAGGCAGCCCGATGAGCTGAGCGCCCTCGAGACATCGTCTGAGGCCTGCTTCGGCTACGCCTGGACTCACCTGCTTGTCAACAACGCGACAGATGGATGCCAGATCGGCATGCAGCTGGGCCGCGCCCGCCGTCGAAAAACGGTATACGTTAAGTACCTTGTCCCAAATAGTGCTCGACACAGTGGCGAGTACCGCTCTGGTAATGCGGCGTAGGGGCGCCGAGGCGAGCGCACGGGACAAAAAGCCCAGCGTGGTACCCAGATGGGTGAGAAGTGGGTCGATCTCTGCCGTGGGTGCAAGATTGGCGGGCGCCGAGGCTGCGGAGCCGCTCATTGTAGCCCAGGGATTTCTGCGAGGAAAAAGTAAGCATGTATTCGGCTTCAACGCTGGCATTGCCTCTTTGGGCCACGTACATGTGATGATAGGGCCGCAACGCCTGGCGCACATTGCTGTTCAGTGTGTCGACGATGATTTTCTCGCTGCGGTCTCGGAGACGGGCGTACCAAGAAGCCGTTTCGTCAAAGAGGGCGCCGCCTTCACCGGCTTCGCCAACGGACTTTGACGTGCGTTCGGCGACGTCGGCTACAGTCTTCCCACCGATACTGTCGTCTTGGCGAGCACGATCTTGCAGGCCCTCCCAGATGTCCAAGAAGAACTGCAGCAGTTAGCCGATGTCACACGGGATCTGCCGCTGTGAAAAGCGGTGGCGGCCTACCACGTCGTCGCTCCAGTCACGCATTGCCCTTTGTAGGTAGTCTGCGCTTCCATACGTCTTGCACAGGCGCTCTAATCCTTCCACGCCCAGGAGTCGCTCCTGTTCCTCTTTAGTCACGCCACCCATGGCACGACCCAATGCCGTGGTCATGGTCAGATATGCTTCCAGATTGCTTAGCAGCTTCTCGTGATACTTGTCGAATATGGCGATTTGTATGTCGATCAGAAAAGTCAGCTTCTGGCTGAAGGATGACAGGGGTCTGTATCGATCTACCCTGTGGATCAGCAGTTGAACTCGGATTCGGAAAACCCGTACCCACCTGTTATGGTCTCAAGTAGGTCGTTGACGCGGATCGCTCCCTTGGTCGGTTTGGTTGCTTTGGGATCGACACTCTCGTAGTCCAAATCACCGAAATCGGGGGCTTCTGCGATGCTCTGATATCGCGCCAATGCAACTGTTGGCACAAATTAGTCCCGACAGACAACGTTTTCGGGTGATAAGAGGGGACTGACAGTCTTTTTCGACGTGTAGCCAGCGCCCGAACCAATCAGCTTGGACGAGAAATTCCCAGGACAACCCTTTCCAGCCGTCGACTCCATACCCACCATCGTAACCCCAGTTGTCTCGAATGGTGCTGTCAAAGCTCATGACCTCATGCATGAGATGGCTGAGGAGCTGGGGTTGACCGGCTACCTTGGGCAGCAGGGAGCGGATCTTGGATCTGAGCATGGGTAACAGGGCGGTGATGAAGGCTGACATGGCATCGATGTAGACGGGGTTAAGCGCCAGATCGGACCCGCGGAACTGCTTGAGGAGCACAGGTTGCACATGGTCAGACACGAATCCACTGTAGTCGTTCAGAAGCGTGGTGATGTGCGAGAGGAAGAACTCGGGCCTATCAATGCGGTTCGTGGGCCTGTCACCCTCAAAGTGGTAGCGGAAACGCATTTCCAAGGGTTGCACCAGCACGTCAAGCGGGAAAAGCACTGGCGGGAGCTTGATCTTGTCGCCCGGCCCGCTGGCGTAGTTGATGCCCTCCAGCTCCGGCATCTGCAGGTCTAGCAGCCTCACGATGGCCGTCTCCCATTCCTCCTGCAATGGCCCGGGGATGTTTGCTTTGGGCGTCGGCCAATGGACCTTCTTGAGGACGCGCTCGAGGTCGGACGAAAAGGCATCGAGGATCTTGGTGCGCAGGGCCTGCGTGATCTTGTTGACGTGGTGGAGCAGCTGCGGCGCGGCGCCCTCGGCCTCGTCTTGCAGGGTGGTCAGGCGGGTGTGGAGGGAGCGCAGCTGCTTGTACGGCTGCAGGGCGGCCTCGCTCGATGTATGGAGCTGCGTCTGGGCGTGTTTGCTGCAGCGGCATCAGCTGAGATATGGTGCGCGTGTGTGGGAGCTGTGCTACCTGAGGACGTCCACGTCGGTCAGCAATTCGACATAGCTGCTGGCCACGTCGAGGCGGTGGAGCTTGTCCAGCGACGTCTCGAAGCGCGGGACCGCCTCCTCCGAGGTGTCGCTGGCGGTGATGACGAGCAGGCGGCGGTCGATGTCGGCCTGCTGCTGGCGGAACGTGTGCGCCTGCTGCTGCACGGCGGCGTGGTGGGAGTGGGCGTCCTGCTTTGCGCCGTGGACGTCTTTCTGTGCGGCATCGACCTGCTGCTTGAGCAAGAGCTGCTGCGCGGTGATGCGGGCCAGCAGGGCGTCCAGGTTCCCCGTGTCGAGGTCAATGGCCGTCTGCAGCTTGTCGTCGAGATAGTCGGCGACGCGGTCGCCA
>Ga0265780_10001459_pt1 | contig 33188 bp, 26 predicted proteins | sample P1T30metagenome_FD_192432 | JGI IMG/M metagenome (GOLD analysis project Ga0265780, IMG submission 192432) | Plant litter microbial communities from East Loma Ridge, Irvine, California - P1 T30 | ecosystem: Environmental > Terrestrial > Plant litter > Unclassified | place: USA: California...
TGGTGTGCGAAGTTGGTGTATGACACTTCTGCGCTTCGATACAGGCTGATCCAACGGCTGGACGGACCCGGAAACGTACTCGCAAGCACGCTTTACAGCAACAAAGAAGCAGTAAGTAAACACTGTGGCAACTACGACGAATACTAATTCGCATAAAGTTCTATGTCTGGTTTAGTTGAACTCCAATCCCAGCCCCCGCGATCGTGCTTCTCACCGACCTCCCCGTCGTCGACGAACTGAACATGACGTACGGCACACAAGACCACCTCCGGTATCTACGCGCGGAAGACATCGATAAGATTTGCACGGAGAACTGGTATTCGGAATTGGTAAAACGCGAACTCCCGGAGGGTATACTAGTTCGACGTACCTCCCACGATGAACTGATGAACTGGCAACATAAAAAGGCGGACTTCTTGGAAATGAACATATACAAGAAGTCGAAGGTAAGCCGTATGCTCGTGCAGCCCGGCATGAATATGGTCATCCCGCCAATGGCTGTCAGCTGGCTGGGACTATTTTGATGACGACAGGCATGTAACGCGTTGCGATCGTCGAAGTCCTCGAAGAACTCCGAGGGCTGAATCACCGCTTTATATTTTTGGACAAATTCTTGGTCGATTCGATAACGCGGGTGCCCCATCATTTATAACACGATGTATCTTCACTCAAACACAAAAGCTCAGTTTGCTCTCGGGAAGTATGAGGTATGTTCTACATGAACACCATTCAACGTGACAACAGCATTCATCTTCAAGGCATGCCACATACAATATAATCAATTGCAAAACGCTTACTACAAACGCTACACTTGAACAATCATAACAACGAAACCCCGAAATCTACAAACTCTCCCACCCCCCGTTGTTAACATCGCCCTCCAGCCTCCTCGCGATAAGACTCTGCACTCCACCTTCCAGCCAAACCTTCCTCAGCAACGCATCATACCGCTTCTGGTTTAGGAAAAGCTGGTGGTGACGGCGCAGCGCGGGGTCGACTTCGCCGTGCTTGTCGAGGTAAGGCGCGACGTGCCAGGTCCCGTGGTCGAGATTGAGGAAGAGAATCATGCATTTGCGGATGTGTATGAAGAGGCCGATTTGGCCGCCGCATCTGTGGGGTTGATGCGTTAGTAGGGAATCTTCTTGAATGATGTAGGGGCTGTGGGGGAGGACGTACTTTGCTAAATGCTGGTTACAGCCTCCACGGTTCTTATTCGTCATGCAGCATACGGCTTGGCTGCACATTATCTCACCGCAGAAGAGGCAGAGTGCGGGATCTGTCAGTTCTTTGCCGGTTGTGGGGCAGCGGCGGCGTATCGCTTCGTCGGTAAGGGTGTCGTAGTTCTTCGGTAGGCCGACGAGTTCGAAGATGGCGGGGTGGGAGAGGGAAACTACAGGCTTGAGCGGGTTGTTGCCTGCTTGCGCCCAGAGGAGATGGCGGAGCCAACCTCCTACGATGGAGCGGGTTGTGTGGGCTGCTGATGTACCGCTAGCGAAGGAAGCAAATATCTCGTCGAGGGACGGTAACCGGAGGATGGAGGAAAGACGTGCGAGTTCGGGCTCGTCTGCGCTTTCGGCGGGGACGAGTGGGAGGTCGATGCCGTAGCGTACGTGCATGAGGATAGCCGCTTTACGGACGAAAGGCAGAGCGTAGGTTGAAACCATGGTTTGTATGAAGCCGAGGAAGTTGGGTTCTTTGAACTGTGATGGAATGGACATGTTGTCTGTGTCCAATGAGGTGGGTGAATCGCCCGTGTTGACGACGTTGAATACGACACAGACAAAGAAGAGCAGATTGTTCATCTGGTCAGGCGACGACATGAACCCACTACTGACCTTCTCCTCACTGATAAACCGCTCGGGGGACGACACGAAGGGTTCTGGATGCAGTGCCATCTCCTCGGCAGCCTGATTCTTCACCCCTAGTGCGAAAACAAAGACTACCCGCACGATCTCAGCAAGGTAACACAGCCGCATTATGTGGTGGATGTCGAGATTGGTTGCCGGAACGACGCCCACCGCGCACTCTGAGAGGAAGATGAACGGATCTTGGCATAGCAGCGGCGCAATGCTCTTTAGATCGAAGCTCAACACGTCTGGGTCAGAGATGCCTGGATGTCCGACCAATAGCTGGCGGAACTGACGACGTTGGTTTTCCGAGAACTCATCCGTGGTCTTGGTCGGTCCCTGACCACGAAGGCTTCCGATTGCGATGTACGACGAGACAGTCTCAGAGAATACCCGGAGATGGGTGATCGCTTGCGGAGAGATCTTGTCGATCAACGTCCCACGTACCGATTCGGACTGCACGCCTCGCTGAGCAATCTCGGCGGCGGCGATAGAATACCCAAGAGCTTGTGCAAGCGCGTCGGTATGCGTGAAGTCGTTCGTAACTGCGGGTGTATGCGGATATGCGAACGAGGAGTGAACGTTGTTGACTTTCAATGTCTCTCTCAGCCTATGGTAGATCTTGATCAGTTCTCCCATCGGAACGTCCTGTGTGAGAGCTGGACTGCTCTGAGAAGATCCTAAGCCAGCTTCGGCGGCCTCAGGAGGCTGCACACCCAGGAACGCTGGGACCTGGAACCGAGGTGCAAGTTGTCCTGATTGTGACAGAGCAAGGCCAGTCGAAGGTAGCGGTGGCTTCAGCAGATCAGGCAAGCGACTCGATATTGGCTGGATGAAGTCCCGTTCTGCGTATTCATACAACATCTTTTGATCGTGCGACAAGTCTGCTGGAACCTTCAGACCCTTCTCCAGACTCTTGTGGGTTGCAACCAGTTGTGATTCCAGCCAGGTATCGAACGGCTCCTCAGTCTCAAGAACACCCGTGCTAGACACCTTCTTTGCTTTCCAGATGATTGGCAAAAAGATATTTCCAAGGGCTTTGCACAGGGGACACATAAACTCCTTTAGCTCAGGCCGCTCGGGGTGATTGCGCGCAATCTGGCTGACATGACGTCTCTGCGTAGCATTCAGGTATACCTCAAAGCATGCGAAATGCATGATGTGTCCGCAGCCAGTAGTGACTGGACCAGGTGTAACCGAAAGAGGAGGGAATCCTTTTCCTAGTTCTTGTCTTTCGCTGGTAACGCGCTCACCTGAAGCAGTGACCTTCTCTACCGTACGCCGGTTCTTGCCGGCCACACCGAATGGGCGCAGGTCCTCAGCAGATCGATCGAGACTGGCCGGCGTCTGCACGACTTCGTCCACCCACTCTTCATCCTCGAGAGGAGTTTGCCGCATGATTCTGCTCTCAGAAATATATCCAAAAGAACCGTAGAGTCTCTGCTCGTTGCAGTCTTCCTGACACAAGATGCATGTACCGGAGGGGTATTTCAGGGTCTTCTCTTGCTCAACGAGCCCGCCGGTCTCATCTTCCAAGTCGCTAAAGTCATCTTCACCCCAGTCGAACTCCTGGTTGGCCAAGAACTTGCCCTGTTGCTCTTTGAAGGCTGCCATAACTTTCGCCTGTCGGTCGAGTGCTTGCTTCTTCTTGAGCTCTTTGTGTTCCTTGTCCTGAGGTGCGGGTGAGGCAGTATCCATCCTGTCGGCTGGCATGTTGATTGCTGCCGCTGCAATGATGAAAGATTCTTGTTGGCGTTGCTTGAGCCTATGAAGAATCAGGCTTATCTTCGGCTCGCATGCCTTGAAGGCTTCGTTGTCTTGCAGGGTCTTCAGGATCGATAGAACAGTGGGGTGGTCTTTGACGCCCACATTTGCGTTCTTGGTCAACACTGACGTGACAAAAGAGTCAGGCATCTTCTCGGACCACCCATGCTCTCCACTATTGTCCTCGAGGATAGCAACAAGGAGAAGCTGTAAGACAAACTGGATGTATGTTTCCACGCGAGTGGCTGGTATGCTCGGTGTAGCCGATCCTGCCCTCAACCCATATGCCAGTAGGTAGTATATGATCTGCGTAAACAACGGCGTTCTGGTGAAAGCCGACAGGTCTTGGAACAGACCTGAAGGAATCGGGCGGAGCTTCGGCTCATAGACGATGTCGCTAGCTTGTTTTCCAGTCTTCTTGGCCATGTAGGCCTTGTATGTATTCTCTGCTTCCTCTCTCTGGTTGCGGTTGTACTGATGAAGGTAAGGATCTACCAAATCGATGTACTCCTCCTTCAGTTCGAAAGTCCCGCTATCAGATAATCCCTCTGGAGCTCGGAATCTAGTCATTTCAGACAAGACAGCGGGGAACTCGTCCATATTCTGAATCCGATCTGACAGTCGTGCGGTCATGTCAGAGAAAGAGAGTGGCTTGAAGCACAGTACATGAGCAATGTCTTTGCGCATAGACGCTAATTGAGACTCATCGTTGTCCTCCGCAGGTATCAACGATGTGCGCTCGCTGAGAATGATGATGAGCAGATGCACAAAGTCCTCGACCACGTCAATAGCTTGGCTGTCCTCGAACCCATGGTGACTGGCTTCGTACTTGCCAGTCATCCATCCGTTTAGTCCGAATCGGTCGATTATTGACGCTAGGAAGACCGACGGATCGCAAAGGACGAGTGCAGACTGTAGGAGGAAGATATCTCGCTGGTGCGACACGTCTCTCTGTGACACACTTCGATACTGCGTCATCTGATGTCGCAATGTGATGCCGTTCCTGACCCAAATGCCTGCACGCATCTGAGCTAGCCATGAGCACACTCGGAGGGGAAAGTCGAACATGGCTAATAGGTATTCCTCAGGTTGATGCACAGGAATGGACACCATCGCCGGGTTGAAGTCCATCTGCAGTTCGCTGGGTGAGAATAGAAGCAAGCGCAAGATGTCGTTCCGATCCATGCTCCGCGCTCGATCAATGAGCCATGATAGAGTGTAATGAAGTGCGTGATGGAAGCTCATGGGCTGTGTCGCGACAACGTAATCGACAACCTTGTACGATGGCCCATAGAAGGTAGAGGGTTCGGCGTCGAATTCAAAGACCTCCAACGTCTTGAACCTGGTCTCTTCTTTGAGCTCGGTCTGGTCAAAGCGTCTACGTTCAGCGCCTAGCGAATTGATGATGGCTACCTTGGCAGCTGCACGAATAGCACGCTGGATGTTGGACGGGTCCTGACCGCGGCTCCAGGCAAATGATTCGGCAAAGTGTCTACACAACTTGTTGATTTCTCGGGTGATGAGAGAAGCGCTGATCCACGCTTCCGACTCAAACTCAAGATGCTCGCCCACTTGGCGAACATTAGGACAGATACCTTGGTGAAGCTTTACGAGGTCTAAGAACTGTAAGAGGTACCGCGGCTCTTCGCGAATTCGCTCCTGGACGAACTCGGAACCCAAAAGATACTTCATATCGAGGAAGAAGTGATACATTCGCCGGTTAGTCACAGCCCCCTGCTCGAAAGCTAGTGTTGCTTTGGGGTCGACATTTGAAGGGTAGCCGACCTGACGGGTAGTCAAGAAGGTGTAAAGAATAGCCATGAGGTTTGTAAGGAAGTTGCCACGTTCGACAACCTCGGACGTAATAGACGGAGTTGTCAACATCTGCAGAGAAAGGTTGATGATGGAGTGGTCAGGCTCACGGTCGGCAATGAGGTAAAGTTGTGCGAGAGCAGTATAGACGCCAGCAAAGCGTAGACCTAAGAGACGCTTGAACTCGGGAATGGTGACGACGGTGCTGATGAAGACATCGCGGATACCGATGCGCAATTGCTTCCACATGCGCAAATCATACAATATCAAGTGATCAAGCCTCAGGCGTTGCCAGAGGTCTTCGTGAGGTGGCGTTCCAGGCTTCTTACCGTAGCTTTCAGGCCGTTCTAACCAGTATTTGGCTGGCCGCGCTGGCCGTAGTGGCAGTGACCGGGTATGAGGTGTCTCTGGAACCGGCAGTATCGGCTCGGCATGGCTGAGAGACGGTGCGCCAACCATAGGCTCACTATCTGACTCGGCCGGCGTGACACTCTGCTCGAGTTGAGCACGCTGCGGGTGTGCAGGTGGTGGTGGCGGTGGTGGGGGAGCAGGGTAGCCTGCCATTGTGGCTTCAGACACTTCAAGCGCCTCGTCTGCGCTTTCGTATGCCTCCATCTCCACGTCGCCATCGTTATCCTGAGCGCCGACCTCATCAATGTCCATATCATCTTGGGTATCTGCTGCAGGCCCGCCATCGTCGTCATCGTCGTCGTCAGAGGCTGTAGTGTCGTCGTTGGTATCGGTGGTTCGCTGTCGTTGGACCCGGATGATACGAGCTCGTCGCTGTAATAGCATGCCGTTGAAGAAGCCATCCATTTCAGCTTCCTTGTCTTCCATCTCGTGATCATCCAGACCGTTCTTGCCAATACTCTGGTTTGATGCTTCGCTGCCAATCCGCCATGGCTTGAGGAGCTCCTCACAGACGGTGCGGCGGAGTATCTGGTTGTCCTCGCCGACACTGCAGCCTGCAATATCCTGTATCCACTCAATGAGTACACCACCCATCTGCTCTCGGAATGTGTCTCTCGCGGATCGGATGGTGACGGTGAGCTTGATTTCCTCGATAATCTTGGCCATGCGAAGGAGGTCTTTCAGGTCGGTCCTGTAGACTATGGCACTGCGGCCGACGTCGTTGATCTCATAGGCCTTGGCCAGGCCGAACGCCAGCTTCTGTTTGCACGCACGAGCGACCTGGTCTCTGACGTCGTTGACCGTGTGTTTCTCATCGTTCCACAGCACTAGGCAGAACTCGTCGCATTCCTCTGTCTCGTCGCCCAGGTCGTACCATCGTGAGGTAAGACGCGACTTGCGCTCGTCGTCGAGGATCGACTCTTCAGACTTGGGGTGGCGCAGTTGCTCCGGGGAGCAGGAGAAGACGTCGATGAGGTAGTCGAGGGTCCGTGCAATGGTGGTGCGAATGGTCTCTGCAAGTTCGTCTGGTAGCATAGACCCTTCTCTCGCCTTGCCTGCAGCCTTGGACTCGCGCTCGGGGTCTATCGAGTGTATGTTGCAGTGTACCGGCCGTATCCAGGCCTCGTCATCTCCGCAGTCGCAGCAGCCAGAGTTGCCGGGCGACACGCTGACAAAGACCTGGTGCCCCTCATGGTCGGAAGCGTCAAAGCAGCGGGCGCACAGCACGCAGGTGTCGTCGGCGCTGCATGTCTTACACCGGTATGTAGCCTCGCCATTTTTGAATATATGCCCGCATGGCTTTCCTCTCGCGGCTGCTGTGTATTCGGCGCCTTCTACGGCACCCTGGGCGTCGCGCAGACTCCAGGGCTTCTCCGCATCCGTCGGAAGCCCATTAGGGAAGAAGTGCGCTAGGAATTCGGGGCGGCCAGCAAGAGAGCGGAAGAGAATCTCGCGCAGCTCTCGATCAGCGGCGAGTTCGAAGCGGTAGTTGTGTCGTCGTGGGAGTTCGCGCAGGTGTCGGCATAGTTCTTGCTCGTGCAAGGACATATACATGGTGCAGCTTTCGCGGCGGGATGGTGGGGGACGCGAGTGGTGGGCGGAGGGGATAACGAAACTCCAACGGTGAGGTTGTTTGTAGTACGAAGTGCTGGTTTTGTGGGCCAGCCACCGGGGTGAGTCTTGGGTTGGTGGATGGCTCGGTGTGGTAGGAGAAAGCAGCAGGTGCAGGTGTAAGATGCGCGCTACTATGTCATTGCGAGCATCATCTCGTGAAACAGCGCGGACCCCCGAGGCACGCGCGACGCCACCAAGCAGCCGACTGCAAACCCCGCGGGTCGACAAAGGCAATCGATGTCTTTGAGTCTTCTGTCACTTGCTGTTACATGGAAAGACATGAGTTATTCAATGCACAAGTTCATTCTGTTCCTTGTTCGAGACAGCCTGATCATGGTCCTCCATGTACTAGTAGCAGCACATGGTCTGTTTGATGCAGCCCTGATTTGTTTGTATGCTAGAATCATCTATTCGACACGTACCAATCTCTTGTCACGAGCCAGAACTTCCATAACACACCATCAAACGCAATCATGTTGACGGGGCTTCATGTATGGGATGTAGGTCACATCGCGCCTTGGTATTTCGCATGCTGTAGTATACACCACAATGTACAGTGTCCGCTCCAAAGAACCGTAAGAAAGTGTCTATTTCATGTTCGAACTGAGGTATGGCTGAAGTGCTACTCGTCGTCCTCGGCTGCCTCCATGTATCGCTGCTTGATGTCCTTCCATTGGCGCTGTGACTTGTATTAGCGAATGCCATGCCCCCGATAACAGTCTGACGTACGCCGCGGTTGAGACCGTCCCAGATCTTTTCTGAGCCTGTGTCGAACGCCCTGCACTGCTATCAGCCTCTCTCCTTTCCCCAGGTTCCTCTTCCGGATGCCGTGGCTTACAGTTGGAGACCGAAGGCGGAGCCGAAGACGGCGAACAACATGGTGGTGTTGCTGCGGAGGACCGCGCTGCAGGCGATGGTTAGTCTCGTTCGATCGAAAGTGTGCGCGAGGAGTGACTTGCTTGTAGACGGTGCCGATCATCTGCGCGGGACCATTAGCGGACATTCAAAGTCGTTATCCGATCAATTCACTTACGCCAGACATTTTGGAGGTGTCGAGAGGGCTGGGTTGACTGCGGAGAGGGATGTGGTGGTGCTTCACTGGCGATGTCAAAGGCTGAGGTTCGTCGACAAGATTCAAGCTCTCGCGTCACGGGGATTTGCGCTGCGCTAATTGGCCCGTCGTGCCTTCCGCTTTGACGTGAACTTTGTTTCCAACCCCACCACCGCTACCAGCTCAACCTCTGCGACACGCACCGATAACTCCTTAAATCTCCTCGCAGACGCCTGAAAAGACCTGGCGAGGTCTCACCAGGACGATTGGTGTGCTCCGGCCCGTTGCGACTGCCTGACATCCTCTGGCGCACCCTACCTCCACTCCACCTCACCGCAGGCGCGACCGACACAATGCCTTCAGTAGAGACTCCTGCAATCTCCAAAGCCGGCATCACTACCTCCGCATCCGGCGAACGCCATATCCCCGCATCCGTCCGTCCCGACGGCACCCTGCGCAAAGAAATCCGAGTCCGCCCAGGCTACCGCCCACCCGAAGATGTCGAACTCTACAAGAATCGCACTGCTGAGGGCTTCCGCAACAGAGGAAAGGCGGGTGTGCCAGGTGCCGAGGCAGTGAAGAGTGAGGAGCCTATTAGCATATCGAGTCCAGCTGCGAATAAGAACGCCAAGCGGAGGGAAGCTAGAAAGAAGGCAGCAGCCGCTGCGGGCGATGGGAAAGATGAGGACAAGGAAGCTTCCGCTGAGCCTAAAGATGCGTGCAAACCGGCTGAGAGTCAAGAGAAGGAGACTACGAAGCCCGAGCCTGAAAAGGTTGTCGACCCCGAGGTTGAGAAGGAGAAGGAAGCGAAGAAGCTTACCAAGAAGCTGAGGCAGGCCAGGGATTTGAAGGACAAGAAGGACAAGGGCGACAAGCTGCTACCGGAGCAGTTCGAGAAGGTCATCAAGATCAACGAGCTCATACGCCAATTAGAAGGCCTCGGCTTTGATGCGCAGGGAGAGAAGAAGGGAGAGACCTGAGGACACATGCAGCAAGAGCTACTCTATGGATAGCCACACAAATTCCCAAGCCGAGACAGCTGATTCTCTAGCATGAGTTAGCGATTCCACGACACCCGCGCGTTGGTGGTGCGGACGTGACGGCAGACGTCTTCAAACCCACGACTATACAGCGACGACATGCCGCCCGAGCGTACGTCGACCTCAATTACAAACAACGTTTGGCTTGGGCATATATCGCAACAAAGCTCTTCACTACTGCCATATTTGCTGCAGCCTACAGCGCTATCTACGCATGTAGTTGAAACGAGCCCTACACACCCACCGTTAGGACTTTGTCACAACCTTAGTTAACATGTATCATAGAGTACACAAGAAACTCAAATCAACTGCGCAGCTTATTCGACTCGCAAGTCCATTATTGTGCTTTGACCGACCGTGATCTTCCGCACCACGCATACCGCCTGCCGCATTGAAGCAAAAAGAGGGCCATGAGTTCGAGAGCCGCCATTTCAGATTTTTGGCAAAAAAGAACAAAAACATACAACAGCGGGGATTCGCTTCTGGTCACCCACGAAGCTACTAGCCAGCCGGTACACTGCTTGTATCTGGCTGAGCGGACGGGAAGCCTAATTCTCAGTGTCCTATGGTCGTATGTGAAGGGATGAGAAAAGAAATGAATAATATACTTGACGTAAACTTCACACCGCATGGAAAACCCATAACCGCGTTTACACACACATCTCGTTCAACAGAAAAGTTGAACAGATACCCTGAAGCCTACAGCACCATAAGATCTTCACTCTATGGGTTGTCAAGGTAATGTGGCCTCCTCAGCCTCTTCAATAATTGGGCTTTGTAGACATAGGTGTATGATGCCCCCCTTGAATGGAGTGTATGTTCTTTCGTGCGATTTCAGTCTAATCCCTTTCAATAGTATTGACTGCCTACGTATCGCTCGATGGCCTCCCCGCCATACTTTTGCATCCCTGCGCGTTTCAGCCCTTCAGACGTCTTTGGCTCTGGTACCCATACTCCCGTCTCACACGCGTAGTAAATTCTCCTGTGCTGTTCATCCTCCGGTCCTTCATCACCCCACTCCGCTTTCTGGCCCGGTGCGTGATATGAAATGTGCAGTTTCCCCGTCTTACCCGTCATCTCAGACGTAAGCATGAAGGACTCGAGAACGGGCATGTAAGCAACAGCTTTTGCGAGCGCGCCGAGAAAAGGATCAAAGGTTTCTGGGTCGGGGTGTTGCCGGAAGTCTTGCCAGCTGAACTCGCGCGTATCGACACTCCCAACAACGCCGCGCACGGGGTCGTCGTGGGGGTCGTCGGCCGGTGTTGGACCAGTGAAGTACCATTTGCCTGATGGAGCGACCATGTCAAACGTGATGTCGAAGGACTTCAAGTGTGGCCAAGACGGTGGCGTCGCGTTTTCGTCTGATGGCCAGAATAGCGTAGGGTCGACGTGCGCACTCAGGGTAAGGGTGGTAAGACATTGTGAGAAGGTTCGGATTGATGAACTGAACGGGTCGTATGTGTAGCCTTCTGGCACAATGCTCGGAACTGTATACCTCTGATCTGAAGGAGTGGAGTGTACAAAGACAATATCAGCAGAATGGAGTGAGCGGAAATGTGCCGGCGAGAGCTTATTAGCAAATTCAGCGCGCGCCTCACCGCGCGCCTTGGGAGATGTCGCCGGTTCCCACTCTGGATCATAGTCTGAATCCAACGAGTCCTGATCTGACCCCGCGTCAGAACCAGCCTCGTAGTCTGGAAACTCCCAGTCCACTGTCCTGAGCTCTGGCATTGTCGCCGCTAGATCTGGTGCAACGCTTGGCGCAAGGCTTCGCACGCCCGTACGCTCGATAGTGAGGTGCTGCAGATTAGACAACGTAGGCAGATTGCCGGGTTCAACAAGGCGCAGGTATGACTCTGCCCAACGAGCGGATTGGATATCTCTGCTGAGGCCATGCTCAATCTCGAACTCATCCACTTCCCGGGCGTCGGTCGGGGACGTAGCTCCCACAATTATAAGCCGCACTCCATTCTTCACACCGTTGTCTTCCCAGGTTCGCAGCACCGTGAAAAGATCGCTTATAGCTTTTGTAAATGCCTCGTTGTTGGCATGTTGATCAAGTCGTGACTCCTTGTGTTCGTATGCTTCTTCCGGATATGTTGGCAATACCGCTTCGAAACTAATCCAGGAAAGGTAGTTGCGGCGATTTCCTGTTACGATCGACTGAAGCGATTCCAGCTCATCGCTTTTGATGCCTAGACGGTGAAATGTAATGGTCTCGACTGCTTCCTTCCAAGTGCGATTGAGGATCGCGAGGCAAGGAAATTGAGATGGCGAACCATCGGGCTCGAAAGATTGTCCTATCGCGGAAGCCCGCTGTTCCTGGTCTGGATACCGCTCTGCAAAACACACAATACGGTTGATCAGCTCTTGTGGTAGTTTGTCCATGGCGTGAATGGGGTAGGGGACAGAGCGCACCATTGTTGCGGGAACGCTGTTGAGTACATAAGTACGCGGGAGTACCGAGGCGCTAGCAGGGGTTCTACCTAGGTAAACCTTGGAACAGACTAACGGTCTGCCCGTTCGCTGCAGCGGAATCACACCAAGCTATGCTGATGCAAGGTCTTGTTGCGCAAGCCCGGCGGGTGTTTCCAAAGATGCTAACGTGTAGGTCTCCAAAGATAGTCACAGGGCACATGCATTCCAAGTCAAGAAGACGAGGCTTCATATACAACAGTCCAGTGCGATAGTTATTTCTGAACAAGCGATGGCCGACGAGAATCGTCTGACACCAGCACAACACCGTCATTTTCAACTTTCCGAGCAAATCAAAATATGGAAAAGGGAGGCTTCAGTTGCGGCACCAGCACTTCCAATATATAGGGAAGGCGTAATGAGGTATGACCTCTGGCTACCAAGAAGCGCGTTGTCTGCGCAGATAGCTAAATGTTGCCGCAAGAACAACATTACAAGAGACGGGTGTAGCATGTCGCTTTTGTACGTGTTTGTTCATGCGGCTACACCGACACAGTACCAGTAATCCTTCCAAAATGAAGTGCCACAAGCATTGCCATTATCCAAGACTGCATTCCACGCATATAGTTGCGCGTCGGATACTCCGTTTCGTTCAGCAAACAGCTATGATGAGAGTCAGTCTAGAAGCGACGCAGAACCGGATATCGTGGACTTACAGCACACCAGTCTCCTTCCTGCGCCTGAGCAGCCTTGTTGCATTCTTTGATCGCGTTGTTTGCTTGATTTGGCGTTGGTATGACGAAAGGACTGGGAGTAGGCGACGGCGGGGGAGCCGATCTGCTCACGCTGATCGAATCCGAAGTGCCCACACAGTATGCCGATCCCTGCCAGAAGTTGTCGCGGCAATCATTCGACACGGCGGGATTCCAGGCATAGAATTGCTCCAAGGTGATGAAGTATTTGTTTGCAAGAATCGAGCAATCATCCCCTTTCTCGACGATGTGCCATCGAACACAGTTTGCAGGCTGTCCAGTGTGCGTTGGTGCCCCAGGTCCCGGTGGAACTGTACTGCTTGGGGCAACGGAGGCCGAAGTAACGCTCGTAGCGGGCGGTGGGGCATTGGGCGACTTAACGCAATATGCCGTTTCGGTCCAAAGATTCGCACACGTTGAGCCTACAGCCGGATTCATCTTAAAGAATTGAGCCAAGGTGAGATCGAACAAAGCCAGAACATCCTCGCAAGTGAAATCCTCAGACACGTCCCTGAACTCAGTGCAGTTCGTATCATACCCTTCTCTGATCGGAAATTCCAGCGATGGGCCTACTTCGGGCTCGGCCTTTGGCGGCTCGAAGTAGAACCTTCCACAATAGCGGACTCCAGGCTCGAAGCTGCAGGTAGGCGCTTCGGTATCGTTACCGAGTGAGGGGTTCCAGGTGAGCAGTTCGGACATCTCCACACCATAGACATCTGCAGCCAAATCGCACTTGTGACGATAAAGAGTTCCTGTTATGTCGCTTTCCATCTGTGATGCATCGAAATACTGGTAACAATCGTCTCTTGTATCAAGCGCAAGGCTCAGCTGCGTGGGCGAGGGTGTTGTCGTAGCGGGCTTAGTGGGCGTAAACGTGACTTTGGTAACTGGTGAGTCACAATCAGTATGCGGCGCACAAAGTGCAAAATGAAGTACTTACATGGTACTCCCGAAGGACCGGGAGTATGGTAGCCAGGTCGTCCAGAGTAGGTGTTAACTTTGGCTGGTCAGCCGCAAACTTCGATTATCTAGCGTATCAATATACTCACTGTCTCCTACTGGCGCTACACAATAGCTGATATCTAGCAGCAGATTGGTGCAATTCGCGTTGATGGATGGGTTCAGGAATACGAAATCAGCCAGTGCTATCGCATACCTCAGTGTCACGAGGTTGCAATAGTCTCCGCCCTCAACATTGTACCACTGCCCACATTGTCGGTTCGATTCGTCCTTCGCATTGGTAGGCACGGGTGCTGCGCTGACGGCTGTGCTTGGTGCCAGAGGAGGCATAGCTGGGGGCGTGACATATGCTACGCCAGGATTGGACACGCAAATAGAAGTCCCGTTCATCTTGTATAAGTTATGACAGCCAGCGTTAATGATCTGAGAGTGTCAGAATAATGGTAAAGAAGCGAGATCTGCGCACTGTGCACCTACCGGATTCCAGGCCTTCAACTGCGCGATGGTGATATTATTGGAGCTAGCCATGATCTCGCAGGTATCGGCAGGCTGTACTGTATAGACTTTGCACGTGTTATTGATGCACAGTTTGCCATTTTGTGGAAAATTGGCGCAGTAGGCAGTGAGAGAATTGTCTGAAAGCAGCCAGGCAGTCCCTATGCCTTGGGACTTGGATATCTTGTAGCAGTCATCGCCGGTCTGGATATCGTATTCCTTGCCACTGCAGACCGTCGATGTCGGTGTGGGACTAGCGACTGGAAGCCTGTAAAGAGTTAGTGTGGAGCTGCGAACATATATATATGTATGCTCACTGCGGGAAGGGCAAAGACGAGATAGACAATGGGTAGCCCGTCACACCACAGCTTGATGTCTTTGACTCGTACAAGGAACTCTCTCGAATCTGAGGTCCGTCGTAGTACGGACTGCCAGCCTGCTTCTGCAGATTCTTGATGAAACACAAATCGCAGGGTCCGGAGGCTTGCACGCCGCTTGGTGGCTCGGTGTCCCAGCCTATTGGGCTCTCTGTTCTGGTTAGCATAATGTTGGGATTGGAGTATCGGTTTACCTACGTCCTGGATCTGCTTGCATGGCTGCAGCAACCGCAACTACATTACACCAGCGACCCGCGTCCTTGAGGCAAACAAGATCGTGGTTGAATCGCATAACATTGGCAATTATGTCCAGTGGTGCACCGTCAATCTCATCGTATGCCGTCCAAGTTTGCCCGGTACAAGCTGTGGCAATTCTTGCTTCGTACTGCTCAAGGGCAGTAACGCAGGCGGTTGTGCATGCTTTTTCCAGCACGGAGGGGGGGTAGTAATATCCAATAGCAAAGGTAGCAACGGTAGGAGGACATTGTTCAACGTCTGTAAGAAGGGCCGTCGCACAATCACTGGTCAGATTGGATGGGATAGTATTGTTACTGAAGAAGGGTATCGCAATTGTCGATGGGAGATACCAAAGGGGTAGCAAAAGCCGCAGCAACATCCTGGGACTATGCGAACGCATTCTTGTGTAAGAGTCAGTATCGCCCTGTGGAAGGTCTGCGACGGTCCACGAAAGACGTACTCACAGGAATGACTGCAACCAAGAGCGACGATGCAGGATGCTTCAACTGCATTCTACACCGAGGCAAGAAAGCATGTACAGCCAGCCGCACTGCATGGGGCACCTAATCGCTCGGCACCTGCATCCCAAGGGTCCATTCTCATCATCCATCTGGCGCCGGTGTGGGTCGTGTAAGTCTCGCGGAGTATTGGCAACATGTTAGACCCTAAATCAGTTCAGTAACAGGCTAAAAAGCGGGTCCTGAAGATGCGGCGGGCGCGGCCCGAATCCGGACGGAAGGCCTGATGCCAAGCACGAACTATGAAGCTTGGCACCACTCGGAGCCGGAAGATCACCTGCAGTGAGGTGCCAATTATTTACGCCCGGCAGACGTTCAGCATTAGTTTAGGGGTAATGTCATGTCATCTCCACCGCTTCGATTTTGTTCTCCGGCCCAAGACTGTCATGGTTGCTTTGATAGTACGACCGCGCTTCAGCCCTGGGCAATTCTTATCTGAGCGTCGCTCCCGTGGCAAAAAGGACAGACTCCCGAGTTCGGCCAGCGCTGAGAACCGCCTCTACATTTCAGCACTGCGCGCTGAAAATTGCTGCCATACCGGAAGTACCTGAAGACAAGATAGCTCACTAAACCTTACAGTCGGGACCTCCGGACGGCAACTGGCACCCAGTCAGCGTGACTTATGTCCTTCCTACTTAGGTAATGCCTAGGTAGAAGCTGATATCATTTCTTGATGTCTTAGCGAGCGACCCCGAAGGCGCCAATGCGGAAGAGCGCAAATTTAGATGGGATGTCATATCTGGGCCGCATGGTAAACTTCCCGCGGCATCTCTCCCAGTACAGATCTGGAAATTTCAGTCCGTTGGCCTGGCCATGCATGCAGGGGCGCGAATTGCACGCCTACTACTCGCCGCCACGATGATCGCTGTTATTCAGGCGTCCATTGGATCCACGGCAGGTCCAAATGGAAACCTTGATGCCAACGTACCTAAGCTGTGGGTACCGGTAAGATAGACAGAGTCCATTTTCCCACGGAGCTTCTGAGAACGCTCTTTTCCAGTCCTTGATCTTGGTTTCTTTCCTACTGTTTTCAGTGGAATTAGACGCCGAGATGTCCAGATTGACTTCCGCGTTCGCACGGTGGGCCATTGTCTTCTGTGTGCTGCTCATCACTGCTACAGCGCATCAGTCGCATGCACGATTTCACCACAAGAGATCTCACGCGCCACCAACTTGCGTCAATCCAATCCAGTATGTAGATGAACATTGTTAGAAGCGGTGCATTCGTAGCTAACTTCAGTCCAGTCCGTTTGACTATTCTGCGAAAGAAAAGCATACAGAACGTGCGCCTGTTTGTCCGCATCTGGCCCCACGGGCTCTACAGCCAAGAGCTGAAGAAGACTATTCATGCTCTGAGTCTAAGCCATGCAAGAACGGAGCCTGCTGCCCAAAGGCTACCGGATATTGTAACTATGGTGAAGAATATTGCGGCACAAACGGTCAAAGTCCCAACGATGTTTGCTGGTCAAATTGCGATGCCAAAGCAGAATGTGGCAAAGACGCTAAGATACCTGGTGCCAAATGTCCGCTCAATGTTTGTTGTTCAGAATTTGGGTATGCTAGTCAAAAGATTCTCAATGATACCAGCTAACACCCCACAGCTTTTGCGGCATGACGGAGAAGTTTTGCGACAAAGGTACCGAAGACGAACCAAAATGCCAAAGCAATTGTGAGCAGCCAGGGTCTGGTGGCTCTGGCGGCGATGTTCAGAAGATAGTGATCGGTTACTATGAAGCTTGGGCACATGACAGGAAATGTCAAGGCATGGTACGTCAGACCAGCCAAGAGCGAGTGCAACATACTTATCTTATTCGTAGGACTTCAAGAATATCCCAACAGGCGCACTTACTCATCTCTACTTTTCCTTCGGTTACATTTCGCCCGGTACTTTTGATCTGGTTCCGATGGACGACCTTAGCCCCGATCTATTCTCGCAGTTCACAGATGTCAAGAAGTCGAACCCCGGCTTGAAGACAGTCATTGCTCTTGGCGGTTGGACCTTCAACGATAACGGCACCGCAACTCAGCCGGTCTTCAGCGACATGGTTAGCACTGCTGCTAATCGCGCCTTGTTCATTAAAAAGTTATTCGCTTTTATGAGACAGTACGCATTTGACGGTGTGGACTTCGACTGGGAGTATCCCGGAGCAACCGATCGAGGAGGTAAGCCTGAAGACGGCAAAAACTTTGTCACGTTCTTGAAGGAACTTAACGAGGAGAACGACAAGCAGCTCATGCATTATGTTGTCTCCTTCACTGTTCCTACTAGCTTCTGGTATCTGAGGCATTTTGATCTGAAAGCTGTGGATTACGTCGACTTCGTCAACGTCATGAGCTATGATCTTCATGGAGTAAGTCAAGCCAAATATTTGCCTCCCGCTTCTACACTCGTGTATGTCGGAAGGTCAGACGCCGAGATGAAGAGGTGACACACCTTTGCGGGATTGCCCTTCCCACAAGCTGCTTGTAAGCTGGTCTGGGTGTCGGATGCAGCGATGATGTGAACATCTTATTTCGAGCAAGCGCTAACATATGTGTCTAGATCTGGGACTCAACGAACCCGATCGGTAATCATATATATGGGCATTCGAACTTAACCGAGATCAAGTTAGCCTTGGATCTTTTTTGGCGCAACGACATCAAACCAGAGAAGCTCAATCTCGGGCTGGGGTTCTATGGTCGCAGTTTCCAGCTATCAGACCCCTCTTGCTACCGACCTGGCTGCAATTTCAAGGGCGGAGCATCTCCTGGTCCCTGTTCCGACAACTCAGGAACTTTGACATACAAAGAGATTCAACAAGTGATCAAACAGCACAAGATCAGTCCTTACTATGGTAAGCAGCCACGACGGAACCAGCACATGTGATAGATAGGCTAATCGCCTTTTGTGCTTTTAGACAAGGAGGCTCAAGTCAAGTACATCACCTGGAACCAAGATCAATGGGTGTCGTATGATGACAAAGACACATTCAAGGCGAAGATCGACTTTGCCAACAAGCTAGGCCTCGGCGGACTACTCATCTGGGCCATTGATCAAGACACGGATGATTTGGATGCTCTCAACGCCGTCGTGTCTCCAAAATCTGTCAAAGCCCTCGCGATGACTGCCGATGACGCTTCCTTTTGGGACGATGCGACTGTACCGGATTGCTATGTCACTGACTGTGGCGGTACTTGTAAGGCTGGTTTCTTCAAAATCGAACAGCAACCATGCGGTGGCGCGAAGCCTGTCACGCGCAGGTCCAAAGGCAAGGACAGCCAGCTGTGCTGTCCAGTTTCCAGTGCACCAGATCCCGACAAGTGCCACTGGCGCGGCGAAGCACCTCCATGTAATGGCCGTTGCCATGACAATGAGGTACTGTTGCAGATGAACAAGTGGGGTGATGGGAAATACTGTGAAGACGGAAACAAAGCATATTGCTGCGAGTCACCTGCAGCTAAGGGTCATGACTGCTACTGGGCAGGCGTCGGCAAGGATTGCAACGGCGACGACACGACGATGACCTTTTCAGGCACATTTCTGAGCACAATCGCCGACATTGCAGACGCGATGACTTTGATCGATAATGCTCTGGTTGATTGGCTCGAAGCAGTTGACGTTGACATGCAGAAACGATACTGCTGCCCAAAGAAAGACGCCAAGAACTGGAAGAACTGCCGGTGGTACGGAGAGCCCGGATCTTGCTTCGACAACCATTGCCCGGTCGGAAAGCAAGTGCAACTCACGGACAGCCCGTATGGTTTTGGGCAATCCTGCTTCCCTCGACTGGAAAGAAACAGAGTCTACTGCTGCGACCCAACCGATGGTAAACAGCTATTCCTTCCGGTACCACTCGATCGGCTATTCAGCGATCCCCCGACTGGAGACGACGTCGATACGGACTTCGAGCTCAATGTGGACGACACCTTTGGTGGACAGGGCGACAAGACCGACGATGACCCTTCCAATGCTGCATTTCAATTCGTTGTACTTGCATCGCCTAAAGAATTGCAACATTCTCTCGATAAACGCGATGGCTCTCATTGGGAACTGTTCAACTGCCAAGGCGGGCCGAGTGAAGAGGAGCAAACCATCCAGATGTTTTGCATTGACGGCTCAGAGAACAACAATTGTCAAAACATCGGACTTGGACACGGCGTACCCGGTACCATCCTGGAAATGCCAGCTGGCTGTGGAGCCGGTCGCTATGCCGTCGCGAAACATATGGTCCCTGCTGTCAATCAAACAATTCCACACCATCTTCGGAAGCGAGCGTCACATATGCCAATGGTCTACGATCTGACTTTCGACTACAACTTCAGGCGCGTTCCCCGAGATTCTGGTGATACCCAGATGAGGATAGACTTTTCCAACAAGAACGACTACTGGGACAACGTTGTCGCAGCTGCGAGCACAAAGCGTAAATCTAAACGCTCCTTGTCTGACTTTGACGGCAATCATAAGAGATGGCTCGAAGAGGAGTGGCGAGACGACTATCACGGTGGTGCTCTTAGTCATGAAGAGCTTCACAAGCGATGGTTCGGATCCGACGTGCTTGCCTGGCTCACCAACTTGGTCAGCCCCAAGATCGAGAAAGAGTTCACACATGACGTGAATGAGCAATTCATCGCCAAAATCATTGACGACAAAGTCGAGTGTGGCACAGGACCGGCCAAATTCAATGCTCATGTCTTGGTTCAGGCTCTCACAGATGTCGAAATCTCCACCAGTTTTGGCTTCACCCTCATCACGAAGCTCAATTTCGATAATCCAGGCGGCTCTCTTGACCTGAGCCAGTCGTACCTTACATTCAGCAACAGTGGTAAGGTCACTGCGGTGTTCACTCTCGAAGCCATGATCAAGGTTTCGTACGAGTCGGGAGAGAAGACAATTCTTACCCTTCCCTTCCCAGGCGCAACATTCCGAGTCCCTGGCATTGTCACTATCGGTCCCTCTGTCCGCGTGGTTGGCGAGTTCAACGCTGGCCTCACACTATCTGCCGAGATAGAAACCAAGATCGATCTTGCGGAATGGGACGTCCGGCAAACTTATCCAGCCGCCTCTGAGGAATACGAGCCTCAGGCTGACAAGGAACTGGATTCTGGAGAGACGGGCGACAAAAACGGCCTGTTGGAACCTCAATTCTACGCTTCTGTTCTAGCTTCAGGCCAGGCTGAAGCCCATCTCAAGGCCATCGCAGAGTTTGGTATTCGCTTTGATGACAGCTGGAAGGTTGGGGCCGCAACAGCCGGAGTTGTTGCTGACGGCTATGTTCGCATGGAGGTTGGAGCTGGTAAGAGCACCGAAGCTTCATGTCCGTGGACATATGGCTTCTACGTGGGCGCAAAGTTATATGCGCAGGTCAGTACTCCGCCAGCATTCGGTTGGGGAACCAAGACGTGGGATCTCCCAGGATCTGGTGAGGTCGGTCTTCCTGAGGGTGGCCAATGTCCCGACCTTCAATCAGGCGCGCCTACTAAGCGTGGTTTCACGTCGATCGACGGTACTCATCCTCTTTACCACCCTTATGAGCACTCGGGAATTGCGAACAATGCCACAGCGGTACATCGATTTGGCAAACGCGTCACACCCTGGGGTCCCCCATTCCACATTCCCCTACAGGACCTGCTGTGCCCCAGCCCTGGAGGAAGCCCCGATAACCAAGGTTCTGAGTGTTCAGAGCTTTCACATGTGGTGGACGGTAGTAGCTCTCTGGCAAAGCGTGCATCTGGCGATGTGACCCTCAATCATGTCTTTTCACGAAGTTTAGATCGCAAAACCCAGGAGTTCTGCGCCGATAAACTCGGTGGCAAGATGGTCATCGTTAGCGCTGACTTCCACACCTCTGGTACCATATTGACCGTAAGTCACCTTACATGAGTCTTCAAGGTTGGGCTTTGTAGGCTATACTTCCCTGGCGAACCTTTGCAATTACAAGTTGACCTCGCTGACGTGCACCTGCACAGGTACTCCCAAATATACCGACATATGGCTACAACAACTACAACGACTGTCTTGACATGGGTTTCGGTCAGATTGCAACGCCCACTGCCGGTAACACAGGACGCTTCGCCACAGAGCATATCTTGGAATTCCAAATGGTCAAAAACTTCTTCGAAAAATACGCCAAGCCGACAAAGTCTAGTGCTTTGACCAAGGTCAACTGTTACAACCCACAAGCAAGTACCAACTTTTGCAAGTGCGTTCAAAGCTTCTGGTACGACATCAGAGTTGCAGAAAGAATAACTATCAACGGTGTGACCAAGTCCGCCATCGATTGGGTTGGCGCTGTCTTCCCCAGCCATACCAACCAATGGAGCAACGAGCTCGTTCTTCTCGACGGTGAGGTCAACAACCTCAAAGAAGGTCTTTGGGGCGTCAGTGACGCACGCAATTCCGACACGCTCGATACATATACGGGCGACGGTACAAAGCTCTTCAAATACGTCAAAGATACCATCGCTGCCATCCGCTACCACATTGATCCTTTCATCAGCCAAACGCTGGTTGCCCAGAAAGACCGGGTCGGCCAAATGTTCAACGACCTCGAAACGATTTACCTGCCGCAAATTACAAAGACCATCAACGGTCGGCAGGTCACGTGGCGAAGTCTGGATCTGCAGACAAAGTGGAATACGTATATGCGTACTCAGAATGCGGCGGCTATTACAAACAGCTTCAGATTGGTAGATCTGTACCTGGACAAGCTGGTGGATGGATATACCTCGGTTGCGCAGAGAGAGGCAGCGGAGAGGGGGACACCTGATGCACTTATTCTCAAGGGGCTTATTGAGAAGATTGATGCCCTGCAGGCTGACTGGACCAACAACAGGCCCGTTTGGACCAATCCCATGTAGATATTGGAAACTTCGTCGGTGTACATGTTGAATTGGCGTGGAGTGTAGCTATAATTACAGACCCTGTTGAAATGATTTATGGTGGCCTGGGTCGTTATGGAAAGTAAGGAATACGTCCTGTCTGCGGAATGAATATTTGGGTCTGGGGTGACAATACCGTGTATTATACATGACGACGCTATACTAAGACTTCTGCACGTTTATCATCGGTGGGCTCGTCTTCCTTTGACAGTTCAGCAGCGGTCTCCTCACTCGCTGGAACCGCATCTTCAGACGGAACGACCTGCTCGCCGCCCTTTGCAGACGCCGTCTCCGGGAGAGACCCATCAACGCCCGGATTAACGCCTTCAACAAGCGGCATATACTCCTGCGCGCCAGTCTTCTCGCGTGGCCCAGGCCCCTGTGCACTACCGTCCTTCATCCACCACCCACTCCGCCCCTTCCAGTTCGGATCATCCGACCCCATCGTCTTCCTAACAAGCGAGCTACTCGCCCTCTTCTCCTCACTCTTCAAACCCAATCTCTCCGCCACCACCTTCCTCCACGTATTAATCTTCGTAAGGCCATCAGCAAACATCTCCATGCCATACAACATGGCCATCTCTTTGCCTAGCCCACCACTCCTCGCCTGGTTGTGTTCCTTGATTATTGCGTCGAGGAGGCCGAGGATGTCGGCGTCGAAGTCGATGGCGTTGTCGTCCATTTCTTTGAGCAGCATGTTTATGGTTATGTAGGAGGCTTGCTGGATCCATGCCGTCCGGATCAGGTGCTTGTAGAGCGTTGTTGTTGCGCCGAGGGCGTGCGAGGAGCGGCCGAGCTTTTTGATCGTGGGCAGGATGGAGAAGGGGAGGGGGGAGGAGGGGAATTCGGTGCGTAGCGTGGTGACGGCGGTGATGAGGTGGTATGGGTAGTTGTGGAAGAGGATGCGTGCGTCGGTGGAGGGTGGGGAGGGTTTGTAAGCGGCTTTTGCTTCTGATGACTTCTTCGATGCGTTGTTGCTGGGTTTGGCGGTTGGCTCTTTCGTGGGGCTGCCGCTGGCGTTGTCGAGATCGAGGTCGCGTACTTTGGCAAAGACTTCGCGCTCGAGGGTTTGCCAGAGGGCGCGATCGGTGGGTGCGTTGCTTATGAGGCTATCGATCCGTTCTTGTTCCGCTAGACGCAATTCTCTGAGCTTTGCTGCCTCCACACTCGAGCCCTTCTTCTTGCTACTCTGCGTTTTGCCCACTTCTGCACCAGCGGCATCTTGCTTGTTAGATCGAGCCCTCGTTCTCTGTGTACGCAATGCGCGCAATCGCGGGTCGCCTCTCAGCACTTCGTCGAAAACCTTGTCTAGCGAGGGTCTCGGGATATCTTCTGTACTCGGGATATCTTCTGTATTTTTCTGGAACTCTTCGAACACCTCGTCGACATCTACCAAAGGGTCTTTCTTCTTCTGTTGGCGCCCTTCATTATCAAACTTCCTGTACAACTTCTGGAACACGGCCCGCTCGGTGCGAGATATAGTAGTCTTTCGGGGAGGCTGTTGATCGACAACAGGCGGTAGATCTGCATCGTCTTCGAAGGGAATGTCCTCGCTAACGTACGGGCGCGAAGGGATGCGAATATTGCGGCGAGCAACTGGTCGTGTGGCGGACTGCCATTGCTGGATCGTGGGTGTCTGGTACAGGAACGGAAGGAGCGTTTTGCTTGGCGAAACTCGAGAGCGCGACAATGCTCGCACCGAATTAGAGCATATAGACATGGACGGAGGCGCCGCAAAAAAGCAGCGAGTTGTAAAAAGCACAGCAGACGTGAATGACACGATGATGCAGCCCGCCGTGCAAGTCCCAAATCTTTTGGGATCGCCGCGGCTCAGTGGTGGTCCGAGCTCAACCTACCGCATTCGGAAGTTTTCAACAACCATCGAAAGCTGGAGCACTCTCCAAGTGCACAGCGGCCAAAAACCTTAAACTAGGTACATAAAACGCATTCTCACTGGCTGAGCGCAGTCATCCGAATAAGGCAGCTTTTGAAATCCATTGAAGACGGCATGGAAGCAACTCGGCCCTCCAAACTGCAAGCCCATTGGCTATTGTCAACCTCCTCCATCAGGCAGGACCTGAAATCCGTCGAATACTGCAACAGGCGGCCCATTACTGGAAACTGGTACCAAAAGGAAACCGTTCATTGGCCAAGTTCAGTATACCGCATCCGGCAGGTTTGGAGATCTCCGTCGAACGCACGATTTACTGGAAACCTGTACCTAATGCGAGGCGTTGATTGGTGAATCTCGAGGCTGGGATGAGGCGGCACAGTCGGGCACCTTGGGCTGCTTTCTCATCTTCATGAGGTGGAAGAGAGGTCGCCGCGTTTTGCTTGACGCACAAAGTGGTGAAGATCTTGACACAAAAACATACGTGCTGTAAACAGTCTACATCACTTTCCATTTAGCCGCGTGGTGACAATTGACTAGTCTTCTAGTGAACGCAAAACATCATCTACAGTATGGAAATTGGCCATCTACAGAAATCCCAGGATATAGTTTACAATGTGTAGAAGCTTGATTGGAATGGTCTAATGCCCGGAAATCTATTGTTGAACTCCTGAGTATAAAATGATGGCTGACGATATTAGAGAGTTTAAGATATTATAAAAGCGACCCAGATCTTCCAGATTCGTCTCATGCTGTGGTAGGAGGTGTCTTTGTTGGTAGCCCCTTACCGATTCGCTCAATCTGAGCGCCGTAGAAAGCCTGATAATTCGTTAGCATCCACGTTTTCACTTCTCGGGGGCCAGACTTACACTCTCCGCACCAGCACCTAGAGCCTTGACCGGAATCTTGCTGACCAACCAGCTCGGCTTCACAGCATCCAACCTCAGACTGACATCACCACCCGCAGCCTCTGCCTCCAAGACTTTCTTCGCAAAACTCGAGTCCACAGCAGCTGGTCGCGCCAAACCGATCAGATCACAAGCATTCTCCTCCAGCGCGGCACGCATACCCGTCAAGCTGCGGAAACCGCCCGTAACCATCAAGACCACATCTGGGAACTTCTGCCTAACCACCCTCGCAAAATCAAGGAAGAAAGCCTCGCGCTTCGCGGTACGCTCAGACACCGGCTTCTCGCCAGACTGTGGCTCGTCGCCCTTCATCATCCTAGGGTTCTCGTACGATCCACCGCTGATCTCGAGGAAGTCGATACCGGTATCCTTGAGGAAACCGATCTGTTGCATAACGTCCTCCATATCGCTGGAATGTTGGACGTCAGCGGAGTTGAGCTTGATGCCGACTGTAAATGTAGATGGAACGACAGCGCGGATAGCATTGATGATGTCGAGAACGATGCGGGCGCGGTTGAACGCTGAGCCGCCGTAGTTGTCTTGCCGGTGGTTCGTCTTCGGGGACATGAAGATGTTGAGTAGGTATCCGTGTGCGGCGTGCAGTTCTACGCCGTCGAAACCTGCTTCGCCGAGGAACTTGGCTGCGTCGGCATGTCTTTTCACCACGTCTTCGATTTCTGCAACTGTCATCTCTCGAGGGGTGCCGAAGATGAGCTTTTGCGCCGTCTTTGCCCAAATGTTGTCTTCGAATTGTAGTGCGATGGGGCTTGGTGCGATGTTCTTCTCGAATAGCCCCTTTGAACCTGCTCCAAGAGGACTTTGGCGGCCGGGGTGGTTAAGCTGGACGATAGCTGGGGTGCCTTCGATACGGCACGCTTCTGCATATCTGCGCCATTGAGCAATGAGTTCGGGGTTAGTGTTAGGCGTGAGAGAGACATCGAGAGCGTTTCCGAGCCAACGCTCATCGATCATCACGTTGCCTTTGCATGTTAGTCTTTGAAAACATCAGTAGGTGAGAGCTGTTCTGTACCCGTTATGATTCCACCCCATCCTCCCTTTCCCCATGCTTTGTAGGCCGCGATAAGGGTATCTGTTGGGTCATGAGACTTTGACATGGTTTCTGCCATCGCTGCCTATGGGTGTGTTAGGGACATGGTCGCACTGCGTTTGTTTTCGTCGTTGTCTACCTTGAGTAGCCTGTTCTTGAACACAAGACCGGATGGTAATGTCACCGGATCGCTTAGTTGACGGTTATTTTGCATCTTGGAACCTGGTTCTTGATTTTCGTGTTGGTGCCGAATGTTGTGTTCTTGAACTCCAAATGTTGTGTGGGTGTCTGGTTAGCCTCAACGCTGGTTTTATGCCCTCCCGTAGTTTTGACGGTTGTGTTTTTGGTGAAGATGATACTATTCTGCTATTCTCCCGCTCGCGCGTGCTAATATACATGTACTTCTCTTCTAGAAGCTGCGGTGCAATACACATCCCTTCGGTGTGAAGATTGAACCGGTTACTGATCGCGGACGAGGTTCGGCGGGGGACTAGTACTGATTCCAAGATATAGGGGAGGCCTCGACTGCTAAGCACCTCGGTTCATTTGGGCTATGGGCGCACGTCGTACTAGGGAAAAATGCGACACTTTCTAAGCGACTTACAACTTTACAACCCTACAACCCTACAACAACAAGCTCTTAAGAAATTTTTGTTACATAGAAAAGAGTCTGCTATATAAAATATAAGGTAGGTATTCTAAAAAAAATCTAGAGCTTCTTGTTGTGTTGTGCAGCGTGTACAAAGATCTCTTAGCGTCTCATTTCTCCTTGGTAGGACGTGGGCGTGTGCTCAGTTTCGGCCCGTTTCCCAAAACGCGGCGAGATTTTGAATCCTCCGAGTTTTTGCAGATATTTCTCCATGAGAGCATACCTCGTTCTCATTCGACATGTGCGTTCTCTGGTCGTTTGGCGACCTAAAGTTACTTGCGACGTGAAACCTGGTAGCGTCAGGCTGTCAGAGAGCGGACTTCGCGTGCGACGTCATCTGGATGGGAAGCGGCTGAGGCCGCAATCAGGCGTGTCAGGGTCCGTGCTGCTCCCGTCCTCGGAGCAACCTAGGTACCGCCGCCCTGCCTTCGGCGGATTACTCACGCGACGAAGAAGAGACTGATGAACCCACCCACTAGATATCAGAATGCGCTGAAGCTTTGTTGCATCAATATCGCCACACATACTGTCTCGAGCGGCTGCGACCAAGATGGAGCATCTCAGAAGGTTCAGGTGCACCTGCAGGAAGGCTGATTCATGGATGCTGACCAAGATGAACCCAGTAGATGCCGATCCGTCTTCCAGCACATGCGATCCATTGGTCTATTCGAGAAATGGCATTGCGTATAGTAGCAGGACTGCTGCCTAGGCGCTGATGATAATACCACGATGATGAGCACGCAGCTGTTGATCGCAGTCAGCGTGGCGCAACTCACGTCGCAAAAAGTGTAAGTTTCTCTGCGTCAGCAGTGAATCACACTACTAGGAAAGAGACGGGTGGGGCCTTAAGGGTCTTTCAGTATCTACAATGTACCGTGTGCCAAGATCAGATCGTATCGCTTCCACTTCCTTGGGAACACTCAGTCTTACGACGCCACAGGGCTCCCTGGCTCTCGTTTCGATACACCTACCCGTCTCAATCCGCGCCTGTCGGTGGATTTCCGCTGTCGCTATGCGAGGCGCACTCCCCTGTCGATTGTATAAGAACTCGTTTCGCCTATGGCCAGTGTAAGGGCATATGCAGCCTCTTACCCTTTTGGGAAACTGGTATGACTGCATCAACAGTTGCGATTCGACGTTGCGCCTGATGCCATGCGGCCCAGAACCATCAGCTTCCTCAGCCTCACGCCCCCTTACCCAATTGTGAGCCACCCATCGGTGTGAGACCAGCACCAAGCACCCCTCAACCAAAGCCTTGAGCCGGTACAAAGTCCGAGCATGATGCCCTGCTTTACCCCCTCATAAAGACAAGGTACAGCAAGCTAAGCTCATACGACCATTCCGCAATATCGACACTTGACACAATGATGGGTATTAATGCCGCAAGGTTCCTATCGTCGGATCCCGCTCTGTCACTCGCTACGCGCTTCACGAGGATGTTACTATACTGCACTGGAGGCGAGACTGGACTTTCAGGACGCAATGCGACGCAGCGCGTCTCTCTGCGGTCTTCCAAATCTTCCAGAACTTCACCCCCGCCGACAGCCTCGATGGATAGCCTGCCAAACGAACTCGTCCTAAACATCTGCAGTTACCTATCCCCATCAGAACTCTGGTTCAGCGCGCGCCCCACTTCTCGTCAACTCTACAGCTGCGCCAAAGAGGTACTAGTACAGAAATGCTTCCACGAAGAGCAAGTTCACTTCTCTCGGTGCTGCTTCTGGTGCAGCCTTGGACACTCCCCTATCGAAACAGTCTTGCGAACCATCACGCCACTTTTTAGTGACAAGCAAAAGCTGCGCATAGCATGCATCAGTGACCAAGCTTTGCTTGTCAAGCTGGCTTTCGGAGGACTGTGCAATCGCATCGCGAGGTTCGAGCAGAAGATCAGTGTTTCTGTTGGAGGAGGGGAAGAGGTCACAATAACCGCTGCAGAGTGGTTGGGATATGTGGGACGTCTCGATCGTGATATACAGGTGCGCCGGTATGGCTTCCTGGCGTTCTACTTCGCACGAGTAGGAAAGAAGAAAGTGGAATGGCGGATCACAGAGCCTCTTCTGTCGGTTACGCATGTGCTAGGCTTCATCGTGGTGGGCGTTGTCATCGTGGCCACCGCGTTGTCTGTCCTAGTTGTCGGCGGTGCTATCTGGGAAGCGTGCAGACTAGCCCAGGGCCTATGGAGTCTCCTGGACAGGCTAGTGGAAGCTTGTATACCAGATAGGCTCACTCGAGGCTGAACAGCGGAGCGACGAACCGACTGCGCGGCCGCAACTACCAGCGCAAACACTTCGTAGCTCGAGAATCCAAGGATATTCCCTAGGTATCTATTCGGTCAAACGATAAACGGTTGGGCGCGTTGGTCGGCTAGATGACTGGAAACATGGAACTGCTGTCCCTTCCCAAGCAGCCACCCAACGGGCATCCGCAACAGGCGTCAGCGTTACTTAGGGACCCGGATGGATAAGCAGGGCAGGAACATCATCATCGGCCCCGCTTGAAGAGTGGAGCAGAACAACGTTGCTATGAGAACGTTGGATAACATTGTGACGGTTTATTTGGTCGCGAGAGCATCTCCACGAATGTTCTCACAAGCAGCCACTGTATACAATTTTGACGCAATAATTCACCCCAAAAACGCTGGAAACAACTACACTGACTTTGATATTACGATCATGACCGTCCACAAGCGCGAATCTCGTCTCCGCCGCTGGGCTAGGAAGCTTGGCAGCTGTCTACGAAATCACCATCCGCACCGCAAGTACAAATCCGCTAGCTATGTGGACATGGGTAAGACGGCATCGTCGCCTGTACGTCGCCCCGATGTCCGACACACGCCACGCAAAGGGCTCATCGGTCGAAGAGAGCAGCCCTCGAAAAAGGTACACAACGGCGGCACCAAAGCATGGGATGAACAAACTAAATGGGCATTACCTTCAGCAGGAAGCCTTCGAAAGGCTACACCACAAGAAACTCCGACGGACGAAACTATTCGGCTAGTAAACCCAAGTGTGAACTCACTTGTTGGGGGGCGACTGGGTTCGCGAACACCGATGTTTGCTGGAAGGGTGACCAAGCGAGCTGTTGGTGAGCCCCAGAAACAAAACGCAAATGTATCAGGCCTATTAGAAGGTCCACGATCCGTACTCTCATGGCAAGAGTCGTTTGAGCTGCAGCGAACACTCGGGAGAGAGCTGCCTCCACCTCCCTCTGACAGATACGATTCTGCGGTCGACGTAACGATCCGACCCCTTAACGTCCGCAAGCATCAAGTCCAGAAGCCATACTGTCCTTCTGGATTAGGAAGATCGGCCGCCGTACCCATCCAACCCAAACCGACTGCCAATGCCCGAGTTCTCCACGCACCAGCATTCCATTCTCAAACCGCTTTACCTGCAACAGGTAAGGAGCCAGCGCGGGGCTGGGAACAAGATTGGGAAAGGCCTCTTCAGCAACGCATCGGAGATTCGAGAGCGATCTGGAAGTCAGCGTCACACCGTCTTCTACTGCGGAACAAAGATAGCATACAACGACTAGACGCCGAGCAAGCCATAATGGAGCAGATGACTGCGAGGATGGAGTTGGAGAAGAGGCAGCAGCCCCAGATGAGGAGCATTCAGAGCATTGAAGAGATGGCTGAGGAAGACAGGAGGGCAGATGAGGAATGGAACGGTAAGTAAAGCGCCTACCTGGGTGGTTCAGCAACATCGAAGTATTGTCATGCTAACTTCGTGGTCATCTAGGCATCGCAAACCAACTTGCATTCGATGCGCAACTCCCTGGCGTTCAGGAAGTCAAGTCCGTCTCATTCCGTCACCAAAAACGCCACATTGCGAATGCTCGACGGTAATTACACCGATTCACGGGCCACAATCGCACAGCCCGTGGAAGCTTCGATGCTTCTACGATATGTCAAAAGTAAACGGCAGTTGGAATTGGTTTTTTGAGGATGTCGTAGGCGCCGGAGATTTGATATGGCAATGGCGCCTACCACGTTGGCCCAAGCATGGCATTCTGAAGTTGCCCATGGCGGTCAACAAGGCAGCCAGTTCTGCCAAGCACGTTGAAGGATGACTGAAGTGGTGTGTAAGGTCTTGGTGTCGTACGTTGTTTTGTGGAGTTTACGAGCGACCAATTCCTACAATTCGCTCGTACGCCATGCATATGTACATTGTTGTTCCATAGATAATCGCAGTGCTTTTTCTCCTCCGCAGCAAGCATTCGCTGGCGAGATGACGGTGAGACGGAGCTTGTGCTCCTTCGAGAGAACGGGCGTGCGCTAGCTCTGGTATTCCAAAAAAGCAAAGGCTCTTGCTGTTTTTCCTCACTTGCCGGCCTGGTGAGTCCCCCTCCCTGCCTTAGTCTGCGGAGCGCGACCGATGAAAAGGGCCACGCAACGACATTACCATGGTACGGTGAGTAGTAGTCCGGCACGTACCTGGCTGCGGCGACAGAAACAGGGTGCCGGAATGGGTATTTGGAAGAGGACTTGATCGCCCACGGAAACAAGCAAAGCCTGCATGGCATTGTTTGCACCACCTTGAACGTGTTGACATGCTGTTCATTTCCCGTCAACACTGCCTATTCTACGCACACTTTCGCATTGCCATTTCAATATGCTCTGCCTTCCGCTTTTAAACATGTTCAGCTCCAATAAGACCGACCACGAGTTCTCAGATCATTCCTGCAATATGTGTCGACGCGCCACCGATTTGAGCTCACCACGGAATCCGAATACCTGCACTTCAAGACCGGCCATGTCACATCGAGGCCCAGTAGCCCATCTACCGCACACGATAATCAATTCCAATCTTGGCTGCCGGAATCATACCTTCCGGTTGCAATTCAATCGATTCCTGGTGGAGGATCCAACTGTCGCCGTATTCTCCGTCGAACAAGAAGCACCAATCTCAAGCGTATGGCGAGATGAAGACCGCAGAGGCTGTTACGGATGGGCCCGAATTTTCTCCGCGTCGCGATCCAGATGCAATGTGACGATGAGTGTCGGACAACACTGGACACTTGGGGTATCGAACAAGTCAATCCGATACTGGAACATGGAAGAAGGGGTCATCCTAGTGGATTGGGGTCAGCTTTACGATAGCTATTTCACGCAATTGAAGACGAAGAACCAGGAGAGGTCAATAGCTTTCGCAGAACAGGATTATGGACAGGACGAAGATTTGCCGCCCAACCGGACTATGCAGCGATTATCCCGAACGGATCACAGCCCAGCGACAGCGAACTCGACAGCTCACGAGATCGGCACACGGTTCAGCAATGGTCTAAGGGTGGTGAGAGACGCCATTAGAAGTCGTGTGGGTGAAGGCAGGCCGAGGGGAACAGGGCGGGAAAGGATCGCGCTCGCACGCGTCCCTTTAATGTGGACGAACCCGAGCTATCAAAGGTTGCGATAATAGGGACATTAATACCTAATTAATACAAGGAGATAATAGATTCATAGGGAGCAAGACCCTTCCAAGTCATTGACGCTGTCGCGAGGTCGATGACGTCCGTGTAAACTCTGACGCGTGACGCGTGAACGCCCTCCCGTTTTAGCGACAAAAAAAGTACAACCCCCGCTATAGCCCCGCCCATAACACCAACACCTTCACATCTTTGAAGCACATAGCAAAAGCACCAAAATGTCTACCTGTGTCATCTGCGACAAGCCGCTGGAGGTAGAAGTCGAGCGCGACGAGGACGAAGAGTACGAGGGCGGCGCATCGTCATCCGGCAAAGGACCCGCGGCCGCACCAGAAACATATCCCGATGACGTCCAGCTAACCTGCGGATGCCACTTCCACTGGTACGCAAAGCTCCTTCCGCGCAATCGCATACTATCGCTAACACACCACGTGCAGGGACTGTCTCCTCTCCGCCTACGAAATAACCTCGTGTCCCCACTGCGGCAAAGAAATCTCCAGCACAGGCGACGGCCAACAAAAGGTCCTCTGCAGACTCAACAACGAAGGCGGAATTCAAGAGAACCTCGATATTCTACCGCTTCTCACCGAAGAATCATACCTGAAAGCGTACCCGGAAGACAGGAAGGCGCGCGCCTTCCTCGAGTTCTGTCGCGAAGGCGATTACAAAGCTGTAGTCGAGCTACTGCTGAATGACGACGATGACAGCGAGGACGACGAGGGCGATGTCGAAATGAGCACTACAGACCATCCTGAGAAGGAAGTGGGCATTGATAGGATGTTGAGATACCAGGATCCGATTGGGGATATGCAGTCGGGGCTACATGCCGCAGTGCATGCGCAGAGCAGAGAGGTCGCGTGGTTGTTACTGCTGCTGGCGAGTAACTACCCGTTGCTGGACTTCCCGACGCAGGTTTTCCAGGAGGCTGAGGCTATGGGTATCATGAGGGGCCTTACAGAAGACAAGATTGATATCAGGAGTCTAAGGGACGCGAATGGGAGGACGGCGGAGGACATTGCGAGAGAGATTGGTGGCGTATGGGTGGGATGGACGGACAACAACAGGTTGGCGATATGAGGGTTGTGACAGAGCGTATTTCCCGGGCGACAATACGGTG
>Ga0265780_10001460_pt1 | contig 33186 bp, 33 predicted proteins | sample P1T30metagenome_FD_192432 | JGI IMG/M metagenome (GOLD analysis project Ga0265780, IMG submission 192432) | Plant litter microbial communities from East Loma Ridge, Irvine, California - P1 T30 | ecosystem: Environmental > Terrestrial > Plant litter > Unclassified | place: USA: California...
GTTGTTGCTGGGAGTTGATGTAGTCCTTCTTGCTTAGGTTGGGCTCTTCGCGCGTGTACGAGTTGGTGGTAGAGACGACGAACTTGTGGACTTCGAAGGAGTCGGGGTTCTCGGCGGAGGAGGCGCTTACACCGAAGTAGTAGCCTTCAGGGAGATCGACCTAGAGGAATAGTTAGTGGTGTGTATCTGAGCGCGTGGATTTGAGAGCATACCTTGTTGGTCTTGAAGCAGGTTTCCCCGTCTACAATGACCTCTAGGAAACCCTCTGCGTGGTGCAATTTGATAGGCGTAAGCTCTCCACGGTTCCTGTATGCATAGTCGCATCTGCCAAAGGCCAATGTGTCAGGGTCAGGGTGAGCCCTGATGTCCTTGGTCCCGTCGTTCAGGAAACCGCGAACAGAGCCACCGTGTCCTTCATACTGATCTATGACGAGTACCAGTCCGTCAAACTTGGGAGCCGTGTACAGGCTCGCTGGTGTTTCCCGCGCTTGTGAATCCTTGATGTACCACAACTGCAGGTTACCGCCTCCACGCTCCATGCCAGTCGCTCTGAAGTCCAACTCGGCCGTCCAGTCGCCGCTGTGGTGTAGCGGGTCCTGCGCCCATATCGAACCACGCTTGCCTCCGGGATAGGGAGGTGTGAGGATGATTCTGTCGGAAAGAATCTGGGGCACGTAGTCGTCTGAGCCCTGAATGACGAAGTGAGGGACTGTCGTGTAATCGGGCGAGATTTGTTGGCCAGCTTTCTGGCCAAAGCTGAGGTTGTCTATGACATATTGGGCGTGCGCTGTGGAGAGAGCGAGGGTCGACCAGGCAATGGTCCGCAGCGATTGCGGTGTGATGTGCATGTTGGAGGGGCGCAATGCGGTGCTCGGGTTGACGATGAGGCTCGACTCGGGGTGCAATTGGTTGCTCGATTATATTCGACGTAGTCTATCTATCTGGAGTCTTGTCAGAGGGTTGTCGAATGGGAGCTAAAGCAGTGAACCAACGTACCTCCTGCTTGGCTGATAGTAGCTTCACCTGCGTCGCAATGGTTCACGCGACGGTCGCAAGTCAATTAATCGAGAGTGAAAGAAACAATCGGGTATCACGAAACGATGGCAATGCACAAGAAAAGAAGAACCGCCGCCAGATGGGCAGGAACGAAACCGAATGGAGATGGGGGAGCTTATGGACAGCTGTGCTTAAGACGGGACTACCTATGACATTGGGTGGTCTATGCGCCGAGATACTGCGACAACTCTGGTAAGCCAACATCCAAGATGAGACGTCAAGCCCGCGAGGACATTCGACCTGTGGGTACGACAGTGATGGAATGTTTCAAGCGATGCACGAACGACCGAGAATATAGTCGCAAAAGGGTCTAGCCACCGCGATACAGCAATGCGGAGGTTGCTTGGCGGTTCGGTGCGGTCGGGAGTCGTGATTGGCCGACTACCATTTTCTCATCGTCGACTACCTCATGACCGAGCTGCATCCGCCATCGTCGCCGCCTACACGTCTCACGCACCCCACGCCAACCCCTCACCCTCACGGCTAACATGTCTGCACCGGATCCCAAGGAAGCCTGGGCGCGCATCCAGAATGAGCTTACTCGACGCGGCTCTCGATTCGGTGGCGCGGGCGGCGGCGGACCACCGAAGGGCCTCTTTGGAGGTCTTGGAGGCCTGGTACTAGTTGGTGGTGGAATCTGGATGGCGAACAATGCTCTGTTCAACGGTACGTCTTCTTTAAAGAGCTCTCTCCTGGGGCCTTCCAATGGCCATAATATGAATGATGCTGACTTGCGACAGTCGACGGTGGTCACCGAGCAATCAAGTACACCCGAGTAGGCGGCGTCCAGAAGGAAATCTACAGCGAAGGAACCCACTTCCGCATTCCCTGGTTCGAGACACCCATCACCTACGACGTGCGCGCCAAACCCCGAAACGTCGCCTCCCTCACCGGCACCAAGGACTTGCAGATGGTCAACATAACCTGCCGTGTACTGTCAAGACCGCGTGTCGAATCTCTGCCGCAGATCTACAGGACACTCGGCACCGACTACGATGAGCGTGTTCTGCCATCCATCGTCAACGAGGTTCTCAAGAGCGTCGTGGCGCAGTTCAATGCCAGTCAGCTCATCACACAGCGTGAGAACGTCAGTAGGCTGGTACGCGACAACTTGGTCCGAAGAGCAGCGAGGTTCAACATCATGCTCGACGATGTCTCTCTAACAGTAAGTTGCCGCCCACCTGTTCTTACCCCACCATGGTCTAACACTAAATAGCACCTCGCCTTCTCCCCCGAGTTCACCGCCGCAGTCGAAGCCAAGCAAGTCGCACAGCAAGAGGCCCAGCGTGCCGCCTTCGTCGTCGACAAAGCCCGCCAGGAGAAGCAAGCCACAGTCGTCCGCGCCCAGGGTGAGGCCCGATCTGCCGAGCTTATTGGTGACGCCATCAAGAAGAGCAGGAGTTACGTTGATCTAAGGGAGTTCGAGAACGCAAGGAATATCGCACAGATTCTGCAACAGAGCGCAAACAAGGTCTACCTCGACAGCAGGGGTCTTGGTTTGGACATCAGCCAAACCACAGCGGATAAGGAGCAGAGGGCGAACAGGAAGTAAGAAGATGAGGCGAAATGCGTCTCTGAGGAAATACTATTCGAAGACAACGCCATGTATAAATATCTCTGGGAAAAGCGAGGTGCAAGCGTGCAATTGTGTAGCTTTCCACTCATGACTGAATAACAACAAAGTACTCCAACTCAACCCGGCTGTCCTCATGGTACGAGAGGTGTATGCAATGGGCCAGGCATACCACTCAAAAATGACATGAAGAGGATGGAAGCAAGACTGTGTCGAAAGGGTAATGGTATTAATGCGCAAGTACTACATAGGGGTATCACTCTTCGCTCTTCCTCTTCTTCTCCGCATGTTCGTCCTCATCTCCACCAGCAAGCTCAGTTCCATCTTCACCAACCTCACTCTCAACCTCGTCCACAGCCCTCTTTCTCTTCTCCGTCCTCGTAACCTCCTCACCAGCCGACTTCTCCGTAACAAACAACGTACTAGCCGTCTCCTTGACACTACTACTACTCTGCTCACTCACCCCCTGCTCCACCACCGCCTCTCCATCCTCCTCCTCATCAACCAACCCCAGATCCGCCGTATTCTTATCCGGATCCTCGAGCGCAGCCTGAATCTTCTCAAGCCCCATATCGTCTCCCTCAAGCGTCTCACTGATATCAGGATCCACCCAGCCCTCCGTGTAGCTGCCTCCAAAATCAATGATCCAAAGCTCGTCATTCGCGTCGACCATGAAGTTGTCTGCTTTCGCATCACCCCAAATGATACCATTGTCGTGAAGCAATGACACATACGCCGCGCTCTTTTCACTCCAAACACGCCTCTTCTCTTCGTCCACCGACGACCTGAGCAACTTGGTCAACGGCGTTGGCGCATCGATGTTCTCTAACAACAAGCCCATGACTTCTGTCTTGCTATTGCCCTGAGCAACAAACCCGCGGAGGTGGGGAAACTTGATATCCAGATCTAGTTTCTCGATCTTGCGCAGGATCTGTATCTCACGCTTGACAGAGTCGGGTTGGTCGGCTACGACCGGTTTGAAGAAGTACGTCTCGTTTGTTTCTTTGTGGAGGACTTGGCCTGGGTGTGCGGGGGGTGGCATGCTAACTTCTGACTCGACGGTCAGATCGTTGGCGTTGAGCCAAGGGAGCTTGTAATCTTGCATGTATTTGGGGACTTTCATGCGGGGGACGAGGGCTTCGATTTGGGCTTCTAGGTCGGATGTTGTTTCCAAGAGTTCTGGTGAGAGTTCTCCGTTGGCGATTTGCAACGTGTAGAAGTATGTCGGTCCGTGGTACCATTCGTAGAGGGTGGATTCTTCGGGTTCGCGATTCGGTGGTGCGTAGGTGTTTGTGATTTCGGAGAAGGAGGCGAGGATCCAGTTTCGCAGTTCGACGCCTGCGCTCGCGGAGTCTTGATCGGCGTCTTCTCCTGCTTCTGAGACGTCGTCCTCCACATATTCGTCGTCAGAGTCGGCTGTGACGTCGATGCCGCTATCCTTTCCCTCTGAGCCCTGTCGGTCTTTGTTCTTGTTCTTCTTGCTCTTCACTTTGGCTTCTCGTTCTTCGGCTAGCTCCTCTTCGCGCTCGTCGGCTTCGCGAAGCGCAGATATCTTGTCGAGGTATTCATAGTAGAGAGGCTTTTCAGAGGACTTCTGAAGTACCTTGGGGTCGACAGTGACGTGGAAACGGACATCATTGATGAGAGCTGTGAGCGCACAACTATCGTCGTTGTCATAGGAAAAGTGTAGGGTATGCGCTTTAGTGGTAGTCTGAGCCATGGCTTCAAAGAGAGTGCAATTGGTGCTAGGAGTAGCGCCGAGAGTATGGATGTGGATGGCCTCTAATATGAACGACGGCACACTACATCTATACTGACATCGCAACAGCCCACAGACTCAAATCTATCCCTGCACCGACATCATCGCTATTCCGGATCGCCGACCTAATCGCATAGCAAATGCCATGCCACATCATAGGGGGCTTTGTCTGACCCATGCATCTACATCATAGATGTCGTCCTGATCTGCAGGTACGATCGAGACAGTGGAGAACGGCACCTTCGGGAGCCATTCTAAGTGGCTGGCAGGTGCTGGTGCGTCAATAGATCCGATCTGGAATCGACGTCAGGGTATCGATCTGAAACTGTATGAAATTGGAAAGGTTGGGGTGAAAGGGATCGGGGGCTGGCGCGTCGCGAACACGGGTGCGCGCGATCAGATGTCGTGACGTCAACTAATTGCCGTGACGACTTAGCGCTTCTGCGTTCCTGTGACGACCATCCCCAATTCGATAGATCAGATACATGATTTGCTTTTTGTCAGCTTGTTGGTTGACCAGGGAATCACATGTAAAGAATCTGTCTGGATAGTGATGTTTCAAGATGAAGTTATATTTGTCGATTGACAAGACGTCCAACATTGTCGCATTGCTACATAAACGCTCATCGTTCATATCGATGCATCGCTAGCAGAAATACTGCACTAGTTCTGACGTTCAATCGTCGAGATAGCCAAACCATATACGCCGTTTTGAAATAACAATTGTGCCTGCCAAAAGAGCGTGATCCCCACGTCGTGCGGCCCCTATAGTAACAAAAACCAGAAGCGAAACATGATCCTTTCCTAAGAATGATCTTAGATCCTGTCAAGATCTTGGAGAGCCTGCCCAGAAGTAAGAATTGAAAGCAATGCGTTGAACCATCTTCCAGAGATTTCGCAAACGCCGAGTCATTATACGTCGTAATCCATAACAGTTATCATACAGCCTCGCAGTGGCGTCGTCGCGTCGAGTAAGAATATTTATACGGTGAAGTCCAAAAGATCGTACGATGAGGAGTCCAATGAAGTGAAGTCGCCCATTGCCTTCATCTCAAGGTCGAACTGAGAGTATGAGGTGTCAGGCATGGTGTCGAACAACTCATCGAGAGCGTCTTTGGGCTCGATTGGCGATGTCGGTGGTGTTGTGAATTGATGAGACTGGACAGACGACCGTGATGGTGACGACGAAGCCTTCAGAGGGCTGGACTGGACTGGCGCGCTCGAACCGTTTGCGGACCCTGCGGAAGCGGGCCGCATGTCGGCGGGTGACATGGGAGGCGTATGCGAGTGTTGAGAGAGCTGTTGGAGGATGTTCATTGACGCAGCGTCGCTTGAGTAGTTGGCAGACGCAAAGCTCGATTGTGCGTCGTCTGCGAATGGGCTTGATGAGGCCTCAAAGCTATTACATGTATCAGTATTGTATTGGACAAAGTGTGGTTGAAGAACTAACCTGAAGGGATCCGCTGAAGCGTTCATGGAGTCGTAGCTTTGCGAGTCGGACAGAAGCTGGGGCATGTCCTGCGATTGAGCTGGTTCGTAGCCCTCGAGTGGTGATGGCGATCGGGCTTCTGAGTACGGCGAGCCAGCTGAGGATGGTGCTGCGGATGCTAGTGCCCGCGACCTGCTGGCCTTCTCGACACGCTGCTCCATGTCTGGACGATTCTTCTTCGGTCGGCCACGCTTGGCTTGTCGGCGGACTGCGTCAGGGAACCCACCGACACACATACCACGCTGACGGTGGCGCGTGAGGGCATCTTGTCGTGCGAACCCGGCGCCACATGGGCACTTGTAGGGCTTGTTGCCTGAGTGGATCTTTGCGTGGCGCTTCAGGTCATGCTGGCGAACAAAACACTTGCCGCATCCATTGCACTTGTATTGACGATCGCCAAGATGGGTTTGAACGTGCGATCGGATGTTTTCTCGTCGTCCGAAGACCTTGCCGCAACCATGGTAGAGGCAGGTCCACTTGCCAGTTGTGGTATCTTGTTCGCTGATGTAACGCGCAACTTCTTCAGGTGCGATGCCAGTGAACTCGAAGCTCGCGTCAACCTCAAGGTCGTTGAAGATCTGAGGCTGGGAGAATGAGTCCATGGGGAGTCCGTTGATCGACATTGAAGTTTGCGGTGTGGGCAACAGAGCTGGTGTGTGCGAAAACATCATCTCTTGGTGCTCTTCGATGTTCTCTAGGAAAGAGTGCATGTCTTTCTGCTGTTGCGGCGAAGAAACTGGCGATGGCGACAAAGCATCGGATGTGTAGTAAGAGGACGACTCGTAACCCATGTCGGCATCTGGGTTGTCAAAGTCGAAAGTCATGGCTCTGGAGGTTGGCTCGAGGTTGATGTCACCCATAGCAGTGAAGCTTGGGTGCTGAGTTGCGCCAAACGAATCATGGCTCGGTAGCTGCGCTGGCTTTTGCGGTGTCGCAGTGGGGGTTGGGAGGATGTTAATGAAGACTTGTCCACTTGAGCCATACACTGACTGTATGTGCTCGTGGAGTTCTTTCAGTTGCTGTGCAGTGGGGGGTTTAGAGGGGGATGAGGGAGGCTGCTGGGGAGACTGCGCACGGAGTGTCCGTCGTGGAGTCCGCGGTGTGATGGGAGAGATCTGTACTGGGGACGCCAAAAAGGAATCCTGGGGGCCCGGCTGGGGCTGTCTTAGCGGCTGCGCTACTTGCATAGATTGCTGTGGTATTTGTCCTAGATTGTTAGTATTACTTACCGTACTGTCCTCCTGCTGGAAGGTGGGTGTGTCGAAGGGTCCTGGTCGTTGGGTGTAGTCCTGGTGTTGGGCTTGTCGGGCGGCATGGATGGGGTCTAGGTTGAGGCCGCGTAGATCCAAGCTCATGCCGCTTCGGTTGCGTCGTTGTAGTTTAGCAGGTGGTGCTCGTACTGTGGGTGCGTCAAAAACAGCTGGTGTCGAAAGTTGTCGGCGGTGCTGAATCCGTTGGCGCTGGATGCCGGCTGGCATATTTGTGGACAGCATTTCGTATGCAGGTGGAGTCCGGAGTCGGTTCTGGAGGAGGGGGATAGTCCTGTGGTGTCCGAAACTGATATGTTGTTAGCAACTGATATCATGTGATGGCCCGACCACGATGAGATGGAAGCCTCGAGTTGAGAGAAAACGACTTACCTCACGCAGTGCAAGCGGCGCTCCGCCGGGCGGTTAGTATCCTTATGGAATCCTCAGTACAGATGCAGTCTCCCAGTAGCCTGCGTCAAGTAAGTGTGTGGCCGAAGCCTGTGCGTGTGTATATGTGTGTTGGTAGATATGTGATCAGTAGCAGTCGCTAAAGCAGCAATCGATAGTTGAAACGAACAAAGAGATGTGGATGCGAGAGATGAGTAGCAAAGTGGAGGATAAATGCGGAGGAGGATATGACGATGTATAATGCCTTACCGGGTCGGGTAAACATTGAGCTCTATCTGGCGTTGCCGCCGCAACGACATGGTTCCAAGGTTACCCGGAGCCGCCCATGCACCAGAAGCGAGGCTAGGCTGAGACGGCGATAGCGCATCTGCGAAACGCACGGGGCGCCTGGCAGTCCGCGGACCCGCCCACATTGATTTTGGTACTTTTCGAATTCCTCTGGTCCCTTCTCCCCGCAACCTTTGCATCTACGTGAGGAAAGCATCTCGAAGAGAGGCTCAGCGTTCAAGATGCAGATCTTCGTCAAGACCCGTACGTTACCACCCGCACACACGCTGCGCCGCCATCATCGCCCTGATCGCATGCGCGGCGCCACCTAGAACTCAGCGGCTAACAATCTCCCAGTCACGGGCAAGACCATCACTCTCGAGGTCGAGAGCTCTGATACCATTGACAATGTCAAGTCCAAGATCCAGGGTATGTAGCGACACATCATTCCACCGCCGGTTTCGCGTCTAACACCGCCCAGACAAGGAGGGCATTCCCCCGGACCAGCAGCGTCTGATCTTCGCCGGAAAGCAGCTCGAGGATGGCCGCACTCTTTCGGACTACAACATCCAGAAGGAGTCCACCCTCCACTTGGTCCTCCGCCTCCGTGGTGGAGCCAAGAAGCGCAAGAAGAAGGTGTACACCACTCCCAAGAAGATCAAGCACAAGCGCAAGAAGACCAAGCTAGCGGTCCTCAAGTACTACAAGGTCGACGGTGACGGCAAGATCGAGCGCCTCCGCCGCGAGTGCCCCCAGGCCGAGTGCGGTGCCGGTGTCTTCATGGCCGCCATGCACAACCGCCAGTACTGCGGAAAGTGCCACCTCACCTACGTCTTCGACGAGGCCAAATAAGCGCGTCGCCACCGGGGAACGCGATACGATCGACAACGAGTTACGGCATCATGGCATATATCGGAGGAGCTGGATAGGTTCCACCACAATGTCGGACATCTAGAATCAATCAAACTCGTCGTGGACATCAGATGTTGTTACAATCTCCAATGCGTGAACCTGCCGCCCAGCGCATACGCTGCGAGCCTCGTACTGCAGTTTGTGAGACTGTGCATCATTACAAATTTCATCACCCACTGGGCACAAAGCATGCACGTTTGAATCGTGGTATCATCATGTCGTTATGGCTGCGGACCACTACCTAGCGACTACAAACTAACTGAGGTGCACATCACTACGACCGCTCCCAACATGCCAATCATTAGTATCGAGAATTGCTCCCCCGACATCCGCACAGCCGCTCCCAGTTGAGCGTTACCGCCTGGACCTGCGATCTCGCCTTGCCCACTCGTACCACCCTGGCCGTTACCATTGGTGTTCCCACTTCCCCTCCCACCCGATCCGTCATCCGCCCCATTTCCTCCAACTTGACCACCGTCACTCCTTCCGCTTGTCTCAATCTCAATGTCCTGCATAGGCGTGCCCGGTGGGTTGTTAACGCTGTTGACCTGAGTTTGGAAGTCGACCAACGGGTTTTCGATCATGGCGCAGGGCATTCGTCCACCATTTGCGCTGAGCGGTCCGGGAGCGGGTTTCGTAGTAAGCTGCGAGGCACCAGGGAAACGCTGAATGCTATTCGTAACGCTGATGGGAAGATTGAAGATGGTGTATCGGTCCACGCCATTCAGTCGATAGTTCTGGTGTATGCTGATGTTGTAGTCCCCCCTCGCAGTAGAACCCTCATCCTCGTTGTTGTCTCCGACCAAACACTCAGGCCATTCGAAGTTGATGTGCTTGACTGTTTGACCACTCTCTTGATCTAGTATGTCTGCGAGTGGTGGTGTGGACGTCGTTATGTTCGATATAGTGAAGTTCTTCTGCGTAACCGTAGATGTAAGGAAGAGCGTAAAGTTAAAGACCTGGGTGAGCGGGTCCGCGATATTGCGTGGCGGCACTTGGAGTTTGCCATCGCCTGAGACATCGAGCGCGATGTGAAGGAAGTCGCCGCCCATAGGCGTAAATGGCTGGGGCTTGTGTTCTTGTTAGCAGGAGCATCGCGCGTCTTGACACTTCCACCTACTGCGAGGATGATTCCTAAGCCAGGTGTAAATATTCTTCCATTGACGATCGTGAACGCGCTGTTGTCGGGTCCATTGTTTTGTCCATTACGATTATTATCGCCGTTCTGTCGTCTCTCAAACCCCCCATGATTTGGCGACCACGATCCCAGCATCTGCGCACCGACGGCATTGTGCATTAGACATAGTGAAAAGAGTGAAAGGAACGAGAAAAAAGAAGAGGAAATCATTGCTCAACAACGATGCATGCTGACCAGCAGTAACGACAGAAGGAAAGAAGCGCGAAGGACAGCCTGAAGCAGGATATGTCGTTAGCAGGGAATCAAGGAAGCGCAATTACAGCGAGGCTTCGTAACCCGCGATAGCCGGTGGAGGTGTCGAGTGCCCAGTGGCCTTTGCATGATGCTTGGTAGAGGGCGAGAACTGGCTTTCATGCAATATTGGACGAAATATGCCTTATGAGGCATGCGAATTTCATTTCGAGACGCGTGGTGTCTGAGGAGTGATAGTTCGGCTGTGGTTCAGCCGGTGGGGGCTGCTGTTCGCTAGGCCGTTTCTTCTGTGTCTCGGGCACCTTCGCTCGAACACGACGCATCGGCGGGACTCACCACTTCTGCGACTTATGATACCTAGCTTCTCTCCGATGATGAAGTGTAGAAACACGGTCTTACCTCGTCTTAAATAGCTCTCTGTCCAATCCAGCACTGCGCTCACCCGAAGTGCTTGTCGGGCCTCACAGATAGCCGAGCCTGATGCGGAACAGCAATGACGAGCTCAGATTTGTCGCCACCTTATACAAGAAACAACCTGAACAGGTCTAGAGCCTACATCGACGTTAGGTTATCTACTTTGCATGTTCTCATGTTGATGTAGGTTGCAGACCTGTTTAGCTTTTTTGTAGGTGGACATCGTGCGCAGAAACCGCGATATCGAGTCCATGACGCCCGCAGATGATCGACCCGTATCATGGCCTCATCTCAAGTACTTGAGGCAGTGCTAATAAAAAAACTAACATAACATTGTCGACGTTGCCAACTCTTCACAGTACCTTCGCGACACGAAGCCACAGCATATCGTTGTGTTAACACCAATTACGTCTCAAGATGACACTGTAGGCAATGTCAGCGCACTGTCAAAAGCTGCGTTGCTGTTTGCAAACATGTCTAGATCCATGCCAGACTACAAAGGTCTTACTTCGCTCTCGACGGGCAGCAGCTGCCATCCACTTTAGATCTTACTGACCCTCCTGGTGAGTGCTTTAGAGGTATCTTCGCTAAACCATGTGCAAATCATGCAGAATTCCTGGGGTTGCCCCTCAAGAAGTCCGACATGATAAGTCTACTTCGTTCTCAGCACCAAAAGACGACGCGGCAAAAGAACAAGCTATCAACACTCCTCCAACGACTTTCCAGTCATGGTTGTTTGGCGTGCTCAGCGGAGGTCAAGATTCCTGGATCATGAACTACATGAACTCAGAGTTCTATGATATTGCCCGAAATGCCATCAAAGAGCGCACTGGAGGTCGAGATGTCCAGATCCTGATCATGACATGTGCCGCTCTCAATGCTGCTCGTGTACAGCTTCCAGTCATACTGAGCGCGCTTTTGAATCAGGTAAAGCCACAGGTCACTAGTTCTATTACCATTAGTGGTTATGACAGTGTACTTTGTGGCGGTTTGCTGACTCTAGCGCGTGAAAAGGCTGAAGAAAGCCGGAAGCTTCGACGTTTTCGCGGAGAGCATCAACTCCGTGCGGTTACAGGCGAGCTTTCGCTTGTTGCTGGAGAGACAGAAGGCTCGTTCTGGCACAAAGGCAAATTGTTCATGCTTGAGATTCAGCGCTCTGGCACTGCGGACAAATCAGAGCTCGAACGGTTGCGCACTAATGACTTCTTCACAAGTCTTCCCGATCCTTCGGGATCCATCACCGTTCGGTGTTGGGGACACAGTCGACAGCCTATCACAGAGCTGTTTGAGGATGTTCAAAAGCAGGTTTTGGAAAGCACAAAATTGACCGTAGTCGAAATGGGAGTGCATGGAGACAAGAAGTCCAAGCGCAACAAGCGTCCTCTTTCCTCTATCGATCTTGACCCAAAGATGATGCAGGATATTACCCAGGACATCGAGATGTTCTTCCATAAAGACTCCCAGGCTTGGTATGAGAACAGCGGTCGACCCTACCGACATGGTTACCTTTTCGCAGGCCCACCAGGTACTGGCAAATCGTCGCTGTTGGCTGGGATTGCCTCGCACATGAATGTGCCCCTGTATATCATCAACTTACAAGGTATGGATGACTATGACCTAAGGGAAGCTTTTAGTCGAGTTCCTTTCCGGAGCTGCATTGGCCTTGAAGATATCGATTGCGTCGGGGTCGACGTCGGTAACCGAGGCGCACAAAAGTCAGATGCGCAACCCGGAGCTAAGTCTCAGTCGTCAGGTTCTGGGAACACTGAAGAGAAGCCCGAGATGAATGCGCTGGAGACCATGCTGGCACAATTCATGGAAAAACAAAGTGTCGCAAACTACAGGGTGCTCGACCAAGTCAAAGCTATAAAGGCGGCTACTCTAGAAGTCCTAGGTGAGCCTGAAGACTTCGCTAACGCAACCGATCCGAAGAAGACAACGAAGGACTCTGAAACCACGGATTCTACACCCAAATCAGTAACCCTTTCGGGCTTGCTTAACGTCATTGATGGTGTCAATGCCACTGAAGGGAGAATAATTATCATGACGACAAACCATCCAGAGAAGCTTGATCCAGCACTGTATCGCGCTGGTCGTGTAGAGCGCAAGTTCGATATCTCCTACACAAGCAAAGCCAGCTCAATCATGACCTTCAAGCGCCTCTTTGATCACGACGTTTGTAAACGATACAACTCAGAAGCTATCCATCGTTTCGCTTTAGCCTTCCAGGCCCAGTTTCCGAGCAAGTCGCGCATCACTACTGCGGAGCTTGCCAAATACTGCGGTCAATATCGTGGAAGGCCGGATATTGCTGTCCGCGAATTTGCTGACTGGCTACAGCGTGGGGCGGAGAAGTTCTCATGTCCTGTTGACTACGCTAATCTAATTGATGAGGAGGGTATCTACAACGTTCCAGAGTCCTTTGATGATGAGCTCCTACAGGTTAGCGCGGATGATCTGGTGGATCCCATCACAGCCGTAGCATCCGGTATTGAGGTAGCTGCGAAGATACAAGGAGATCACCGAAAGTCGGGATTCTGGAACCCTTTTAAAGCCATCAATACTTGGCTCTTGGACTCTGGAGACCACACTGAAATTGAGTCTATCGAGGCTTCACTCTCAGGCGTCGAAGAATGTACAGAGCACACTATCGAGCTTTCAGCTGACCCACTGCATAACCGATCACTCCTAGAGCTACAGCACACCGACACTGAAACATGTCATATCGGAGAGCCCTCCCCGGAGCCCCTCGCGTTCGGTATAACATTCGACCCTCTAGATCTGTCGCTTGACGGTCGGAACGCACAAATCTCCGAAACCCGCATCGGCCCTGGTCTTGCGACGCCACAGCTGGGATGCTCATCAGCACTTTACCCCTCACCAATATACGACTTATCTCCAGGGTACGAGGACAGCGAGTGGAGTGATGATACTGAGCCTCTGCTTAAGAGCTATGTCTCGACTGTTGAAGCTTCCTCAGTTTCGTCAAACGAGTCGGCCTGGGACGAAGCGCATCATAATCAGGCTAGTCCTATTCGCTCGGTGGCCTCAGTCAAGTTCTCGGAGCCAGGGAAATTGGCGCTAGCATCGCCTCGCCCCATCGTTACAGACTCGGTTGCGTCTGAACACGAGCGCCATGATTCTGCTGTCGAAGACTCCGATACTGACGAGTTCGACACTGCAGAAGAGTAGCCTAGCCTACATAGTGAGCGACTGAAGAATCTGGTCGGAAACATAGTTCCTAGTAAAGGGGGCGTGTCTAGTCCCTCAAGCCGGATAATTGCACTGTGAGCTCAGGTCAGGCAACTGGATAGTATGTGTGGAAAGATTCAACATTAGTGAAATCTACCAGTATTAAATGTAAATACATCGCATTCTCATACATTCGTGTCATTAAAGGAAACAAAGTAAAAGTCTATTGGTATCAAAGAAACTCGTAACAACCGCATGCGCAAGAGGACACGCAGTCTCGGGTTATTGCCAGGGCTGGCTATCGTATCGTCCGTTATATTGAATGTGATCTGACGACGCCGACGACGTACTCCCTTGAGTATTGTGAGCCGCCGAGTGTGCCAGTATTTCCTCCTTGCTCCCCGCAAAGCTAATCTTATCGTCACTGTCCTTGCGACTATGGCTCTGGACCGTGAACTCTGTTGTTTTGATAACGGTCGAGGGGAGCTGGTCGTTGTTTGCTTTTCCGCTGGTAACGTGTACCTCCCATTGTTCCTGGTGCTCCGTGTTTGTGGCTAAAACGGAGCGTTGATGTCCCGTTCCTCGAACCGTTCCTAGCGCTACGGCCGCTGACCTGTTTCCTCCGTTGCTGTACGAGCTAGCACATCCACTCCGAGCGTTCCGAGTCAGGGCGACGAGGCGGTTAAGGATGCTGAATTCGAGCTTGAGCTTGATGCTGTACACGAGCGGCTTCCACGATGTCTGGATCTCGAACATATCCGCGAATTCGAGGCCTAGGATACTGAAGTCCAGGAGGATGACGAGCAAGTTGACGAAGATGAGGTGTTGGAGTAGGCTTTTCGTGCCAAAGTTTCCAATCGTACGTTCCATACGGAGGAGCTTCGTCGTTTCGTATACGTAGAGGCCGGAGATGATGAGTTCCTGGGCGATGAAGACACTGAGTTGGATCTTTTCGTAGATCTGGTAGGGCTGTACGAAGGGTGTGGGGTTGTCGGAATTGTTTCCGTAGACCAGGACGATGATGGGAATGTGGAGCCATATGGCGTTGGTAATGATCATAACCAGGACGGCTTTCAATTTCTTCCTATTGTGCATCACGATGTGTAGTCGCGAGTAAAGCACAACAGACTGTCCGGTGATCATCGCACACCATCCTACCAGGATGAATGTGGCGTAAATGTTCTTTTGCGGAATATTTGCGAGGTGCATGAGCGTGTAGCCGATGGCGTTGAAGACGATGCCCCATGTCGATATGGTGAAGCTCCAGAAGTAGAGCCCGCTCCGTCTCTTGAACAAGGTGAAAATGTAGACATTAAGTTCGAGGAAGTTGTAAAGTGCTATGCTCAGGAAGACGGCCGCAATGGTCTTGGAGACCACGATGTCGACTGCCATCGTGAGGCAAGAGAATGTGTGAGGAAAAAGCAGTCAACGAAGCGAAAGGTGGAGTTTGAAAGCGGATCTGGGGATCGCCTCCACAAGACTTGTTCAGCGTCCAGCTAGGTTCGGTGTAACCGGGGTATCGCCATGAATGGGTAATCTGAACCTTCCCATGCTACCTATCTCGATTTCAGCCGTACTGAGCCGCAACCGCAGGGGCTTTACGACATACCGATCCTGGTCCACGCGGAAACCGACCCAGCAAATCCCTCACACTGACAGTCTGTTTCGTCCGGGGAGGGCGGAAGACATCTCATGAGACCCTCCTTTGCTTGGCGACACATCATGTTCGCTTGCGTGAAAGCCCCCATTGGTGGGAGTTGAATGGGATTCAAGCCACGCTAGCTTGAATCGCAATCAGATATCGGTCCGTTCCTGCTAATCCTCAACGCGATGTCAGGTTGCGATTCGCTCCTGTAGCCTGGTCAGCTTCCCGTAGCTAGCATGTCCCCGTCCAATTCTATTTTCCTTGAAAGACCCCTTGGCTTTACGATCAAGCATCGTATGATGATCTGGACCGTATTATCTGTAAGATATTGCCATGGGTATTACAACGGCCAGCAGCCGATGAACCTCTGACCCCTTCACATCTCGCGTTCGGATACTATACGTGAGGCCTGGATGATCTCGGTACCATCGTCGGTGCCTCTTCTTGTCCATGCACAGTCGATGGAAGGTTCTCCGGATCGACAAAAAAGGAAACACAGGGCTAGAAGCTTCATGCGCTTCTTCGACCTCCACTAACGGACGATACCAATACTTGGTTCCCGGTGTCATGTAGAAAGCGCGTCGGTTTGATACCTCCTGCTTGGACCTCTTTGCTTGCAGTACGTGATTTAAAGTTTGAAGTACCTGCAGTATGGGGGAAGCGCGGTTCAGAGCTTCTAGTTTCTGTGACCATGTGCCAAGCAGACGGCGTGCTGTTCAGTCGCTGAGCCACGCGGCATGAACAAAATGCGGTCTTTGCATCATTTGATCAGTGAAAGATTTGCGCACTTCGAAATCGTGAATGTGTATTCCAGCAGCGTTGCATGATGAGACCCAACCTGCTCAGGTGCCAAAGAGGAGGCAGTGCTGTATCGCTTCGTGTTTTGTCTGGTGTCGAGGTGGCGTTTAGCAATGTAGGAGCCGGGAGGCTACCTTTCCATGGGGTCCGGGGTTACGCCGACTGGAGGTGGCGGCCCTTTTCTCGGGCCTCATGGGCTTAGCTTCCCCTGATGCTAGGCCTGAAGGTCACGTGCAGCTTTGCGAACCTGCGCATTGGACTCCAACCCCCGGGGGCCAATAGGTAATTAGTGAATGTTTAGTGAACGCCACCATGCAACAGCGGCCTGCAGGCGAACTCTGGCCTCGGCAAGGCGAACCTGATCAAGAACACACCGAACGCAGGTACTAGTACGTTGCATCTTTGAATCCTCTTGGGCAGCATTGTCACTTGGGCAGTATTCAATCTCTGGCATTGTGCAGCTCTGATATTTCAAATTACATTATTTGTCTATTTGTGCGGTACAACACATTATGGTATACTTTCAGTAATCTAGACAGTGACATTGACGGATTCGTCGATCACTGAATGGGTGCTCCAGAGGCGCCCAGGGTCGCGTAGAATAGCTTGGTCTGACCGGTGATGATCATCCGTCCTTCTCCCGCAAACTTGAAGTTGGCTGCTGTCGTACCAGTGTAGATCTTTCCAATGAGCTTGCCTGAAGGGTTGTAGACCCATACACCATCTCCGGCACCAGTGTAGACACGGCCCATGGAGTCGGTGTGTACACCTGTCATGGAACGTTAGCGATTGCATTCAAGGTTGCATGTCCACGTGCGAAACTTACCATCAGGGATACCAACGGGAAGGTAGGCGAAGGTCTTGCGGTTGCTAAAGGTACCATCCGCACAGACGTCGAACGAGTAGACCGACGCAGGGGCGGTGAAGTTGTAACCGTAGAAACCCATTGCAATACCAGTGTCGGCGACGTAAGCCTTCCTGCCATCGGGCGACATGGTGATTCCGTTGGGGTGACCGAAATCATCAGCAACAACGGTTAGCGCACCGGTGTCAAAGTTGTACCGGTACACCTGCTCTCTAATAGCGGGTACGGGACGGAAATCCTGGAGGTATCCGTAGAGAGTGTCGGTGAAGTAAAGATCGCCATTTGTTGGGTTAACGACCAAATCGTTCAGCGAGTTGAACTGACGACCGAAGTAGTTGTTCACAAGAGCTGGGATGGTTAGTCTCAATCCTTGTTTCTGGGTGAGATTGGGATACTCACTGGTGGTGTTGTACGGTGGCAGAGGGTTCATCATGTACAATGCCGATGGCACGTTGTCACCTTGGCCTTCACCGGCGAAGATGATGTTGCCCTTGTAGTTGGTACCGCCGTTAGGGTTGATAACCTGGGGGTTTGAGGTGTCGACGACAGTGACAGGTGCTGCCTCCAGGGATCCATTCCTGACTTTCTCGGCATCCGAAAGACTGATCTTTTGAATAATGGAAGACTTGTTCAGTCCGGTACCCGCAGCCTTCGCACCAGCGTTCTGGACGAAGAACACCTCCTCTGTCGGAGGGTACCACGTAACAGCCTCGTGGAAGAGCGGGTCCGACTCTGAGGTTGCGATGGTGGTCAACGAAGGGTTCTCGCCGATGACGTCGTAGAATTCCTCATCATAAATGTGGAAAGGCTTCTCCAGAAGAGAATCGGCCGTCACACTGGGCCAAACGAAGAGCTATGTCGTTGTTAGATCATTTCGAGCTTCATGAGGATGTAGAGATGAAAAACGTACCGATGTCGCATTAGCCTCAGAAGGTGGTGGGACTGTCTCCAAGACATTGAAGCTCTTCTGGTCAACGACCTGTGCAGACTCAGGTACTGTCCGCGCGAAAGCACAGCCAACTGCTGCGCTAGCAGCCAGGAAGATGGATGTAGATGGCATCTTGATGTGAGATTGACCGACTGTACATCTCTCAATCGCGGAGACTGCCCCATTATATGAAGCAGCTGTCCGGATAAACCCTTGACCGTTCTCGTCCCGGCAAAGAGAATATTAGATTATCTCGGCAGAACCCATAAAGCGGCATTTTCGTCATCATGCGGCTCGCTGGGAAACCATTTGCGGCATGGCATGGTGGAAGAGGGCCGATGGCGTTCAATTAGCCCAGGGTTAGAGAGGCCGGCGATGAGGCTAAGCGCAATGACCCCGTGGGGTTGGAAGGTGTCGGCATATCGCGACCCCGCCCTTGGAGTCGCGCAACGGATTTCAATTGCGTCAGAGGAAGCACGCTCATGACTATTGACGAAGAACCTTTCGCTCATTGGATCATTCTTCAATACCGAAAGTTTGTTGCGCGCAACTTGTAGGCTAAATTATCATACGGTACTTCGATTGCGCTTGTCGTATGTTCCTTGCTTCCCGATGCACACCAAGCCGCTGTGCCTTCTTGGCACAACAGTTTGACCGGTCGGGGTTACTCGACCCGCTACCCGTTACCGACGTGCTTTGGACAATGCACCAGAAGCCTAGATTCACCTTTTCGTATCCAAGGCCACGGGCGGAGATACATTGCCGCATGGGGTTGCCGCAGAATTGGAGACTCCTGGTCAATATGCCCATGTCCCTATATCTCCCAAAAAGCTTAGCCTTTTCTTATCGATACATCCCAGGTAAAATAGCTACGGATACTATGTGATCGGCCGTTCACGTGCAGATTTGACCGTAGGATTCAGCACTGTCGACATGCAAGTGCCTCCACGCCTTCTAGATCCTGAAATTCCAAGCTTCGGGCAGTCATTGTCAGCTCACAAACATTGGTCGAAGAGCTAGCTCATCGCTTTTGTCACTTAGCCCAGGAGGTAAGCACGCTTTCCGTGTCACTCGAATCAAGAAAGCCCCTCACGGCTTTTGCCCGTCCGAGACTACGACGCCCTACTTAGGTACTTTGCTTCTGATTAAGGAGGGAAGACGTAGTTCTACCGATGCGAATGAGAGGGAACAGCGTGATTGAACTCCAGCATAAGTCAACTTCAAATTGACTTCCAAAGACCAAAGAGGAGAGCCGAAAAAGTGCTTGAAAAGCAAGTCTATCAAGAAGGAGCTTACACGTCTCTCCCAATAGTCAGCTTATCTTCAGCGCCGGACACCAGAATATCTTGTCAAGTCAACCCAAGTGTGTCTTCCATACTAAAGTCGTAAGCATACGCGCATAGCCACGTTTGCTATGGCACGCGAGCCCTATATTACCGGCACTTCTAAGAATGCCAATAGAATTTCCTGACAAGCTATCCCTTCATACGCCATGCACAAGGCATGACATGACCGCACTTACAGAGAGAGATCAGTGGCTAGTCTGTCTGTCCTTACGGTGGCCTTGTATTTCCCGTGGAAGTAAGGATCATCCTTGTCGTATGTTCGGTATTTGAACAATTGTCTTGATGCATACACAGCACCAATACCCAGTGTAAGCCAAGGACGGAAGCCCAGTCTTGCGAAAGGGACTAAAACACGTGGCCTCCTCTCGCACCCTCCATCTTCCTTCATGGGCTGGAATAGACGCGATGGCAGTACAGTTTCAGCATATCACATCACATCACAAGTCGCAAGAAAAGACCAATGATTGGGTCATGAAATCGTGAGTGATATTGCTCTTTCAACATTACCCTTCCATGTCCGCCGTCCCCACCGCCGTAACCCAACCGGCCCCAAGAGACCCAGCCTCCACAACTCCACTCGAACCCCCTACGTTGATACAGTAAAGCCGTACCAGTCATTCAATACGAAAAGAGAAGAAAACAAGGAAGAAGAACGCCAATCCCCATTCGCGCTATTTTCCAGCTGCGAAGGTATCCTCGTGGGGGGATGCATATGCAACGCACAAACTCCGAGATAATGGCCAAACCCAAAACCTGCCCGAAAAAGGGACAACCTTGTTACCCCAAGATATCGTGGCCGTAACGTTCAGAAGCTCGTAATAAGAACAGTGGTGAGAAAACAAAGGAAAAGTATAAAACAGAAAACAGACAACTCGTCGCAGAGTGAGTCGTGAAGCATCAGAAGTGCTTTTCCCTTTTTTCGATCTCAAAACGCCAGATCGTCAAATAGTGTACAAGGGTGATGTTGATGATGATGATGTCGAGGTACCACAGTATCGCAGGACATTCGGAAAATGGCTGCAGATGCACGTCGTAACCAAGACAGTGTTTGCGCGGAGTAAACGGAGCGGAGTAGTAACAAGAAAACAATAGTGAATGATGAGCAGCCTCGCGCAAGCGCTTAGCTCATATCCATCATGTCCTCGAAGAGGCCGTCCTGGTGTTCATCGGCGTAAGTGGCAAGGACCTCATCGCTGGGTCCGAAATTGCCTTCGTAGATGGTGGCACCAGCGCGGCGTCTTGACTCAACCCATCGGCAACCGTAGCATTGAAGGACTTGCTCGGCAGTTGGTCGCATGTCGGGGTCCCGGTTCAGCATGGCGTAAACGACGTGGTCCATCGAGTTAGGGTCGTTGCGCTGCACCATGAATGAAGGTGCGCGGGCCAGCTCCTCCTCAGGGTTAGAGGCTGGCTTGACTGTAATGGACGCCATTGAGTCTTCTGCGGCATCTGACATGAGGAAGCCATCCATAGAAGGCCTCGCTGGCTCAGAGACCGGGTCGCCATGGGAGTCCCGACTCAGTGTGCTACTGTCGGCGCTCCAAGTTAGACTGGGAAGCACGTTCTCAAACTCGCCCGATCGTAGCTTTTGCCAGTAGTCGCCATTCTCGGGAATAACGCAGTTGCCAGCAATCTCAGCCAGCATCATACCAAGGGCAAAGACGTCCGCAGGCTTATCGAATCGACCAGAGAGTTGCTCGGGTGCAAGGTAGTGGCGGTCGCCTTCGCCATCAATGCCAGCTGGAGCTGGCCACTGACTCGCTAAACCGAAGTCGGCAATCTTCAGTCCACCCTCAAAGTCGATGAGGATGTTAGCAGGCTTAAGGTCGAGATGGATGTAGCCAGCATCGTGAATGGATTTGAGACCCTGCAAAAGGATTAGTGGTGTTGTGAACAAAGACTATAATTAGACATACCATCAGAAGTTCGAGCAGGATCTTCCAGATGCGGAAGTCATCGAGACGGCTATTAAAGCCAACGGTGTCGAGGTATTTCCTCAAGTTACCGCCCTCGCAATACTCGGTCTGGATGTATAGGTGTTGGTCAAATTCCCAGTGGGTCTTGATGTCCAACACATGCTCGTGGCCCTGGAGAGCGTAGAGGATGTCGACCTCACGCATCTTCTTCTGACGGTCTCCTGCGCCAATGTAGGCCTTCTTCGACTTCTTTACAACCCATACTTGGCTGCCGGCGGGCGACCTCAGCGGCGAGACCTTGACCGGCTGACTCACACGGTACACTGTAGAGAATTCGCCCTCTCCGCCATCGAGAGGCTTGATCTCATGGAATCGTTCACTCAAGGACTCATCCACGTCGTTCTTTGTTAGACCGATGGGGATGGCTCCTTGGACACTTCCAAAGAAGCCGGAGTCACGTGGCGTTGTCGGTGTGGCGGGCGCAAAGGAGCCAAAGCTGCTGTTGAAAGGGAACGATCCCCGTCGGTTACCGGAGATCGACAGCTTGCTCGCATCGAGAGGGGCGAAAGACTCGTGCGCGGGAGTCTGTGGTGACGGTGCGCCAAAGAGGCTTCCAGCTGCTGTAGAATGTTTAGTATTGCTTTCGCTATCCGATGACTGGAGAGATGTGCGGGCAACCCGCCGCGAAAGAGACAGAGGGCTAGCCAAAGTATTGGCTTGCCGCAGCAGTCGACTCCTATTCGCGTTGAGGGCATATGCGGAGGGGGACTTATTAACCGTTGACTCAGACTCAGCGTCCTCTGACAAGCTGTCTTCATCCGGAAAAGTCACTGAATCTATACGAGATGTGTACTTACTCGTTGGCCGACCATCATTATCGGGTACTGCAAACGTGTCTTGGCCAATGGAAGGGCGCGAGCGGAACGTCTTACGGCGCAGGCTGCTCTCCTTTGAACGACGGCTGGACCCATGACTGGGCTTGGTCGGTGTGGGTGGCATGTCATCCGCGCTGGATTGACTGTCGCCCATCCGGTTCGCTGTCGGTGATTGTGTGTCCGGCTGGACATCCTCATCGTTATCTCCGTCGATACTCACAAAGCTGCCTCGGCGTTGCATGGTACCGCTCATACCACCGAAGATGCTTGGTCGACTGCCGAAAGCCTCTGTTGAAAACTTGGATACGTTTGCACTGAACGGTGTGCTAGGCGTGCCGAACTGATGTTGCGGGCGAGCTTCATTGCCAAAGAGGCTGCCACTCCTCTTGACCAAGGGTGTGTCAAGGTTGACAGTGCGGTCTGCTGCGGCAGGGGGGAAAGACTGGCGCTTTGATGGCGTGTCGGGCATGACATAGATGCCTCCTGCTGCAGGCTCATCCGCATTGCGGTTCTTCTTGGACAGAAGGCCGGTCGAGAAGGCGACAGGTGCCGGTGGCGCAATCTTGAAGGGTGTGTCGAACGAGTCTTGCGTCGACTGCTCGCCATCTGGGGCATGTGGGCGCCCGATACCGATGGGAAGTGAGCGAGAGAAGTGTGGGTTGTTGGGCATCGGAGGCGGGGGGAATGCAGGGCCGCCCCATTGAACGGCTGGAGCCCGGGGAGGAGCCATTGGTGTGCCGCTCAGGCTGGATGAAGCAGAAGATGGTGTATGCGCGTGTGAGAGTGGGTGCGGCTGTGCTGCACCGGCTCCGCGAGGGAATGGCGTTGGCAAGCCCATGCGCCCGGCGTCAAAGGTAGACTTGCGGAAAGGCGTCTGGACGGGCGGTGTTTGGGTGGTTGAGTTAACGGTGCTGTCGAGGGACATGCGGTTGCGCGTCTTGGAGGCAGCCGGCCCAGGCATTGCGAACTCGCCATCGTTGCTCGGCTTCCGCGGGGTGTTGGATCGCTGTGATAGGGTCGACCTGCGCAGTGACGTTGTGCGGCGGACTGGTGATGTAGCACCCGAAATAGGTGAGCTGTTGAAGGAGAAGCCGTTCGTCATGTCATTGTACAAGCGCGAGCTCTCATCGGCAGAGATGCGCGGTGCGGGGGACGGGTCGAATATGCTCTCGAAGTCGTTTCCGAGGCTCGACACGCCGTGCAGGCTCCGGCGCTTTGCCATGGGACTGGATCCGGGCGAACCGCTGAGGTTCATCAGTCCATCATTGCGCTTGAGCGGGCTTGACTTTGCTGGTGGCGCGGGCGACAGCTCGGGGCGGCGCGCAAACTCGAACTTGATGGGCTTGTCGTCGACTTCTAGTCGCTTGTCCATGTCCATGGTGTCCGGGGACTCTGCGCTTGGGCGTCGCGCCGGGATGTTTTCTTGGCCGGGCGAGTGTCGCGTAATGAAGGGCGTCGCGTTGCCCACGTCGGAGGTCTCGGCCAAGGCGCGTCGCCGGGGACTCTTGGAGTTGCTGTTGCGCGTGCGCGGCGATGACCGGAAAGGGCCTGAGCGTCGCAAGGAGAACTTCTTCTTGGCCGGTGCAGCTTGCGCTAGTGGTGACTCAGGGAAGTTGGCGATGGGGCTGGTGACCTTGTTCGCCTTGGGAGAGAATGCGCGCGCAATGGCGAGGGGCGAGATGGGGGAGCGGGGCGTGTCGGAGTTGCGGAGTTGGAAGCGCGACTGTTTGGAGGGTGAGCGCGACAGAGAGCGGCGGAGCTCCTGGAGGTGGGAGAAGTGGGTGCTGTCGAGTCGATAGCTGTGGGGTCCGGTTGGTGAGGGAAAGTGCATGGTGCCACATTCGCGACTGGGCGAATATCCGTAATCCATGGCTCGCGTAGTGGGAGCCGTCTGGAGTGAGTCGGGATGTTTTGGGATGAGACGGGCAGATGGCGGGCGGCGATGTCTCCCGTGACGTGTTGACGTGTTTTAGGCAGGCGCAGAGGGCATGGAGATGAGTGCAGTCTTCAGTCGATAGCGATGGCGCGGTAGTCCTGCTGGCGCGTGGTGGATGCGGACCGTGGTATGAATGCGTGGAATGTCGTCGGCAGGCGCGCGATGGCGTAGTGCTCGATGCTGGCCGGGTTCCGTGATTCCACCTTCAACAAGCAACGGCCGAAGTCCGGTGGTGCTCCATACAAGGCCTGGTGATGGAGGGTCCTGGTGGGGAAAGGATGGCTGGAGGTGGAGAGAGCGTGTTGATGTTGACGGCGTGTCGGAGGGTGATTTGCTGTGTCGTGTACTGGGGAAGCGAGGGCGCAGGCGTCGCGTGTTTACCTCCGCACGTTAGGCAAGTATAGTCGCAACACACGGCAGGCGCGTCACAACGCGATGATGCAATGGCGAGGGGAGAGTGCAAGCGATCGAGCGATGGAGAGACCCTTCTTGCGCTCGATAGCGATCGGCTGGGAATGCAGTGGTATATGAGAAGAGACGCGTTCTCTCATGTGCAGGGTGTCTTTTCGCCGGGCGTGTGGCAGGAAAGTTGGGGCGTCGGGGCCCGTGCGTCCCAACCCGCCTATTACTTCGTGACGCCCTGCAGCGAAGCCCGTTAGCCCTGCCTGCCAATCGAATCCACGGCTGCAGCACAAAGTGAAGCAGTCATAGAGGCGACCCGAGTAGGCTCTGCAAATATAGACACGTAGAGCTCCACCGCTGCCAGCCTGCTGCACGTCTGTTGCACTGCGAGGCGCTGCTGCGGAGCTCTTGCCACGTTCAGGTGCGCATGTTTACATGCCGTGTTTGTTGATCAACAAGCAGAATCAAAACAACACCAAATCCTCGCCACCACCACATCTTCCCCAACCACAGTATCGGCACCAGGGCGCTCGAACCACGCGTCGACCTATCCCCCCTTCTATGCCCAAATTAGCAAATCTTATCGTCTTCATGCCATCGGGTGGCCGAGTCGCGCGGAATAGGGGCTCCAGCTTTGCGCCCGCCTGCCACCAGTTCGGCGGCCCGCGTCACAATCTTAGCCCTCCCCATTATGATTGCCTCTGCAGCTCGCCTGCAGCCTCCCTATCGATTGCACGCATCTTCGCCTATTCAGCTATCGATAGGCTTTGCGAGTCGTGGGAAACATCTGCTTGTCCATATTGCTTTGCCTGCAGTTTCAGCTGACTGCCTGAGCAAAGTTTATGGGTGTCGTCATCAGGACCCTTCCAGCTGATTCTGAGTATTGCCCAGGACGCGTCTTCGCGTTGTTTGCGTCAACAGCGCCGTACAACCGGACTCCCCTTCCTGGCTCGAATTTGTCCGATCGCACAGCTTGCTGCGATCGAGGGTTTTGCTCATGATGTTTGGTCTGCACCTAGCCATCTGTCCATCCCCATGGCGTCGGGATCGAGAATCTTGGTTACACATGACGTAGTCTTGTGATCTCCCCCCAGCTTTCGATGTGAGAGCCATCCCGTGAACGCTGAGCGGATGAGCTATCGATATGATACGCGCTAAAACCTCACAAAGGCTGTTGATAAGTGGTTTTAGGAGGCGGACCGTGTGCCGCTCGATAGTCTCTTCGAGAGAAGCGTGCTCACGAGGCCTTCTTTGAGGCCACGCTTCGTGATGGTTGCAACTACTTCACCACTAATCTCCGGGAAGGTGCGGTAACGGATCGTACCTGCTTCATCGATCAGACGTAAAAGCACGTGGGCATCGTCCGTCACGCGGCAAGATCATCGCGTCATCGTGAAAAACAACTTCCCAATACCGCGAATTCGCAAATCTGCATCATGTGGCCGCATCTGCGACCTCATTGTTATTCCACTAGAAAGATCCCCGCTAGCCTACCGTTCAACATACAGTACTGCAGGAACGCGCTCTGGATGCCATGTTTTCCTGTTTCATCATCGCCGTACCTGCCTTAGCCTCTCGCACGCTTCCCCCTTCTACGTCCACATTGATAGTCATCTATCGTTATTACCTTCCGACATCGGGATTACCCCATGCCCTCAATCTAGTAGGAAGTTCGCAGAGTGGTCTGTGGAATGAACCTGAACACGCTTGAACACAAGATTTGCTGCAGCCTGCATCTTGACCAGTTCCGCAAGACGCGACATTGCATCGACAGAGTTTGGCTCGGTATTCAAAGGAGAAACGCGCTATGGGCATACAGCGACATGTCTTGCAGCCAGCCTTAGCCGCACCTGCAGCGGGCATCAGCCTTATGATACCCCAAGTTTGATGTTTCAACGCGTGTTTCAGGTTCGCTACTTCGTGGCTCTGATTATTGTCAAGGCCATGTGGCTTGTCGCCCTGTTCAGTCACTGTGGTAACATCTGCTGGACTGTCGCCCTGTCTATGATTCCCATGGTAACTATTTCTAGTCGTCTCACTAGACTTGATGATATTGCGGGGAGATGAGTTGGCTTTTCAACAGGAGGTTCTCGGGGCCAGCATCACGACCGTGGATGGACGGCCACAAGGTAAGACTTTACGTCAAAAACTTGTTGAAGCTGTTGTCACAAACAACAAAACTTCAGCAATCAAGGTTTCACCCAGGAGTTTGTCTAAGAAAACTCACATTGCTTGCGCGTCAGAAAGCGGAGAAGAGAGTATCGGTCGGACTTGGGCCGAATAATAGAAGCCCAACATCGACAGCTGTCAAGAGTGGCGAACACAGGGTCCTCCCGTGCCAGCATTTTGGGATCTACAGGGTCTGGAGATGATCTGTTCCCACTGTTCATCCCGTCGCTAAGGTGACGCAAGATGTGCTGCCGTAGATGCCCAATGCTGCGCGTCTTCTTCGTATTGCGCATATTGCGGCCACTAGAAGATCCTTGGGGGCTATATTCGGGCATGGACCGTGTGAATTGTCCCCTTATCGTGGACTCTTCGGGTAGAGTCTGGATGACGACGAAGCTCTGCTCGGACATCTTCGAGTAAGTCAGATAAGAAAGAAGTACCGTAGTGTTGGTCGAGTCTGATACCGTGTGTTGTAATTTGTAACACAGTTTGACCAAAGGTTGCATTACAGATACTACCACGAACTTAGTTGAAAATCTGGAATAGCTGACAACTGCGATGGCTGTCTCGTGTTTCAAATCGAAATGACGATACCATGTCTAGCATTTGTCGCATGCGGGGTGAAAGAATGAATTGATGCACGTGCGATGCCTGCAACGCTGAAGGCACCATGTCTACAGCAGCATGTATTTTTAACGCGTTCATGACCACAGAAGAGTGCAGTGGTGATGTGAGGTATGAGTCCCCATAGCCGGATGGAAAAACTTTGTTCCCGTGGGTTGCCAGTCAATGGCGGGGTGAGTCAAATCAAAAAGTTGGCGGGGCATATATCTCGTCGCGCAGCCCACACGAGCAACACCGAACATCGCAACAATGGCGGACGAACAACCTGCACAACAGCCACCGGCTGCCGAGACCAAGGACTTGCACACCGACCCAGTCACCGGCGAGAAAATCTCCAAGAGTGAACTGAAGCGTCGCCAGAAGCAGCGCGAGAAGGACGAGAAGAAGAAGGAGAAGGAGGCGTCGCTACCTGCGCGGCCCAAGAAGGAGAAGAAGGACGATGTCGAGGAATTGAACCCAAACGTGCGCATCGAACTTCCCTCTTTCAACTGATCTGGTTACTCACCAACTGTAGCAATATTTCGAGATCCGGTCTAACAAGATCAACGCTCTCCGCGCCTCCAAGCAACCCAACCCGTACCCGCACAAGTTCCACACCAACTACAAGCTCGCCGACTATGTTCGCGACTACTCGCACCTCAAGAAGGGAGAGACTGAGCCCGACAAGGAGATTCGCATCGGTCTCCGCGTCATGACACAGCGCTCTGCTTCCAACGCGCTGCACTTCTACGTTTGTACGTACATCGGATACAACAATACTTTCATAGCTGATAACATTCAGGCAAGGCTGAGGGTGTCAACATCCAGGTCATGTGTCAATTGCAGGAAGCCAAGGCCGACGTACCCTTCGAGAAGCAGCATGAGAACATCCAGCGAGGAGACATCATCGGTGTCATCGGATACCCAGGTCGCACCAGCCCCAAGAAGGGTGGTGAGGGTGAGCTGAGCATCTTCGCGCGCGAGGTGATCCTTCTCACACCCTGCTTGAGAATGTTGCCGACGGAGCACTTGTGAGTTTACCTCAGAGCTTCAGCAATGGTGATACTAAAACTGTACAGTGGCTACAAGGACCAGGAGCAACGTCACCGCAACCGATTCCTCGATCTCATCATGAACGACTCAACACGCAACACCTTCATTACTCGGAGCAGGATTATCAAGGCTGTTCGCAAGTACCTCGACGAACGGGACTTCCTGGAAGTTCAGACGCCTATGATGAACAAGATTGCTGGTGGTGCGACCGCGCGACCATTCAAGACATACCACAACGAACTCGACATGGAGCTCTACATGCGTATCGCGCCCGAGCTATACCTCAAGGAGCTTGTAGTTGGAGGTCTGGAGAGGGTATACGAGATCGGCCGTCAATTCCGTAACGAGGGTATCGATCTTACCCACAACCCCGAGTTCACCACCTGCGAATTCTACATGGCATACGCCGACTACAACGACGTCCTGAACATGACCGAGGAGCTCGTCAGTGAACTGGTCAAAGAGGTTACAGGTGGTTACGAGACTGTCTACCACACTCAGAGCGGAGAGGTCTACAACGTGAACTGGGCAAGACCATGGAGGCGAGTCGAGATGATTCCGGCATTGGAGGAGGCCACCGGCGAGAAGTTCCCACCAGCGGATCAGCTCCACACTGCCGAGACTAATGAGTTCCTCAAGAATGTACTCAAGAAGGTCAAGGTCGACTGCTCAGAACCCCGCACCAACTCAAGAATGATTGACAAGTTGGTTGGTGAGTTCATCGAGGAGACTGCTATCAACCCTACATTCATCATCGGTCACCCGGAGGTCATGTCGCCACTCGCAAAATACCACCGTGACATCCCTGGTCTCTGCGAGCGTTTTGAGGCCTTTGTATGCAAGAAAGAGATCTGCAACGCTTACACCGAGCTTAACGACCCCTTCGATCAGCGCCTGCGATTCGTAAGTTCAAACTACTTGCGTTGATAAGATGCATATTAACATGTACATAGGAAGAGCAAGCGAACCAGAAGGCGGCTGGTGACGACGAAGCACAGCTCATTGACGAGACCTTCTGTCAGTCGCTCGAATACGGTCTACCACCCACCGGTGGTTGGGGTATGGGCATTGACCGTCTGGTCATGTTCTTGACCGACCACTACTCCATCAAGGAGGTGCTCACCTTCCCCTTCATGAAGGACATTATCGAGGTCAAGACGCCCGCGGCGGAGGTCGTCGATGTAACGCCCAAGCCCACTGAGGGCATTCGTAAGTCCATCTTAGTCTGATGTAATTGAAGTTTGCTAATGCAATTCAGCACACAAATAGTTTCAACGTAGCATTACTGGCGTATGGGATGGTTTGGCAATCATAGGAATGGATACGGATCATGAGCCATGTTTCACGAATGTGTCAGATCTAGACAACTGAATATGAAAACATGAACGACTCTGGGACGGACGAAGAAGCTCAAATTCCGAATTGACAGTGTTCTCGTGATGCACCCCAGAGATATATACCAAGTCACTTCCTGCGAACGCTTTGCTTGGAATACGGAAAATACCTTTGGGTGGTTTGCGGCGTGAAGGACAACTCTAGGAGGAGAAAGAGCCTATTCGTATATAATAGGCACTCTCTTGGACGAGTGCAGGCATGGTCGCGTGTTTTATTCGTGACGAGAGACCGGTGCCAATTCCTGAGTATAACACGACAGTGTGATCGCGTGCTGTATGTGGACAATGGGTTTCGGTTTTCGGCTCCCCGCCCGCGGGCCCTGCCGCAGCGTTTAATGCCCGAACCGTGAACCGCGACACCATTGCCGCAACATTATCGGCGTACGTGAACTTGTGCCGAGCGGGAGGCCTATGAATAGATTGGTAGCTCATATATGATACTCGGAATCGAATACTAATGAATCTCCATTTCAACTCTCCGTCTTTCGTCAACGCCTTGCTACATTTCCGGATACAGATTGCGGCATACTAGGAAGATAGATATACACTACATCGAGAGGAAGACTATATCAAATATGGCGGCACCAGGGGGCAAGTTTTTCATCCAGGAGAAGTTGAAGACGCCGGCGAAGCACCATGAGTCTTATGAGCAGCTGTGGGAGACGAAGTGGAAGAAGCCTGTATGTTCATCACCAGTCACTCAAATTACACATACGAAGACTGCAACCATATGATTTCAAACTCACTGATTCTTGATAGGCAGAAATGGGCGTCTACCCCTTCATGTTCGGCACTGCCTCCGACTTCGAGCCGATAGTAAAAGAGATGGTATCCAAAGACATGAAAGAGCCCTATAATTGGGACGAATACGCCAAAATCTACTTCCCACAGGCCGAAAAGCTCAAGTCCATAGCCGAAGAAGCCGAGAAGAATGGCGAAAAAGAGAAAGCATCAGAGTACTACCTACGCTCCAGCGCCGTGTACCGCATCAGCCGCTTCCCAGCGCCACGCAGCGAAGTCCAGCGCGAAGCCTGGAAACTAGGCAAAGAAGTATGCATCAAAGGCCTAGGAATGCGGGAACACCCCGTCCACGAAGTCATGGTCCCACACAAACACCGCAACCAAGACGAAGGCGAACACATACCCGTGTACCACCTCGTCCCTGAAGGCGCATCGAAAGAAAACCCCGTACCCACCCTCATCATCTTTACCGGACTAGACGGATACCGCACCGAACTAGCCGTATGGATGGAAGGCTGGCGCCGTGTCGGCGTCGCAACCATTGTCCTCGAGATACCCGGCACAGGCGACTGTCCAGCCACGGCGTCCGACCCAACGTCTCCAGACCGTCTGTACAGCTCGCTCTTCGACTGGGTAGCCACACAACCGCGTCTCGATGCAAAGAAAATCGCTATCTGGGCCTTCAGCACAGGCGGCTACTACGCCATGCGCGTCGCGCATACACACGCTTCTAAGCTTGCGGGCGTCGTGGCTCTCGGCGGCGGCTGCCACCACATGTTCGCTCCCGAATGGCTGGACAATGTAAACCACCTCGAGTACCCCTTCGACCTCGCCAACACACTGGCCTACAAATGGGGCTATGGCAACGACGTCGACGCCTTCAAGAAGGAAGCTATGAGCAAGTTCTCGTTGCTGAATGATGGCACGCTGGATAAGCAGGAGTGTGCGAGGTTGTTGCTGGTGAATGGGACGGAAGATGAGATTTTCCCGATTGATGACTATTATCTTGCGTTGATGCATGGGGCGCCAAAAGAGGCACGGTTTGTGCAGGGGTTCAAGCATATGGGGGAGCCGGAGAGCTTCTTTGTTATTATCAAGTGGCTGTATAAGTTGTTTGGGTTGCAGGCGGAGGTGGGGACGATTATGGCTACGTTGCCTTTTAAGCCGAAGTACTGAGCGGCTGGGTGAATAGCGAAAGAGCTATAATGAGGGATACGAAACCTGAAGAATGCAGACGATGTCTCCTTTCCGTTCCATGAACTTCTTGTTACACTCTCTTAGTAGAGAAGCGCTCCAAGTTCTCAGTGATCTCTTTCCCCTCATCTTCCCCAGAGAGACCACTCAAGAGATGCAAAATTTGGATCCAAATGCGACCAAAATAAGTCCCCAAGAACAGCGAGCCCGCAGAGCCCGCAGAGTCATGTCGTAGTCGTCGTCGTTTTCAGGAAAGAACACATATTTTTGCCCTGTAAAATCTTCTGGTAACAAACAAAAGGCAGGAGTGTGGGTGAAGAAAGAAGATACAAGACCAGAGAAAGATGTACCTTTATACCCGAGCTCTCATCTCTCTGTATCTACTCATGCTTCGTAGCATGTGAATTTTCAATAATCGCCTCTCCTTGCCCAATCTCCATGTCCTTTCTCTGAGCTTCATTGATCTTGAGCGCCGGAGCGGATAGGGATGGCACATCAGTTCTAATTTCAGGATTTTCGAAGCCGAATGCTCACAGAGAAACATGTTCTCGTATCTGTTGATCTTTTGAAAGGCGGACCATTGCTCATGCTGCGCAATTGTGCTCTTTTCGATACCGAAAGCTCAAAGAAAGACATGTCAAAGTAGGCTTCGGTTTTGAGAGAAACAGACATATTGAGGTCTTCAATTGTTTTTGGAAAGGGTAAGAGCAGAAGGCTGGAATGTAGACACGAAGTCGAAAGACGAAGACCTGGGTACTCTTCATAGTGATGTATGCACTTTAAGCGCTTCCCAGACATGCGTGCTTTCTCGGCAACATTGACAAGAAGAGGCAGGCGGATACTGCGTAGGTAGCGTCGCGCTTTCTCAGGGCGGGAAACAACATGTTTTTTGTGCAGGGCGGCTTTGAGTTATGCCAGCGTAGTGTCCAGATGCAGACATGCGCCATCGATCTGGTAGTTTTGGCGCAACTGAAGCAGGCAAGGCTGACCATGGTCTCGCCTCCTGTGCTTTTTGGAAACAGTGGAAGAGACATGGGTTATGCTCTCGTGTTTTTTTATTCTAAAAAGGGTAACGTGTGATAGAGAAGACATGAAGCAGGGCCTTGGGCGAGAGCAATTTATACCTTCCGCCCATGCGCGAGACAACACGTGCATGCAATCCTTTCTTTCGGTGTCACTGGTTTAAGCCATCGGATGGCTCCTTGCAACGGTTTACAGCATCAGTCAAAAGTACAACAATGCCCATTATTATGTACACTTTTTTTTGTACACGTAACGCCAATAATGCATCACTCCCATCTTTCCCGTCACCTTCGAAACCGTCCATCCATCAGTCGTGACCACTTCAAAACGTCGAACCCCATCAGCTATGTATTTGTTCCGATATCCCAACACTCTCACCCCTTGATATCACCCTTCAACCCACCATCAACACCACCCTTGCCGAATCTGTATCCGAAACTGACGGCAACAGCGCAGAACAGTCCGAAGCAGAGCAGCGTAGGTCCCCAGCGATCGTGGTACGTAACCGCTCTCCTTTCCTTGATCTTGTTCACTCTCCACAGGTACAAGCCTGCACTGTAGCACAGCGCAATACAAGCAATGATGGTA
>Ga0265780_10001461_pt1 | contig 33131 bp, 32 predicted proteins | sample P1T30metagenome_FD_192432 | JGI IMG/M metagenome (GOLD analysis project Ga0265780, IMG submission 192432) | Plant litter microbial communities from East Loma Ridge, Irvine, California - P1 T30 | ecosystem: Environmental > Terrestrial > Plant litter > Unclassified | place: USA: California...
TCGGCTCGTCGCTATCTGTCCTCAGCGCGATCGCAAATGTTTCGAGGACCCGATCAAAATCATGATCGCGCACCGTCAATAGCACAAGATAGGCCAGCGCCTTTACGATCGGCCCCTCATCGACCCCACTCTTCATGATGCGCGCAAAGAGGTAGACCAGATTGAACATGCCGTATTGAAAGGTTTTGAGCACCGCATCGCCTGGAGCCGCGCCTGCCCAAGGGCGTTCGTCGATGCTCCCATGCGCAAATTCATTGGCGATTAGCGCGAAACGCTCCACCACGCCGAGCTCAAGCGTTTCGCGCTCGCTCCAGATGCGCTTGATGCGCTCGATCGAGCTATATTCCAGCAGGTTCCAGAAACGGTCGCGGATTGCGTGGAGATAGCCCGCCGAGCTGAGCCCCCCCTCGAACAAGCGGAGTACGGTGGCCGGTTGCTGCGCGAGCATCCGCTCCAGCGAAGCGCGATCCCACAATAGGATCTGTGGCTTGGGGAACCGCGCCTGCCATTTACCCAATCCCGCGTTGGGTTGGTGAACGTCGTGTTCGTCGCGATAACCAGGCAATCGACGCTCTGATCCGCTAGCACATTATTGCAAGCAACTTTCACCGCCTCGGTCTCAAGCGTGCCGATGCGTCCCTTGCACTCCACCCACCATCGACGCCCGACGATCTGGCCCTTATCGTCGGGAACATAGAAGCGAGCCTCGATGTCGCGGCCGCCATCGGCGGTGCCGGCGCCGGTGCCACCCAAACGCCATGCAATGTCTCGCCCGCCCATGCCGTCGAGCAGCCAGAACAGGCATTCCTCGAGCGCGTGCCCCTTCAGCTCGTCGAACGGGATCTCGCTCGGAAGAAGCCAGCTTATTTCCTCCTCCTCGTGGGCCATGTCCGTGCCCGGCCTAGGCTACCGCCGAGACGAGGCCGGCGTCGCCGCGCGGCAACAGCTCGTGAACCTCAAAAGGAATGCCAGCACTGCGGCACTTGCGGGCGAGAAACTCGGCTTCCGAACTGTCATGCGTCGACAGGATGACCTGATAGCCTAGCTCGCGAACCATCTGCCGCATGAGGTCCATGAACGCGCTCGCGTGAATGATGTCATTATGCTGCAACGGATCGTCGAGCAGCAACCCGCGCCAGCGCGACCAGGAAAAGGTCGTGCTCGCCGCAAGCAGCGCGCTGACGCTGAGCGCGGACAGTTGGCCTTCGCTGAAGAAATAATTCGGATTGATCTCGAGCTGGCTAGTGGTTCCGTCAGTGCCGGTGTGAATGATCGCCGGCCGCAATTCCGAGCGCGTCGCGTGATGCTCGGCGCGGTAGATGATTGACGCATCCGACCAGGTCATGAGCGTGCGTGAGAAGCGCTGGATCGTGTTGTTGAGCGGCTTCAGCACATCATCAGCAAATTCCTCGGCGCGGGTCTGCATCTTGGCCCCGACCTCTTCCATCCGATCTCGCGCGCGCTGAGCAATCTCGAGCTGCGCCTCGGCCGCTGCCACATCGGCCTGCAGCTTTTCCGTCGCCTCGGCTTCGGTTGCGACACCCTTTTCGCGGACTGTTGCCGCGATCGCGCCGCCCCGCGCCTGCAACTGCTGGTCGTTCTGCCAGATGCGAAGCCCGTTGATCAGATCGGTATGGGAGGACGCAATCGGTTCGGCGCGCGCCATCCGCTCCGTCACCTGCGAGCGCAGCTGCGCGACGCGGGAAGGGTCGGGGTCGCCGGTTTGACCGAGCTGGCTCCAGCGACCGACAAGATTCCCGCGGGTTTCGGCCAGCTTGTCCAGATCGGCATTGATGGTCGCAAGGCTCGCATCCTCGCGAGCGATCGCCGCGGCGAGACCGTCGCGTGCAACGCGGGCGGCATCGAGCGCCTCTCGGCCGGACTGGAGCTGTTCTCCGATCACACGCGCTTCGGCCTGCGCAGCGGTTTCCTCCTGGGCAAGCGGCGCGAGTAAGCCGCCGCCGCGCGTCCAGAGTTCGGGATGCTGGGTTAGCAACGAGCGCGCTGCCTCCAGGTCGGACGACGCGTTTGCGAGCACCCGCTCGAGACTGAGGCGTTTGACCCGTTCGGCCTCGATTGCGGCCTGCGCATCCGCGAGACCGGCATCGAGGGTGTCTTGCGGCGGCGCCTCCGATATCTGGCGATCGAACGCATCAAGGTTCGCACGAAGCGCGATCACGGCGCCGTCGTCATAATGGGAATCAGAGGCGCCCCCGGCCTCGACCAGCTGCTGTACGAGATTTGCCTCGCGCGCCTGCTCGGTGGTCAGTGCGGTCCCCAGTTGGGCACTTTCGACGAGGCCGCGGTCGATGTCGGCAAGCTGGCGGGTAAGGTCTTCCCGGCGCACCTTCGCGGCAGCGAGGGCATTACCGAGTTCGGCAGCCGGCGCCGAATCTGTGGAGGCATTGGCCAGTGCAAGTGCTTTTAGCTGACCGACCTCGAACGGCGTCGCGCACACCGGGCAACTGGTGTCGTCTTGCGACAATTGATGAGCGATCCGCGAGACCGCCTCCGCCAGTGTCCGGGCACGCTCGTCATGGCTTTCCAAGTCGCGAGTCAGGCGCGCGATCTCGTCGGCGATGGCCGTGACGTCTGTGGCCAGTGCCGCGCGCTTGCCGCGAAGCGCGGGTTCATCGAGAGCGTCCGCGAGCGGCTTGAGGCGTTGGATTTCGGCGCGAACGGTACGCAACGATGAGGAGAATTGCGCCCGCAGCCTCGCGGCATCCATTTGGCCGGAAATCTTGTTGCGTTCAGCACGAAGCGCCGTCGCGGCCTCAATCGCCGTTCGGCTTGTCATCAGGCGAGCTTCTGCGCGCTCGGCATCTGTCTTCGACGTGACAAGTTGGCGTTCAGCATCCGCTATCTGGGCGGTGCAGCGGTCCAACTGCTCCATCGCACGCGACGCACGCGCAAGCGACGCAGCACGCGCCTGGTTCTGGGCCGCGCGCTGTTCGGTGCGTGATAGAGCTGTCGTAGCAGTGACGAGACTGGCCTCAGCGTTGCTCAGCGCCTCGATCAATTGCGTGCGGCGATCGATGATCTCCTGCGCCAGCTTCGACTTCTGGATACTCTGATGGCCCGAGCCGCTATAGTCGGCGCACAGCCGCTCGAGCTCGGCAGCGCGGCTTGCCGCCGCCTCATTCGCGACCCTCCCATCGGCCAGCAACGCAGCAAGCTGGTTGAGGGCACTTTCGGCCTCGGTCCCCGAGGTGACTGGAATCCAGCGCCCCTCGGGAACGAGCGGCAGGAACTGCTGCGCGAGATGCTCGACCGCCTCGACGATCTGCGCGGGTGAAAAAGACCGTTCGGAGCTCGACAGACGCGCCAGGCGATCTCGATCGTCAATCAGCACCCGCCAGGTGTCTAGCAGCCCTGAAGCTGCTTCGAGCTGCTGGCCGCGATCCCGAATGGCGCGGGTGAAGGCTTGTCGAGCGCCCTGACCGCTTACGCGCTCGCGCAGAAGGTTGATGCGGTCGACGCCGGCCGGGCCCTTCAGCGCTTCCCACTGGCTCTTCGGTTCGCGCAATGAAAACCGCCGGGTCGACGCCTGGCCAAGAAAATGAGTGATCGAAAGATAACCATGTAGATTGCCGATCTCGGGCCAGTCGGGCCGCTTCAGAAGCCGTTCGATCGATCCATTGGGCGGCAGGAAACCCGCGCCCCGATCGATCGGTTGCCCTTCGGAAAAGGCAAGGCTCACCCGGTGACTATTCTCGGCGGCCCCGACGCGGGTCAAGGGATCGCGTCCTTTGCGCCGGGCGTCATTGGGAATGTCGGAAAAGCGACCGACCTGGCCGGTCAGTGCCCATTCCAAAGCGTCGAAAAAGCTTGTTTTGCCCAAGCCATTTGCGCCGGTAATCAGTGTTACCCCGGGGCCTTCGGGAAATTCGAATGCGTAGCTTTCCCCGTAGATCCGAAAGTTCGAAAGCTCGACGCTGCGCAGGAAGATGTCGCTCATATCTTCGCTTCCAGTTCGATCAATGTTTCGACAAGCCCATCGAAATCGAGTTCCTTATCATCGACGGCCTCCTCCCACCCATTGGGCAAGGCATAGCTTGCCACCGTGTCGAGCAAAACTTGTTGCTGCTGCGTTGGCCATGGGCGCGCGACAAAGGTCCGCATCAGGAAAGCCTCGGCGTCGTCGAATGTCGGCGCATGGTCGAACAACCAGACAAGTTTTCGGCAGGTCCGGTCATCGGCCTCGATCTCGGCCGCGAGCTGACGCCAGTCCGAACGGCTATATGCGCCCGGCGGTCCGATCAGGAACATTTGGAGATTGGGCGCTTCGGCAGCCAGCCATGAGCGGGCGATTACAGCCTGGTTGCGATAGCGGCGCAGCTGTGGTTCGATGCTTGCGCGCAGCGGCGTTCCCGACAGTTCACCAATCAAGACGGGGATGTCGTCGATGCGAGCGGCGCGAACGGCACTGGGTAGATCATTGTCGTGCCGCGCAATCGAAGATCCCGAAATGGCTTCGCTCAGAACTTCGGAATTGAAGCGGCGGGCGACCAGGTCGGCCGCGCCCTCCGCGACACCCGCGCCGATGCGCCCGGCCGCCTGTAGCAGCAGATCTGCGAATGCGGGCGCTTCAACCATGTGCTTCCTCCTCAAGGCCGGCCCGGGCCGCATCCGATCGCCATTTGAAAATCGATTGCAGATAATCCTGCACGCTCTGTTCCCCGGCTTCGAGCGCAGTCACGAACACATCGTCGGCGCCGATCACCAAGGGTTCCTCAACCAGCGAGATCATTCCCACCCGTGGCGGATCGCCCGCGGCCCGATCGAAGCGCAGCTCACCCTCGATTAGCTGAAAGGCGTCCTTGAGCTGGGCGAGGAGAACGACGCCGGTCGACCAACTCTGGCGCGTCGCACAGGAAGCGCCGAGCTCACGCCCGCCGATCCAACCGACGCCGCAAGCATGTCCGGTTATGCCATTTGTAGCGACGTTGCCCGGCGGGCCTCCCGCTGGGGTCAGGGCATGTCCTGAGCAGACGGCGAAGGTAAGTCCGAACAGCGCCGGCTTGGTCAGATAAGGCTTGAGGATTTTCGGTCCGACACGCACGAGCATCTCGTCACGCAGATCCGCATGATCCTGTTCGGTCGCAAGCAGCAGCAAAAAACGCCGCCGTGTCACCTGGTCGGCAAGCAGCGCGACGTGCCAGATTCCCCATTGATCCCAGAGCCGTGCCTTCAATGCCGGCTCAATCGGCCAGCCCATCTCGACCGCGGCGGGTCCGAGAATATCATGGAGGGCGCCGTGCAACTGCCGAAGCATTTCATCGTCAAGCGCCGCGTGGACCGTGTCGGCAAGTAACATTGGTGCAATGGAAGCCTGAATGTCGAGCGGTGGTGCATCCGCCCAATCATGGACCACGCATGGCGACGCCATATCGGGTCCCGGTAGTTCGCGCGTCGCGCAGAGCTTGTTCATCGCCGCCCGCCACCCATGAACGTCACGGGTGTGAATGGCGAAGCCTGGTACATGCGCGCCGATCCGCGCGATCGCTGCAACCAGCGGGCCGGCGTCCACCGCCGACAGATCCGCATGGACAGCAAATGATCGACCGCCCACCCAATAGCGCTCCGCTTCGCCCGGGGTTACTGGGCTATACCATTCAACATCGGCACCATTGGCGCGCAGCAGGAGACTGTTGATCTCGCCAGCGGGGGCGGCGGCAGGTGCAGGCGGGGCCGCTGCGGTCCCCGGCGCGGCCGCGACCGCGGCTTCGAACCGCGCGCGCGCCGTCGCGGTCAGTTGCGGCGATTCCGGCCGGGTCGCCGAGACCCGTACGCGGCTTGGGAAGGTTGAAAGCGTCGTCTCAAAGGGCGCGAGGTTGGGCCGAGAATCCGGGCCGAGCCGCAGGAACCGGCGATAGGGTGTGAACGGCGCAGTCCCTTGAAGCGTGATGGCGCCGGTGACAGGCACAGCGCCGTCAAAGGCGATACCGGTGGTGACTTGGATCCGGTTGTTTCCGCTGATCCGGTAGGCCTCGACCATCAGGAAGACGGCGAGCCGGTTATGAAGCGCGGTCGTGCGGCGAAGTAGCCGCAGTTCGTTGGTGTGCAAATGGATTTGCGCCTGCGGACGCAGCCGCGCGATGATCGTTTGCCAGACGGCCTGCGGCACCAGGTCCAGAACCCGGTCGCGATAAAGCGCGAGCAGATCGAGATCGGCGCCGTTCGCCGCCCAAGCCTCTTGCTCAATCTGCTCTACCACCGCGATGGCCGGGCCGAGGTCTAGCCCTTGAATCATTTCGCAAATGGCGCGATGTTCCATCGCGTTCAAGGCGGACATCAGGAAATCGACCAAGCCGCCATCGCCGTTACCCGAAATAAAGATTAACGGCTCAGGCTGAGGGGTCAGCAGCGCAGCCGACATTTGCGAGGGCAGCCAGTAAGACGGCGTGTCGCCATCAAGAAATGCCTCCAGCCCGAACCCAATCGCCAGTATGACCACGTCGTAGATCTTGCCCAGCGAGGACATCCCGGGAACGAGAACGCGAACCGTGCTGACCGTGCTGGGATTGAGGCCGGTGACCCTTATCTCCGGATGAAAAGACAAGATCGACGTCCGGAGGGCATCGTCAAACTGCGTCCGCAAACTCGCGGCGACCCCACCCGCCGAGCCGGCGGTCCAGTTCATCAATGGCAAGCCGGCATTGGGATTGTCCGAACCGACTTCGGGCCAGTCGTAGAAATGGGGATGAAGGTAGCGGCTGCTATTATGCTGCAGTTCTAGCACATCCGATCGGGCTTCAAAGAGATGAAGCGTCTTGAGGTTCGGCGCGGCGCGGGCGAGTGCTACAGCAGCGGTAATGCCGGCAGCGCCGCCGCCCACGATCGCAACACGTCCCGTTTCTTGCAGTAGACCGCGCGAAAGAATCGCATCAACCAAGTTCAGCGCTCGCACTTGCTGGGCGAAGACGGTCACGCGCTGTTCAAAGCTGCCCAGCACGAACACGCTGTGCGTATCGGGAATCAGTGCTTCCGCGATGATTTCGTCTGCGGTCATGAGCACCTGAAATTAGATATTGGCGTTAGATCTGCGCTTTTAGTTTTGCGGCACTCGCGACTCGAATCCTCTTGCATGCATCACCCATCCCCGTTTCATGGCTATGATAGCAAAATGATTGACGAGAGCGACCTCATTCCGACCGTTGCCCATTTAGTGTGGGCGGCTATGAAGAGCACACGCGAAGCGCCAGTTCGCGATTTGGCGTTGCGGTATGTGACGAACGCGAGGCGATAGCTCGGCTCAAGCCGCCAGAGCAAATCGGCCATGCCTGCTTTTATCCGGCTATGAGCGTGACTTAGTCAGGAATGTCCGGTTCTGTCCGAAGCTGCCATTGACAGGTGCCGGATGGAATGACCGTCAAGTCCTAATCTCAGTCGTTCGGCATTTTCCGAGCACGATGAACAAACGGCCGGTGTTAAAAAATGACAGAGGCGGGCCAAGCGGTCGACATGGGGCGGCAGCTGCCGTTCATGCTGCCTTTGCTGGTGCGAGTGCTTGGCGAGCCAACGTCCGGTAAACGGTCGGCCGCGAAATGGCGAACAGCTCGGCCAGGTCACTAATCGAATAGTCGCCGGTATCGTACATACGGCGTAGCTCTTTCTGTTGACGGTCGGACAGCTTTGGCTTCTTACCGCGCAGCCTCCCCTTTGACCGCGCAACCGCCATACCCTCGCGCGTCCGAAGCCTGATGAGGTCCGCCTCAAACTCGGCAAAGGTCGCAAGGATGTTGAAGAACAGCTTGCCCATCGGGTCTGCAGGATCATGGACGCTAGCGCCCAATTGCAATTTCACCCCACGTGCAGTGAGGCTGTCGCCGATCGCGCGTGCATCTGGCACCGATCGGGCTAGCCGGTCGAGCTTAGGCACTACTAACGTGTCGCCACTTCGCACCGCTGCCAGCGCTTGGTCGAGACCGGGCCGATCGCGGTTCGTCCCGGTAAAGCCCTTGTCAGTGTAGATCCGGTCAGCCGCCACTCCCAACTTGAGCAGCGCACTATGTTGAGCGGCAAGGTCCTGTTTGTCGGTGGAGCAACGGGCATAGCCGATCAGCGTGTAGGTCATGGCCTGAATGTAACGTAAGGCGCCCCTTTAACGCAAAATATATCGTACCATCCTTGTGAGACTAAAACCTCGGTGCTTTTCCTCGGGTCCGATACGTCGCGACAAAGGGTCCGCTGAACGATCCCCTTCCGTACACTCTCCAGCTCCGCATGCGTAGCGCATCACAGCGCTCATCCTGCTGTCCGGCAGCAGGCCACCTGTCCGAAGCCTGCCGGCGCCCACTCAGCTTGAATCGAAAAACGCCGTCTCTAGCTGGGGTGCAAGTACAACCTGGCAACATCCGCATACGCGTAGGGAATTGAGGCCCGGTCGCCGCGCATTGCCCAAGACCACCACACCCCGGCTTCGGCACACATGGCGACGTAAATGAAAGGCCATCCACGAAGCAGTCTGGCAACTATCGCCATCATGCGATGCCGCTCGCCTACCGCAAGGTTCTCCGGAACCAACACCTTTGATGTAAATGCAGGCGGCCTCGGATCGCCGCCGTAATGCTTGCATGTCACCTCGCGCAAACGCGCTGCCCGTGGGTTCGCGGTGACCACCGACAAGACCTGCCTTACGAGCGCAAAGTAAGCCAACGGATGATTGCAGTTAAAGTCCCTGCCTGGCCAGCTGACGCCTTTCACTATCGCACGAATGGAGTGCTCCAGTTGAAGCACGGCGGCGTCGGCGATTCTAGAATGATGTGCGCGGGGATCTGCACCACAAACATGGCATTCCAGCGCTTCCGTCCTGTGCGGAACCGCGGGGGATCCACACTCAGCGCATCGATCCATCAAAACCGTTCCGTGGCGCGAACAAGTGGTGGAGTAAGCCATTCGCCAGTCACGGCGATGATACGGCTCTGCGTCGCCAGCGAGGCACTCGGGGCACCATTGCTGTCCTGACCGGCGACGGGTGCGATGATAGACGCCAAGCGGAAGAACCCATCGGGTTGCGCCAGTTACTTGAACCCGCTCGAAGACGACGCCGCTAAAGGAATGCAGTGATGTTCGCGATGCTTGTTCGAGCGAGCAGCCTGTCAAGCTCGCGAGCTCTCGAATAAATCCGGCATCGACTACAGCATCCAGATCACGGGTCCAGAGCTGCCGACCAGGCCAAATAAAATGGCAGAATGAGTGGAGCTTTGGAGAATTGCCAAGTGCAACTCTACGTAGCCAAGAAGACAAGATTTCATCTGGCTCCGGCTTCGGGCGCCATGGCAGCAGACCCAAGCTACTAACCTGCAAGGCCAAGCGCTCGCTCCGCTACTTGGCGCCGGTCGCCCGGCGCTATCCAGCGCAGCTCGTCAAGAAGTGAGGCGTCTATTCTCTCCTTACCCGAGCGGATGGCTTCGGTCGCCGCCGTGGAGACCAGCCGAACGATTTCTCCAATCGATCCTTCTGATAGCCTCAGGATCTGTTGCATGGTTTCTGTGGAAGACAGATGTGATGCCTCGCGCAACGGTACTGTCATTTCAATCGTGTTTAGCAGTGTTCTTGTTGTATTGTTAGATCGCCACTTCGGAAGCGGCCAGTGCTCGAACCGGTTCGCCAGCTGCTCATCAGATTGCAGTGCCCGCACAGCCGTTGCGATACCGCAACATACAAGATGAACCTGATTCTCGTTTGATATATACCTTAGAAGATTTAGGAATGATCGTTGTTGTTCAAACCGTCCACCATGAATGTTGTGTATCTCGTCTACAACGAGGATCTTGACCCGTACGATAGACAGGAGCTTTATGGCTTGAGCTTGGAGCTGCCCCAACACAGCTGTCCGCCTCACCGGGGAGTTCAGCCGATCCAATATTGCTAAATAGAACTGGCGGGGATCCGGCGTTGGAGGCATCTGAATATAAAGAACTTGGGCCTCTAGAGATTTAGCTGCTGGATCGTCTGTAAACGGATGAGCATCGACAAACCTTCGAACAAGCATTGTCTTGCCGTTATTTGTAGCCCCGGCGATCAACATGCTTGCTGGTCGATGTGACCGCTGTTGTACGAGAAGTTGCTCCAGGCGTTCGCGAATGGCCTTTGCCGCGTTATAGGAGACAAAGGGGCAAACCTGTAAGGATTGAAGGCGCTCCTCGTCGGTCGTGCTCAACAATCGGAGCGCCTCGGCAGTTAAGCGCCGCTCGCTCACCATCAATCCTCAATCTCGAACACGCCGTTGCCGTCCTTTGGATCGGCTTCCGTATGGTGCCAGGGCGTCTTCGATACTCCGGGCACGGAGTCCGGAGGTGCGCTTTCAGTGACCGGGACGTTGTTCCTGTGTGCTCGCTCACGCGCTAGCCGTAAGCGGCGTGTTGCAGACTTACTTTTGGCCGCTGCGGCAACAATCTCGCGCTGTGCCTCGATGGCTCTGAAAAGTGCTGCCTCGTCGTAGTTCCTTCGTCCCTCGGCCCTCATTTGCCGCCGTGCATCTTCCAATTCCCACAGGGACACTGATGGCCGAGTTATGTCCCGCGAACGTATTCGGTAGTGCTGCTGATCATCAGGAGCGAGAAACCAGATTGACGATATATCTCTTGGGTCTCTCCGGACGAGGAAGGCCTCTTTCTGCTCGTTGGCAATGTAAGACCGAAGTATATCGTCCATGTAGTGAATACCTCCCCACACAATCCCCCGCTGAGATATGTGGCGGCGAGCTAAAGGCAGGAAGTCGATTAGTAGTCGGCCTGGATCATTAATTGGCGGGGGCAAGCCACAGCCCCCCGTCGATCCGTCGCCGAAAATACCGTTCTTCCATTTGCTATTCGGGGAAACGCCATGATGAGCATGAGGTCTTCGATGATATTGCCCAGCAAAAAAGGTGGCAAGGTAATGCTCGAGTTCCCCTATGGTCATAGCAGCATCTTGCGCAGGATCGCGCTCGCCGCGCTCCTTGATTGATCCTCCGGTTGCCCCAGGCAATGTCTTCACCGCCGCCATGGCAGTTCGGATCATCCGTTCGACGACGCCTCCGAAGTGCGGCATGCCGGGTGGCCGATACTCAATTTCCATCCCCCAAGCGGCACAACCCTTTTCAACCGCTTCCGAGTGAAAATCGGATCCGTTATCGACGTAGAGGCGATCGGGGCGACCATGCATTGGCCAATCAAACTGTAGACCTATCCGCGCCGCCCACTCATCCTTGGGGAGGACGGCATGCACCAAGCACAGGCCGACCGAAGTTGCTGATGGCGCATCGAGACTAAGGTAGAAACCAAGAACCGCTCGGGAATACTCATCAATGGCTATTGTGATATATGGCCGCTTCAGCGGCTTTCGGTGTAGATCATCGACAACGATGACATCTACAGTGGTATGGTCTATTTGAACCCGCTCTAGGGGGCGGATTGTGGTGGGAGTCCGGCCATGCAACGGCCCATGGCGGTATCGAGCCACTTTCTTGCTTTCCCGCGATGCCGCAATATCGACATCCGGTACTCGCTTGATCCTTCTCCTGATTGTTCCTGGATCTGGAAGCTTCAATCCTGCGTTGGCGCACCGCCGCCTGACCTCCGAAACCGTTTGAACGATCGTGGGACGCATCCTGCTCAGATGGTAGGTTTCGATTACCTCGCCAATGACCGCTTCGACCTTCGGATCGATGAGGCTCTTTCCCGTTGTGCGGCTGTTCCGCTTGGGTGCCAAATCAACTAGTCTGCGGGAAGCGCGATATCGCCTCAGCAGGGTCCACACCGTCCGTGAACTGCACCTGAGAACCCGGGCGACCGCCTCCACCTGCGCTTCAGTGTTCCGCTCAGTTTGCAAAAGGGGATCAAGAGCGGCTTTTCTCCGCATCGCAAGACCGTGCTCACGTTCACTGAGCTCACGACCGTCGATCGTTTTATCCGAGTTGCTGCTAACGTCGGATGACATGTACGCTCCCAAAGCAAATACGATTGCCGCGATTCTTTCAGTAAGAAATGAGTTTTATCGCGGAAGTCCGGAGAGTCTACTGAGCATCGACGTGTAAGCGACTTCAGGGTGTCCGAAAAACGGTAAGTTTCCGGACAGTTTGAGATAGCAACTTCATTGGGTAACTGACGCCCGGAGCTAATCTGGTTTGCTGATGGCGGGCCATTTAAAGGTAAAAATGCGTGCGTGATGACACCGGAAGGTTGGTTTTTTGCTGTAGACACTGAAGGGAAGAAGCCTGCTGGCTGAAAACGAGAATGCACTGATGACAAGAGGAGGGAAGGCCTCCGCCGTAATTTAGAATGCATATCTTTCAGGTGGGCTCAAGGTCCGACCGGGCGAAGTCAGCCTCGCGCATCTCGGCGTGCTGTTCCTCGACGAGCTGCCCGAGTTCCAGCGTGCGGTGCTCGATTCGCTACGGCAGCCGCTCGAGACGGGGACGGTCAGCGTGGCGCGGGCGAATGCGCATGTGACCTTTCCCGCGCGGGTCCAGTTGATCGCGGCGATGAACCCGTGCCGTTGCGGGCACTTGGGCGACGCCACGCGCGCCTGTTCGCGCGCGCCGCGCTGTGCGGTCGAATATCAGGCGAAGGTATCCGGACCGCTGCTCGACCGGATCGATTTGCATGTCGAGGTGCAGGCGGTGAGCGCCGCCGACCTGGTGTTGCCGCCGCCCGCCGAAGGGTCTGCGCAAGTCGCCGCGCGCGTGGCTGCGGCGCGAACGATCCAGCGAGAGCGCTATGCAGGGGAGGGCGTGCGCACCAATGCCGAAGCGGACGGCGCGCTGCTCGACCGGGTGGCGACACCGGATGCCGCGGGGCGCGCGTTGCTGGCGCAGGCGTCGGAGGCGATGCGGCTGTCCGCGCGCGGCTATACCCGCGTGCTGCGGACAGCGCGGACGATCGCGGATCTAGCGGGGGTTGAGGGGGTTGCGCGGCTGCATGTGGCGGAGGCGCTGAGCTATCGGCGGCGGGGGGCGGTGAACTGAGCGGCTGGGCGCGCGGAAGGTTAGGGGAAAGTTAGGGATAAACGCATTGCCACGCCCGCCTTCCGGCGAAGCAGAAAATGGGGAGGCGGACCTGTCAAAGAGCGGGTCCGATGTAGCAAATCCGGGCCTTGTAGGACATGGCGAGGTAGGGTGATCGCCAAGGTGTGCCGATATTTCCGTCGACAGAGCGCGATCGGGAACTACGGCCGAATACGGGGGGGGGCGTGGCCTAAATGTGGTAATCGTTTACCCCATCTCCGCGCCGATACCTGCCAAGCGACCGGGTCGGCACCGGCCCGTCCAGATGCTCAGGGGATCGATGACACACCATCTCGCGCGGGAGCGGCAAGCGATGCTTGCGGGAATGACGCCCACGCTCAAGGCGGGCACCTACCATTTCTGCACGACGGACGATGCTACGGTGCTGGCATCGTTGCTCTCTCGGAGCCTTGCTGTGTTTCGGGAAGACGAAGGCACCGCCCTGGTTCTCGCGGAGGGCGATGCGCAAGGGCATGGCTTCGACCTCTCCATGCCGATGTCGCGGATCGTGCTGGAGGTTTTTTCTGCCCTGGACGGTGTCGGGCTTACCGCCGCGGTTGCCACGGCGCTCGCCGATGCGGGCATCCCGTGCAACATGATCGCAGCCTATCATCACGACAACGTGTTTGTGCCCGCGGCGATGGCGCAGAGGGCCGTTGAGATTCTTCTTGCTGTACAGCGAGAAGCGACGTCGCCGCGCGATTGAAGACCCAATGACCCGCACCCTCGGCAACGATGTGGGGACCGCGCGGACGATTGCCGACCGAGTACGGTTGAGGGGGGTATGCGGCTGCATGTGGCGGAAACGCTGCGCTATCGGCGGCGGGACGTGGTGAACTGAGGCGCTTTTTCTGGCGTAACCATTGGTTGCATCAGTAACAGCAGTTGTGAGGCGAATGCGTTTGCACGAATTCCAAATTGTCGGTGTCGCGGATTGAAATTGCCGCCACCAAACATTGATCTTTTGCAGCAACGCTGTCGCTCCAGGTTACACAGTACAACTCACCTCGCACAAAAAAGCGTATTTATACTGTGACACAGTCCTATGGCACTGGACTTGCTTGTACGTCTGTCTATCGGTCGCGAGACATAATCATTCGATATCGCGCCCGATAAGGACAGGGGGGGATATGAACAAGATTATACGTCATGCCTTGGCGGCAACCGCACTTGCAACCATGCTGTCGTCGGTGTCCGCAACCGCGGCCACGTTGGTCGTCGATGTTGCCGGAGCGAACAGCTCCAGCGATTTGGAGTCCGGAAATAATAGTGTCTATTCTTACAATATCGGCAGTGGATCGCGCATCACGGGTATCGCCTACAACGTCACGCTGACTGCCTACGAGCCGAGTTGGTTGTCCGAGATGGCCCTGTCTTTCGGACCATCCGACATTTCTGCCGGTGTCACCTTAACCCCCGGGTACCAGATTTGGGAGTCAGGGACTGGCACCTATGCGGAATCCGTAAGCCTGGAGGATATCGGTTTTGACTTTGCCGTCGGCGCTGACGGCTTGCTACGTCTTGAGTATTTCGAGGAATACGACGATTTCGCCGGCATCGATGGCGTCTGGAACTCGGGCACGATCACGTTCACCTACACGCCGACCGAAACCGGCGCAGTCCCGGAACCCGCCACCTGGGCAATGATGCTGGCCGGTTTCGGCTTGATCGGGGCCGGCATGCGTCGTCGGACATCGGTCAAGGCGGCCGTAACGTACGCTTGAACCGTCGTCGTTCGCGGTGAGACAGCAGAGCCGTTGGCCGAAAGGTCGGCGGCTTTCTGCTGTACGGGCGCTCGAATGTGCCGGGTGACCGGATTACCGACTGGTTTCACATCAGGGTGTTGCAGCGCCGCCAACCTTGCGCTAGCGGAGCTTGCGTGCGGGCGTGGTGGAACTGGTAGACGCGCCGGACTCAAAATCCGGTTCCGCAAGGAGTGTCGGTTCGATTCCGACCGCCCGCACCACCTTTCCGGCCGAGCGCATTGTCGCTCGCGGCCGGGGACGATAGCCTCCCGCCATGCCACGTGCTCTGAAAGTCTTTCGCACGCCGATCGGGTTCCACGACGCCTATGTCGCGGCACCGACGAAGAAAGCTGCGCTGGAAGCATGGGGCAGCACGCACGACTTGTTCGCGCGCGGTATCGCGGAGATCGTTACCGATCCGGCATTGACCGAAGAACCGTTGGCCTTGCCGGGGAAAGTCATCAAGCGATCGCGCGGAACGACCGCGGAGCAGATCGCTGCGTTGCCCGCAGTCGAACGGCCCGATCGCGCCGCAAACGCCGATGACGAGGAGGTAGAGCCTTCCGCCTCCACAAAGGCCAAATCCACGGCCAAGACCAAAACTCCAGCCAAACCGAAAGCCAAGCCCAAGCCACCGCCGCCGCGCCCTTCGCCCGAGGCGCTCGAGACTGCCGAGGCGGAGCTAGAGGCGGCGGCACGCCAGCACGAGGACGACAATCGCGCCCTTGCGCGCGAACAGGCCGCGCTGGAGCGGCGGCGTCGTGACCTGGAGCGGACGCAGGCGGCCGAGCGCGCCAAGTTGCAGGCGGCGGTCGATCGGGCGGATGCGGCCTATGCGGCGGCGCTCAAGCGCTGGCGTGCGGCGCGGGCGGGCGACGATGGCTGACGAACCCTTCGCCATGCCGTCGCGTTGGTAGGCGAACGGCGAGGACACGATAATGACGGCGTATGATCTGGAGCGGTTCACCACAGCGCAGGCGGGGGTGTTCGATACCGCGCTCGGCGAGATCCAGGCGGGGGAGAAGCGCAGTCACTGGATGTGGTTCATCTTCCCGCAGATCGCCGGGCTCGGCAACAGCCCGACCGCACGGCATTTCGCGATTGCGTCGCTGGACGAGGCAAGGGCCTATCTCGCGGATCCGGTGCTTGGCGCGCGGTATCTGGCCGCGGTTGAGGCGTTGCAGGCATTGCCGGGCGGAACCGCGCAGGGCGTGTTCGGCGGGATCGATGCGATCAAGCTGCGCTCGTCGCTGACGCTGTTCGAGGCGGCGGGGGCACCCGCGGTGGTCGGGGCTGCGCTGGACCGCTGGTTTGGCGGCGAGCGCGATGCTCGGACCTTGGAGATTGTCGAGCGGCGGTAGGGGGGCTTCGACTTCGCTCAGCCCGAACGGACGTTGGGGGCCTGTTCCTGGTGACCCTCGCGCCGTGGAAACAGGCTACCCCGTCACGCGTGGGCGCAACGGGGTAGCGCAACGTTCTGCGCCTCTACAGATCCACGCCCGCGGCAATCGCTTCCAGCTTGCGGATGCGTTCCTTCAAGTCCGCGATCTCGATCCGCGCGCTGGCGTTGGGAAGCGCGGGGCCGGCATTGGCACTGCCGCCGGCGTGGAGCTGTTCGAGCTTGTACGACAACCAGCCGCGCCAGCCGGTCAGCATGGCGAAAGTCAGCATCGCCAGACCGGCGAGCCCTGCCGCCGCGATCGTTACATAGACATTCGGGTCGGTCATGATCCCTGCTCCTGCAAAGATGGTCATGGACGGTCGCGGAGCTTCTCGATCTCGCGATCGAGGCGGGCGCCGCTGTCGTTATTCTCGGTTGCGAGCCGTTCGAGCACTGCGATCCGCTCCTTCAAAGCGCGGATTTCATCGCGCTGGCGCTGGGCGTCGGCACTGTCCTGCTGCTGTGGCTCGATCCGGCCGGCCGCCTTGTAGCGTGCCTTGATGATCCCGCCGACGACCGCGACCAGCACGATCAGCACGACCATCATCTGTCCACCGTTCATGACATTCTCCCTTTACGTCTTCGAGCTGGTCAGCCCTGAGTGGCCTGGCGTGCCGCGCGGATTGCGCGGCGGCGGGGGCGGTCGATGCTTTCGGTCGCCCAGCAACAGCCCGCCGTCACGACGGCGAGTATTCCAAAAAAGATGATCATGATGTCCTCGGGGAAGAAAGGGTAGGGTTAGTTGAGCGGGATGTCGCGAAGCTGTTCGATCTCGTGCGAGAGATCGACGCCGCGGTCGGTGATGATGCGCTCCAATACGCGGACGCGCTGTTCGAGGCGCTCGGTCTGGGCCGCATATTGCGCGGCCTTTTCAGCGACCATCGTGGCTTCGAGCGTGAGCTTGCGCTCCTTGTAGCGAAGCCAGGGACGGACGAAGACGCCTCCGATGACCGCGACCAAGCCGGTGCTGATGCCGAGGATCGGGATGAGAAAGACGATGTCGGGTGTCATGCTCGGGTCCTTTCCGGGTTCAGCGAAGCGCGTCGATGTCGCGCGCGGTGCGTTCGGCGGGGTCGGTCGCGATCCGTTCGAGGACCGCGAGGCGCTCTTCGAGGCGGCTGACCTGCCCGTGGAGCTTTTCATTTTCCCCGATCAGCAGTGTCAGCTTGCGGTCTGCGTCGGGTTCGGTGCGGCTGGTGAAGCCGCGCCATTCATTCTCGATCGGATAGCCGTGCCGGGCGCGGATCCAGGTGGTGAACACCCATCCGAGGGTCGACATGGCGATGATGGCGACGATGAAGCCTGGACCACCCCAAGACATCTGTATTCTCCCCTGTTAGCCCCGGCGTCGTTCAGCGCAGGCTGTCGATCTCGTCCGCGAGGCGGCTGTTGCGGCTGGTGTACATGACCTCGATGTCGGCAAGCCGGCGGTCGATGTCGCGGAACTTGGAGCGGACTTCGGCGGTCGATCGGGTCGGGTTGGACCGGACGCCCTGCCAGAAGCGCGCATCGTCGGCGCTGTCGTACAGGCCACTCGGCTTCTTCTCGGCGACCCAGCCCATCACGACATAAGCGATGAAGATCCATCCGCTGGTGGCGAGGGTGAGCAGTGCGACGCCGACCCGGACAAGGGTCACATCGATGCCGGTATATTCGGCGATCCCCGCGCAGACGCCCATCCATTTGGCGTTCTGTTTGTCGAGGTAGAATTTGGTGCGGCTGGCGGACATTTCAGTTCCTCCGGGTGGGGTCGTAAGACGGGGTTGGAAAGGATTGGGCGGTTGGCTCGGCGAGCGGCATGCTGACGCGCCATTCGGGATGATCGGCGGTGATGATCCGCTCCACCGTACCCAACCGGTCTTCCAACCGGCGGGCGAGCGAGTAGAGCTCGTCGAGCAGCTTCTCGTCTTCGTTGGTGATCTTGGGCGCCTGCTTCCACTTGGTGACGTAGTGCAGGATCACCCAGGGCATGCCGACGAAGAGCGTGCCGCAGACGAAGATCGGGACGAGGATATCTTCCATCAGGCGTCCCTTCCGAAGCGGGCCTTCATCGCCGCGAGCTCGGCCTCGACCTTCTCGCTCGACTTGAGCTCGGCGATTTCTTCCTCGAGCGTCTTTGGTGGGGCGCCCATTCCGGCGACGTCGGCGCGACCCTCGGCCATGTCGACGCGGCGCTCCATGATCTCGAAGCGGCTGAACGCATCCTGCATCCGCGGGCCGTTGTACATTTCGCGCAGCTTGAAGCGGTTCTGTGCGCTCTCGAAGCGGGTTGCGATCGAGTTCTGACGGGTGCGCGCCTCGCGGAGCTTGCCGGTCAGCTTGGCGATGTCCTCTTCCGAACCGTGGAGCGATTCATCGAGCACCGCGATCTCGCCGTCGAGCTGGGCGGCCATGTCGGCGGCCTTCTGCTTCTCGACGAGGGCTGCCTTGGCGAGATCCTCGCGGCCCTTGGACAGCGCGAGCTCGGCCTTCTCGGTCCAGCTTTCCTGCAAAGCGCCCAGCTTGGCGATGTGACGGCGCATTTCCTTCTGGTCCGCGATCGTGCGGGCGGCGGAGGCGCGGACCTCGACCAGCGTTTCCTCCATTTCGAGGATGATCATGCGGATCATCTTCGAGGGGTCTTCGGCCTTGTCGAGCAGGTCGGTGAAGTTGGCGGCGATGATGTCTCGGGTGCGGCTGAAGATGCCCATAATGATACTCCTTGGGAAATTTCGGGGACGGCGGCGTCAGGCCTGATACGGGACCGTTACCGTGGAAGGGATCGCCATCGCGGGGCCGACCGTGCCGGCCAGCGCGACCGATCCGACGAGGATGGTGGCGATGAGCGCGACGAGCAGCTGGGGAAGCGAGGTGCTGTTCTTGTACTGGCTGTCCATGGTGGGTCTCCCTGTTCGTGTCTGGTGCCCCGTGGGGCGATGCCAGAAGCTTTGCAGGGACCGTGCCAAATCGAAAAACGGGGCAAATCCGTACCTTGCGAGAAGGTGAACGGAATGGCCCTTGCCAAGGCTTGGGACTTTACGCCAAGCCTTGGCAATGGAGCGCACCAGTCAGGTTATCGGGCAGTCAGGAGCGTTTCTGGACGCGCTCGAACTTGCGAGCCGCGCGGCGGCGCTGGACCGGCCGGTGCTGGTGATCGGTGAGCGCGGGACGGGCAAGGAACTGGTCGCCGAACGCCTCCACCGCCTGTCGCCGCGCTGGGACCAGCCGCTGGTCATCATGAATTGCGCGGCATTGCCGGAGACGCTGATCGAGGCCGAACTGTTCGGGCATGAGGCGGGCGCGTTCACTGGCGCGACCAAGGCGCGGGCAGGGCGGTTCGAGGAGGCGCATCGCGGCACGCTGTTTCTCGACGAACTCGGTACACTGTCGATGGCGGCGCAGGACCGGTTGCTGCGTGCGGTCGAATATGGCGAGGTTACGCGGATCGGATCGTCGCGGCCGATGCGAGTCGACGTGCGGATCGTCGCGGCGACCAACGAGCATCTGCCCGACAAGGTCGCGCGGCATCAGTTCCGCGCGGATCTGCTCGACCGGCTGAGTTTCGAGGTGGTGACCTTGCCGCCGCTGCGTGCGCGAGTCGATGACGTGATGGTGCTCGCCGAGCATTTCGGACGACGGATGGCGGCGGAACTCAACCGCGATGGCTGGCCGGGGTTTACCAAGGCGGCGGAAGCGCAAATGCAGGCGTATGACTGGCCCGGCAACGTCCGCGAGCTCCGCAACGTCGTGGAACGCGCGGTGTACCGCTGGGATGACGATACGCCGATCGACACGATCGTGTTCGATCCCTTCCAGTCGCCGCATCGCCCGGCCACGTCGCTGGCGTCCGCCCCGTCGCGCGCGCTGCCCGTCGCAGCACCGGAACCGCTCGACGCCCCGCCGCCGCCCTGCGCCGATCCGGTGCAGCCGATGGATTACAAGGCCCGGCTCGCACGGTTCGAATGCGAGATGCTGCAGACCGCGCTGGCGGACAACCGGTTCAACCAGCGTGCAACCGCGGAGGCGCTGGGGTTGAGCTATGATCAGTTGCGCCATGCGCTGAAGCGGCACGGGTTGATTTCGGGCGCTTCTTCCGAATCGGTTGCGTAACGAGCGTCTCGGACCCATTTCGCCCAAGCGTCGTTTGGATGAGCGACCCGTCATCACCACAGGAGAAAAGCCATGGCTTTCGAACTTCCCCCGCTGCCTTACGCCTATGACGCGCTGGAGCCGACGATCTCCAAGGAGACGATGACGTTCCACCACGACAAGCATCATGCGGCCTACACCAACAAGCTCAACGAAGGCGTCGCTGCCGACCCCAAGCTCGAGGGCAAGTCGATCGAGGATATCCTCGGGATGATCTCGACGCTTCCGCCACTGGTGCGCAACAATGGCGGCGGTTTCTGGAACCACGATTTCTTCTGGAAGATCATGGCACCCGCAGGCTCGACGCAGCCTTCCGGCGCGCTTGCCGAAGCGATCGACGCCTACGGCGGGCTCGACAAGCTCAAGGAAGATTTCAACACCAAGGGTGCGGGCCAGTTTGGTTCGGGCTGGGCATGGGTGATCAAGGATTCGAGCGGCGTGCTCAAGGTCGTCTCGACGCCCAACCAGGACAATCCGCTGATGGACGACGCCAAGGACAAGGGCACCCCGATCCTCGGCAACGACGTTTGGGAACACGCGTATTACCTGACGTACATGAACGACCGTCCGGGTTATCTGAAGGCCTGGTGGGACGTCGTGAACTGGGACGAAGCGGGCAAGCGTTTCGACGGCGCAACCGCCTGACCTGATTTTGCTGCAGTTGCGTCCGGTGCAATCGCGAAAGCGTAATTTTGCAGTTGCTCAAAACCGTGCTGCACTGCACAAAGAGTGTGCCTTTCAGGCATCCTCTCCTAAAACTTTCACGGCCGGTCGAAAGACCGGCCTTTTTTTTGGCAAAACGCCTGCTATGGTGCTGGTGCTGTCGTAGCGCCGAACAAAAAAAGAGAAACGCAGGACGAGGGACGCCGCCGGAAAGACCGGCACCGGCGACACGATTGCCGGGGGATCGAGCAAAGTTTGCTCTCCCCCGCGATTCTTTTTCCAATATTCTTAATTTCTTCCCCGGCGAAGGCCGGGGCCCAGTAGTGAGACAGAAGTTTGCTGGCGCTTACGCTCAGTTACCTCGACCTCCGCTACTGGGCCCCGGCCTTCGCCGGGGAAGCGGATAGGTGGTTACAGAGGCCGCGAATCACTCGACCGGCGGGACCGGCGGTTCCTCGCCCATCTGGAAGCCGTGCTTCATCAGCATCGGGATGTTCGCAAACGCGAAGATCAACGTCAGCGGAATCACGCCCCACAGCTTGAACCCAAGCCAGAAGCTGTAGCTGAATTCGTGCCGCACGACTTCGTTAAGCACTGCAAGGCACGCGAAGAACACCGCCCAGTTGATCGTCAGCTTGCGCCACCCGGTCTCGTTGAGCCCCGGATAGGCCGAATCGAGAAACAGGCTCAGCAGCGGCCGCCCCGTCACCAGTCCGAACACCAGGATCGCCGACAGCATCGCGTAGATGACGGTCGGCTTGATCTGGATGAACGCTTTGCTGTGGAAATACAGCGTCAACCCGCCGAACACGAGGACCAGAGTGCCCGTCATCCACAGCATCGGCGAAATGCGCCCGGATTTGACGAGCGAGTAGATCATTGCCGCAACGCTCGCGACCATGAACGCGGCGGTGCCCGCGATCAGCTTTACCGTGTCGAGCCCCGGCGTCAGGAAATTGACGAGGAAGAAGATCGCGATCGGGCCGATGTCGACCGCGAGGCGCTGGCCCGCGCTGAGCGGGGGTTTGGACGAGGTGGCCGGGGTGGTGGTCATTTGCGGACCCCTTCCACGCCAGCAATGATCCGCGCAACCTCGTTAGAGTCGAACGGGCGCAGATCGCCCATGCCCTCGCCGATCCCGATCGCGTGGATCGGCAGCCCGTACTTCTCCGCCGCCGCGACGAGCACGCCACCACGCGCGGTGCCGTCGAGCTTGGTCATGACGAGGCCGGTGACGCCCGCCGATTCCTTGAACACCTCGATCTGGTTGAGCGCATTCTGCCCGGTGGTCGCATCGAGCACGAGCAATACGTCGTGCGGCGACTCGACGTTGAGGCGGCCAAGCACGCGGCGGATCTTGGACAGTTCGTCCATCAGTTCGCGCTTGTTCTGGAGGCGTCCGGCGGTGTCGACGATCAGCACGTCGATGCCGGTGGCGGTCGCCTGCTTGACCGCTTCGTAGACGATCCCCGCCGCGTCGCCGCCTTCCTTGCCGCTGATGAGCGGCACGCCCGCGCGCTCCGCCCAGGTCGCGAGTTGCCCGATGGCGGCGGCGCGGAACGTGTCGCCCGCCGCGAGCATCACGCCGTAATCCTGTTCCTTCAGCAGATGCGCGAGCTTGGCGATCGTCGTCGTCTTGCCCGAGCCGTTGACGCCGATCACCAGGATGACGTGCGGGCGCGGAAAGCCGGTGATCTCGAGCGGGGTGGCGACGGTGTCGAGCACCTTCTCGATTTCCTCGGCGACGACGAGGCGGATGCCAAGCTCCTCCATGTCGCGTTCGAACACCCCGGTCGACAGGCGGCGGCGGATCCGCGCGGCGGTCTCCGGGCCGAGGTCGGACGCGATCAGCGCTTCCTCGATCTCGTCGAGCGTCGCGGTGTCGAGCGGCCCGGTGCCGAGCCCGGCGAGATTGCCGATCAGCCGGTCGGAGGTGCGCTTGAACCCGCCGAGGAGTTTGTCGTGCCAGCTTGGGGTCATTGAGAAATTCCGTGCAAGATATTTTGCCCCTGCTGCTGCTGTTCTTGCTTCCCCGGCGAAGGCCGGGGCCCAGGAGCGATGTCAGAGGTTGGTGAGGAGGGCGCTTCGTTACCGGCGTTTCGCGACTGGGCCCCGGCCTTCGCCGGGGAAGCGAGAAGGGGCGAAGCGAGAAGGGGGGAAGCGGTGAAAGAAGGAAGCGGGGAGGCGGTGAGCATGTTCCCGTCGCTCGCTGTAATCCGCACGCGCTCTACGGACCCCACGACAAGCGTCTCAAACCGTGCCTCCGCAAAACTGCCGATATGCCCGCGGTCGCCCGGCCGTTCGACCAGCACGTCCTGCGTGGTCCCGATCAACCCGCGCAGCCACGCCGCCTTGCGCACCGCCGCAGCCTCGCGCAGCAGCGCAGCACGCCGCTTGCGCTCGGGCACCGGGACCGCGGGCATCTTCGCGGCAGGTGTGCCGTCGCGCTCGGAATAAGGGAAGATATGCGCGTGGACGATGTCGCAATCGTCGATCAGCGCCAGCGTGTCCGCGAACATCGCGTCGTCCTCGGTCGGAAAGCCAGCGATCAAGTCCGCGCCGATCGCGATCTCGGGCCGCGCGGTCTTCAACCGATCGACCAGCGCGACGCTGTCGGCGCGCGCATGGCGACGCTTCATCCGCTTGAGGATCATGTCGTTACCCGCCTGAAGCGACAGATGAACATGCGGCATCACGCGCGAGTCCTGCGTCAGCAACGCGAACAGCCGGTCGTCAATTTCGACACCGTCCAGCGAGGACAGCCGCAACCGTTCCAGCGCGGGCACATGCCGCAGGATCCGCTCGACCAGCAACCCGAGGCTCGGCGCACCGGGCAGGTCAGGGCCATAGCTCGTCAGATCGACCCCGGTCAGCACGACCTCGCGGTGTCCGCCGTCGACCAGCGCCGCGACCTGATCGATCACCGCGCCCGCCGGGACCGAGCGGCTGTTGCCGCGCCCATAGGGGATGACACAGAAGGTACAGCGATGGTCGCAGCCATTCTGCACCTCGACGAAGGCGCGCGCGTGGGTGGCGAATACCGCCGCCAGTTGCGGTGCGGTATCGCGCGCGGAGAGAATATCGCCGACCACCACCGCTTCGTCCGACGCCCACGCAGCGGCGGACCGCTTCTCGACATTGCCGAGCACGCGGTCGACCTCGGGCATGGCGGCGAAGCTCGCCGGGTCGATCTGTGCGGCGCATCCGGTGACGACGATCTGCGCGTCGGGCCGCTCGGCGCGGGCGCGGCGGATCGCCTTGCGGGTTTCTGCAACCGCGCTGTTGGTGACCGCGCAACTGTTCACCACGACCGTATCCGCACCGCCCGCAAGCGCGCGAATCGCTTCGCTTTCGGCGATGTTGAGACGGCAGCCGAGGCTGATGATCCGCGGTTAGGGCATGGCGGCGATCTAGGGGTGGTGGGGGGCGAAGTCCATGCGTAGCGCTGGTGCGCTTACGCGCTGCGACGGTTGTCCTTGCCCGGCACTACCGCGATTCCCGCCGCGGGGGTCTGGAGCAGGCGGCGTTCGGCCAGCAGGCGGCGGGTGTTCGCCACGCTGGTGGGCTGGCCGTACAGATAGCCCTGGCCGCGCGCGCAACCGAGCGTGCGCAAGCGTTCCTCGATCCGCGCATCCTCAATCCCTTCGGCAGTGATCGGGAGGTTGAGGCTGTCGCCGAGGCGCGTGATTGCGGTAACGACGGCGGTGCTTTCCGCACTGCGTTCGATCGACATGATGAGGCTGCGATCGATCTTGAGGTGATCGAACGGCAGCGCGCGCAGATGCGCGATCGCGGAAAAGCCCGTCCCGAAATCGTCGAGCGCCAATCGGACGCCCTGGTTCTTCAGGCTGCCGACGATCGACTGGGTCAGCGCGATATTGTCGAGCAGGGCGGCCTCGGTGATCTCGATCTCCAGCCGGTCGGCAGGGAAGCGCGTTTCGGTCAGCACCTTGATGACCTTCTGCGCCAACCACGCATCGCGGAACTGGAGCGGCGAGAAATTGACCGAAAGCGACAGCCCAGCGTCCCAGTCGCGCGCGGCATGGAACGCCTGGTGCATCAGCGAAAGCGACAATTCGCTGATCAGCCCGGTCTGTTCGGCGATCGGAATGAAGACGGCGGGCTCGATCAGGCCGCGGATCGGATGCTCCCAGCGTGCGAGAACCTCAAATCCCGTGATCCGCCCCGTCATCAGATCGATCTGCTGTTCGAAATACGGGACGATCTCGCCGCGTGGAATGGCGTTGCGCAATTCGGTCTCGAGCGCGTTGCGCGCCTTGAGGTCGCGTTCCATCGACTGGTCGAACCAGGCGAAGCGGTTTCGCCCGGCGTTCTTCGCGGCATACATCGCGGTATCGGCGGAGCGCATCAGCGCATCGAACCCCGCGCAACCGGTGTCCGACCGCGCGATGCCGACCGATGCGGAGATGTGGAGGTGCAGGCCGTCGGCATGGAAGGGGCGGGCGAGCCGCGTCACGATCGTATTCGCCACGCCCTCGACCAGTGCGGGATGCGTCGGATCGAACGGGAAGGCGCAGGCGAATTCATCCCCGCCGAGGCGTGCCGCAAGTGCCGCGGGCGGCATCGCGTCCGCGATCTCGCGCGCGACTTCCTTCAACAGCGCATCGCCGGTCGCGTGGCCATGAAGGTCGTTGATCATCTTGAAATGGTCGAGGTCGAGGAGCAGCAGCGCCATCGCCCTGGGACGACCGGCGGCATGGGCGAACATCTTGATGCCTGCTTCGGCCAGGCTGCGGCGGTTGAGGAATCCCGTCAGCGGATCCTTCGCGGCCAGCTGATGCGCGCGTTCCTCCGCTGCGGTGCGGACGTCGACTTCGCGCAACAAGTGCCGATTGTGCCCCCAGCCGACCAGGATCAACGCGATGTTGATCAGCAACGCGACCACCAGCGCCTGGTCGATATGCGCACCGCTGCCGAAATAATGCTGGACCGCGTTGGACATGGCCGCACTGCCAAGCGCGACGAACAGCAGGATCGCCACGATCGTGATCGCGCCGTTCAGCGATCCGGGCGCCAACGACGCTCGGACGCCGTCGGCTTCTCCCTTTCGGGATCGTCTGTCGCGTCTCATCATTTAGGATCAACCTTCCGTGATCCGGTCATCCCACGAGATACATGTACAGGTCGTTAAACTGGGATAGTTGCAGCGACGAACGCCTTGCGTTAAGGGACGAACCGATCGCTCCACCGTGAAGCGTGAAGGCTGTCCTGCGGGACTACGCCGGCCGACGAGGTTTCGTCCGCCGGCGCTCTTTGCGTTACGCGGCGGATGCGCTGAATTGGAAGGGTTTTTTCGGATGTTCGAGAGCCTGAGCGACCGCCTTGGCGGTGTGTTCGATCGGTTGCGGGGGCGCGGTGCGCTGACCGAGGCCGACGTGCGTGCGGCGATGCGCGAAGTCCGAGTCGCGTTGCTCGAGGCCGACGTCGCATTGCCGGTGGCACGTGACTTCGTCGATCGCGCGACCGAGCAGGCAGTCGGGCAGAACGTTTTGCGCTCGGTCACGCCGGGGCAGCAGGTCGTCAAGATCGTCAACGACGCGCTTGTCGAGATGCTGGGTGCGGAAGCGTCCGAGCTCGAACTCGACGTGTCGCCGCCCGCGATCATCATGATGGTCGGCCTGCAGGGCTCGGGCAAGACGACGACGACCGCCAAGATCGCGCTGCGCCTTGCCAAGCGGCAGGGCAAGAAGGTGCTGATGGCGTCCTTGGACGTCAACCGCCCGAATGCGCAGGAGCAGCTCGCGGTGCTCGGCACGCAGGCGGAGGTTTCGACCCTGCCGATCGTCGCGGGGCAGCAGCCGGTCGATATCGCGCGGCGCGCGGTGCAGGCGGCGAAGCTGCAGGGCTTCGACGTGCTGATGCTCGACACCGCGGGGCGTCTCCACGTCGACCAGGCGTTGATGGACGAGATGCGCGCGGTCGCCGAAGTGACCAAGCCGACCGAGATCCTGCTCGTCGTCGACTCGCTGACCGGTCAGGATGCGGTCAACGTCGCGCAGAACTTCTCGGATCAGGTGCCGCTGACCGGTGTCGTGCTGACGCGGATGGACGGCGATGCGCGCGGTGGTGCGGCGCTGTCGATGCGTGCCGTCACCGGCAAGCCGATCAAGTTCGCCGGCATGGGCGAGAAGCTCGACGCGCTCGAGGCGTTCGATCCCAAGCGCGTCGCTGGCCGGATCCTCGGCATGGGCGACGTCGTCGGCCTCGTCGAGCGTGCGGCGGAAGCGATCCAGGTCGAGGACGCCGAAAAGATGGCGGCCAAGCTCGCCAAGGGCGAGTTCGACCTCGACGATCTGCGCGCACAGCTCGGGCAGATGCGCCGCATGGGTGGCCTAGGCGCGCTCGCGGGGATGATCCCCGGCATGGCCAAGGCCAAGCAGGCGATGGCCTCGGGCGCGATGGACGAGAAGATCCTCGTGCGCTTCGACGCGATGATCACGTCGATGACCCCCAAGGAGCGGCGCAAGCCCGAACTGCTCAACGCCAAGCGCAAGATCCGCGTTGCCAAGGGCTCCGGCACGACCGTGCAGGAGGTCAACAAGCTTCTGAAGATGCATCAGGAAATGGCGAACGCCATGAAGAAGATCAAAAAGATGGGCGGGCTGAAAGGCATGGCCAAGCTGTTTGGTGGCGGGGGCGGCATGGGCGGCATGGGCGGTCTGGGCGGCGGTGGCGGCCCGGATGGCGCGGGTGGCCTCGGCGGTCTCGGCGGGATCGATCCGTCCAAGATGTTCAGCGGCGGTGGCGGGGGCCTTCCCGGCCTCGGCGGCGGCCAGACGAAGCTCCCTCCGGGCTTCGAGAATTTGCTCAAGAAGAAGTGATCGCCATGCGGCCGCAAGCCGCTGGCAAAACCCAAGAACGACCAAGAAGGAAGTAGTTTACTATGGCAATCAGCATTCGTCTGTCGCGTGGCGGCTCCAAGAAGCGCCCGTACTACCGCATCGTCGTCGCTGACGCGCGCAGCCCGCGTGACGGCAAGTTCATCGAGAAGCTGGGCACGTACAACCCGCTCCTCGCCAAGGATGACGAGAAGCGCATCATTCTCGACGCCGACCGCGCGAAGCATTGGCTGAGCGTCGGCGCGCAGCCGACCGATCGTGTCGCACGCTTCCTCGACGTCGCGGGCATCCGTGAGCGCGCCGCGCGCACCAACCCGAACAAGGGCAAGCCCGGCGAGAAGGCCGTCGAGCGCGCTGAAGAGCGTGAGAAGAAGCTCGCCGACGCGGAAGAAGCAAAGGCAGCAGCAGCGGCAGCCGCCGCTGAGGCAGCAGCAGCGCCTGCGCCGGCCGCTGAAGCGACCGACGATGCCGTCAACGAAGGCGAGAGCGCCTCGGCACCGGCAGAAGGCTGATGTCGGCCGACTCCCCCGTTACGCTCGCGGTCGTGATCGGCGCGCACGGCGTCACGGGGGAGGTGCGTCTCAAGGTCTTCACCGAGGACCTTGGGCAGTACAAGACGTTCAACGGCGGCGCACTGACCCTCAAGTCGGTGCGCCCCGGCAGCAACGGCGCGATCGCACGGATCGCCGAAGTCACCGACCGCAACGCCGCCGAGGCGATGCGCGGGACCGAATTGACCGTGCCGCGTTCTGCGTTACCGCCCCTGGAAGAGGGCGAATATTATCATGCCGATCTGCTCGGCCTCCCGGCGGTATCGCTGGAGGGTGAGGCCCTCGGCCATGTCGTCGCGATCGACGATTTCGGCGCAGGCGATGTGCTCGAGATCGAACGGCCCGACAAGAAGCGCTTCATGATCCCGATGAACGCCGACGCAGTTCCCGAGTGGAACGCGGAGCGTGTGGTCGTGGACGGGGCGTTCATCGTCTGATGTGAATGCAGGCGTCCGGCGCGTAAGGCCCGGTCAACGCCTCCCGTTCTCCTGCGAAAGCAGGAGTCCAGGGTTGCGCGTACTTTGCACCGTTGTTCTGTTTGGCCCTGGGTTCCTGCTTTCGCAGGAACACCGAGGGGGCGTTACGCCGCCTCGTTGAACTGCAGGCTGGCGAGCCGCGCGTAGAGGCCGTTTTGGCCGATCAGTGCGCCATGCGATCCCTGTTCGACGATTTGCCCATCGCGCATCACGATGATCCGCTTCGCCGCGCGCACGGTCGCGAGCCGGTGCGCGATGACGAGCGTGGTGCGGTGGTCCATCAGCCGTTCGAGCGCTTCCTGCACCAGACGTTCGCTCTCGGCATCGAGCGCGCTGGTCGCCTCGTCGAGCAGCAGGATCGGCGCATCGCGCAGCAGCGCGCGCGCGATCGCTACGCGCTGACGCTGCCCGCCGGACAGACGTGCGCCGCTTTCGCCGAGGAAGGTGTCGAGCCCTTCGGGGAGCTTGCGCAGGAATTCGGCGGCATTGGCGGCCTCGGCGGCGGCCCATAATTCGTCGTCGTGCGCGCTCCAGCGACCGTAGCGCAGATTGTCGCGCGCGGTGGCGCCGAAGATCACGGTTTCCTGCGGCACCATCGCTATTCGCGCGCGGATTTCGGCAGGGTCGGCGTCGCGCAGGTCGACGCCGTCGATCCGCACAGCGCCCGCATCAGGATCGTAGAAGCGCTGGATCAGCTGGAACAGCGTGGTTTTGCCCGCCCCGGACGGGCCGACGATCGCGACCGTCTCGCCGCTCAGGATATCGAGCGAGAAGTCGTGCAGCGCCGCGACGTCCTGCCGTGTCGGATAGCGGAACTCCACATGGTCGAACGACACCGTGCCGCGCGCGGGTGCGGGGAGGACCGCAGGCGCGATCGGTGCGGCAATCTCGGGTTCCTCGTTGAGCAATTCCACAAGGCGCTCGGCGGCACCCGAGGCGCGCAACAGATCGCCGTAAACCTCGGTCAGCGCGCCGAACGCGCCCGTCACCAGCCCTGCCGTAAAGATGAACGCGGTCAGCGCGCCACCCGTCAGTCGCCCAGCGGAGACGTCCGCAAGCGTCGTCCACATCAACAGAGTGACCGCACCGAAGATCAGCCCGATCACCAGCGCGGTCATGATCGCGCGGATACGAATCCGGCGCTTAGCGGCGGCGAAGCTGCGTTCGACCGCGCCAGCAAAGCGTTCGGTCTCGCGCTGCTCCTGGCCAAATGCCTGGACGATCTTCATCGCGCCGAACGTCTCGACCGCCATTGCCCCGATATCGGCAATGCGATCCTGACTGGAGCGCGAATAGGCCTGCACGCGTCGCCCGAGCAGTACGATGGGCAGGACCATCACCGGAATGCCGAGCAAAAGCAGTCCGGCTAGCTTTGGCGCGAGCGCGAACAGCGAAATGATCCCGCCGATCCCGGTAATGACGTTGCGCAAAGCGACCGACACTGTGGTGCCAACCGCGCTCTCGATCTGCGCGGTGTCCGACGTCAGCCGGGACGCGACTTCCGAGGGGCGGTTCTCCTCGAACCAGCGCGGGGCGAGCCGGAGCAGGTTGGCCTGTACCGCGGTGCGGATGTCCGCGACGGTCCGTTCGCCGAGCCACGACACGAAATAGAAACGCACCGCCGTCGCGATCGCCAGCACCACGACGAGCCCGAACAGGCCGTAGAACACGCGATCGATGTGTTCGGCATTTCCCGCCGAGCTGAACCCGCGATCGATGACCGACTTGAAGGTCCACGGAATGTACAGCGTCGTCGCCGACGTCGTCAGCAGCGCGAGCAATGCGACCGACAATTGCGCAGGGTAGCGCGAGGCGTAATGCCAGATCATCAGCAGATTGCTGAGCTTCCGCCGACTGGGTGGGCTGGTGTCGCTTGCAGTGGGGCTGAGCGGGGTAGCGGCTTGGACGGGGTCTGCCATGGCGAACGCCTAGCAGGGACGGGCAGGCGTCTCAATCGGCTGCGCATCGTATTCCCGGGTCGCGCGTATAAGCCATATGCATCAGGCGTCCGTTCGCGTGACGGCCGCATATGATGATAGAATCGTAAGCCCGGTATGCTAGAAGGCCGCCCATGCTGTACAATGCCTATGAAATCCAGAAATCCATGCTCGCCGGCGCGAGCGCGATGGCCGACTTTAGTGCTGGCTGGCTGAGCAACCCGTCCAATCCGTTCGCCTATTTTGGCGGTGGTGCGGTGATGGGGTCTGCGCTCGAAGTGTTTGCCCATGCGGCAGCACCACGCGGCAAGCCCGAGTTTGGGCTGGATAGCACGGAGATCGACGGCAAGACCGTCGCGGTGCGTGAGGAAATCATCGCGCGCAAGCCATTCGGCCAGCTCAAGCGGTTCGCCCGCGAAGGCATCGAAACGGGTCCCAAGCTGCTGATCGTCGCACCGATGTCGGGGCATTATGCAACGCTGTTGCGCGGCACGGTCGAGCGGATGCTCCCGGTGGCGGACGTGTACATCACCGACTGGCGCGATGCGAAGCTCGTGCCGCTGTCCGACGGCAAGTTCGATCTCGACGATTACATCGATTATCTGATCGAATTCCTCGAGGCGATCGGGCCGGGCGCGCATATGCTCGCCGTGTGCCAGCCTTCGGTGCCGTGCTACGCGGCGGCGTGCGTGATGAGCGCGGACAAGAACCCGTGCCGTCCCAAGACGCTGACGATGATGGGCGGGCCAGTCGACACGCGTGAGGCACCGACCTCGGTCAACACACTCGCGACCGAGCGGCCGCACAGTTGGTTCAGCCAGAACGTGATTGCGACGATCCCGGCGATGCATCCGGGCGCGGGCCGGAAGGTCTATCCGGGGTTCCTGCAGCTCGCGGGTTTCATGTCGATGAACCTCGGCAGCCACATGATGTCGCATTACGAGATGTTCAAACATCTGGTGCAAGGTGCGGACCTCGAAGCGGACACGACCAAACGGTTTTACGAGGAATATCGCTCGGTCTGCGACATGACCGCCGAATTCTACCTCCAGACGATCGACGTAGTGTTCCAGGACCATTCGCTGCCGAAGGGCACGATGCTCCACCGCGGGCGCCTGGTGGATCCGGGCGCGATTACCGACGTCGCGATTCTGGCGATCGAAGGGGAGAAGGACGATATCTCAGGGCTGGGCCAGACCCGCGCGGCGCTGACGATCGCGACCAACCTGCCGGATGAGAAGAAGCGCTACTACATGGCCGAGGGTGCCGGGCATTACGGCATTTTCAACGGTTCGAAGTGGCGCAACAAGGTGGCGCCGGTGGTTGAGGAATGGATGAAGGCGCACGGCTGAGGTGGGTTCGCGCCGGGTGATACGGGATTGGATGTAGGGGCGTTTCGTCAGGACGGCGGGCGGTGGCGAGCGGGCTTCCCACAATCAGCGTCACCCTGAACTTGTTTCAGGGTCCACCGCGCCGCAATTCCGATCCGAGACTATTGCGCGGTGGATGCTGAAACGAGTTTAGCATGACGGAAGATCGTGTGAGGCCAACTGCGACTCGAGCCGCAACCGCCTCACGCTGACCTTGGTTCTGAAAGCGGCGTAGGCGCGGTTCTCGCATGATACCGTGGGGCGGTGTATGCCAACTCGAGAAGATGATGCTGGGGTAGCGCCGTCGTTCTTCTCGCCCTTCCCCGGCGAAGGCCGGGGCCCAGTAGCGAAACGTTGAAGTCGACGCGCTTCTCTTCGTTACCTCAACCACTTCGACTGGGCCCCGGGCCTTCGCCGGGGAAGCGCACGATTGGACCGAACGCAACCGTCGAGATCGCTTCTCGCTGGATCCCGGTCTAACGCCGGGACCCAACGAGGTTAGAAGAAATGCCGTTTACGCCGCGGTCGTGCTGACCTTGGCGTGGCTGCTGCTTTCGTCCGCAGTGATCGTGCCGCCGAACAGCATCTTGACGCGACCCGTCAGCGAGATGTCGGTTTCCCACAACTCAGCGCTGTCGATGTCCATTCGCAGCAGCGCGAGGTTGGGGTCTTCCTTGCCCTCGGGGAACCACGCCTCGACCTGCTTGCTCCACAGCTTGTCGATCATGGCCTTGTCGTTGTCCTGACGGATCGTGCCCGCCATGCAGGCAAAATAGTCATGCCCCTTGGACACGAACTGCGCCATCACCTTGCCGCCGTCGGCGAGACGGTTATCCTTGCCGGTGAAGAAGAACAAAGTGTCGACCAGATCCTTGTCGAGCTGCGCCATCAGCGGCTCGCTGTGCGACGATCCGTCGGCCTTGCCCACCATGAGGTAGGGGCTGTCGGCCATCTTCTTCCACAGCGTCT
>Ga0265780_10001462_pt1 | contig 33130 bp, 42 predicted proteins | sample P1T30metagenome_FD_192432 | JGI IMG/M metagenome (GOLD analysis project Ga0265780, IMG submission 192432) | Plant litter microbial communities from East Loma Ridge, Irvine, California - P1 T30 | ecosystem: Environmental > Terrestrial > Plant litter > Unclassified | place: USA: California...
GCCCCGCAGCAGCTCCCCACGGACTCGCTCGACGAGCTCGTGCCGGCACTCCTGCTCCTCGACCACATCGTCGAGCGCACCGACCGTCAGCGCTCGCCGGAGCTCCCGAACCCGGACAACGTCCTGGGGGTGTCGTTCGGCATCCTCCTGCAGCTGCAGAACATTCTCCGGCTGGCCGTGTACGGGCAGCAGGGACGACTGCAGCACGCCGACGTGAACCGGCAGCTGCCCGCCGTCGCGACAATGCTCGCACGGGCCATCCGCGCGGAGGTGGTCTGACGATGGCGCACAGGGCAACGTCGTGGGCGTGGGAGCTGAAGCTGCCCGGCACGCGGAAGCTCGTTCTCCTCGCCCTCGCTGACATGGCCGACGAGTTCAACTCCTGCTACCCAGGTCAGGAGCGTCTGGCCGAGATGACGAGCGTCGCCGTGATCACGGTTCGCCGTGCACTCTCGGAGCTCGAGCGGGACGGGCTGATCATCCGGGCACGACGTGCTCGGCAGGACGGAACGAGGACCAGCGACCGATACCGCCTGGTCGTCGGCGCACAACCGGTCAAATTGACCACAGGTCAACCTGATGCGCCCAACCGATCATCTGGGTCGCGCTCAACCGTTCAGGATGACCGCGCTTATGAATCCTCCAGTAATGAACCCCCAGAGGAATCACCAGAGAAGCGCATCTACCCCGAAGCGTTCGAGGAAGCGTGGGCGCACTGGCCCAGGAAGAACGACAAGGCGCGGGCGCTGCAGCAGTGGCAGGCGGTGCGGAAGAAGCACCCCAGCCTCGATCTGACCGCCGCGATCATCACGCACGGCGACGCGCATGTCGCGGCGGGTACCCCGCAGCGGTTCGTGCCGTACCTCAAGACGTGGCTCAGCGGCGACGGGTGGGAGAACTCGCTACCCGAGCCGCACCCGTCAGCCCCACCGCGGAAGCTCAGCAACGCTGAGATCGCCGCCCTCGAATACCAGCGACTCTACGGAGGTCCCGATGGATCAGCAGGAAGCGTTCCGGCTCTTGGGCCGGGCGTCGGCGGTCGATAACCGCAAGGTCACGCAGCTCGCCGCAATCATCTGGGCGGAGACGCTGCCGGACATGTCGTACGACGACGCCGCGGACCTGATGAACGAGTTCCGCCGCGACAGCCCCGGTGTCTACCTCGAGCCAGGCCACCTGCAGCGGCAGAAGCGGATCCGCCTCGCTCGGACCAGGGAAGCCCGTGGACCGCACCCGCTGCCGCCGGCGGGGCAACGGTGGGCGGTCGACGCGATCGAGAACGACTCCGAGTACTCCGCATCGGGCGGGGTGCTCGAGGTGAGCCATGACGACGCGGGCTGAGCTCCGCCGGCAGCGGGACGAAGCCCGTGCCCGCGCCGCCGAGCACCGCCAGGAAGCCAACCAGCTGCGCGAGCGGCTGATGTACGTGACTGGCTCGTTCACCGCGGACGAGTACGGCGAGGTCGGGAAGGAGACCGATGGGTAGGGCATCATTCGACCGAGTCGTCGGCGCGTTCCACGACCGGGGCCTCATCGTGCAGATGCACGGCAACGAGGCAGCCGAGGCGCAGGCCCCCGGGCACTCGGCGAAGGACCGATCGGTGTCGATCCGCTCGGTCGAAGGGCAGACCCTCATCCACTCGCACTCCGACCCGACCCCGGACGTCCTCGCCGAGCTCAACCTGTCCATGCAGGACCTGTTCGACGAGCAGAAGGGCGTCGAGTACAAGTACCACGACGGCCGGGTCGTACACCGGTCCCCCGACAAGCGGTTTCGGCAGTCCGGCAACACGAAGGGCCGGGACCTGTACCGCGTCGAGCGAGTCGGCCAGGCAGACCCGGTGTGGATGGCCGAGGGCGAGAAGGACGTCCACGCACTCGAATCGCTCGGCCTCGTCGCCGTCTGCACGGCGATGGGTGCTGGCAAGGCGGCGATGTTCGACCTCGCCCCGCTGCACGGCAAGAAGGTGCTCCTCGTCCGCGACATGGACGAGCCCGGCATGAAGCACGCGCTGCAGGTCCGCGAACTCCTTGACGGGAAGTCGGAAGTCGTCGTCCTCGAACCGATGGTCGGGAAGGACGCCGCGGACCACATCGCTGCAGGCCACACCTGGCAGGAGTTCCGCCTGGCCCGTCTGCCGGAGCCCGAGGTCGAACCGGAGCCGGTGAACGAGGAGTTCGAGCGCCAGGTCGCGTACGAGATGGAACGCCTTGAGGTGAAGGACGAGGTGCGCCGGCGCAGGTCCGCAGTCGGCGCGGCCGTCCTGCAGCCGCTGTACCTCGACGAAGTCCTCGCCGTGCCCGACTCCCAGAACTGGCTCATCCCCGGCTTGCTCGAGCGTCGCGACCGGCTCGTCCTCACCGGCTCCGAGGGGTCCGGGAAGAGCTACTTCACCCGCCAGGTCGCAATCGCCGCGGCATCCGGACTGCACCCGTTCGACGGCCGCCAGGTCGAACCGGTCCGCGTCCTCGCGATCGACGCCGAGAACACCGTCCTGCAGTGGTCGCGGAACACCCGCTACGTCGCGAACATGGCCCGCACGTACGGCCGCGTCGACCCTGGCCGACAGGTGCTCGTCTCGGCGGGCATCCGGCTCGACCTCACCCGCCAGGCCGACGTCGACCAGGTCCACCGGCTCATCGACCATCACCAGCCCGACATGCTCCTCATCGGCCCGCTGTACAAGCTCGTCCCCCAAGCCATCAACAACGACGACGACGCAGCACCACTGATCGTCGCGCTCGACGGTTTCCGGGAACGCGGCGTCGCGATGCTCATGGAAGCGCACGCCGGACACGGCAAGTCCCTCGGCGGCGAACGCGACCTGCGCCCCCGCGGCTCCGCAGCGCTCCTTGGTTGGCCCGAGTTCGGCCTGGGACTTCGCACCCTCGAAGACGACGACTCGATGGTCTCCGTCGTCCGATGGCGAGGCGACCGCGATCCCCGTGACTGGCCGCGCCGCCTCCGTCGCGGCATCGCTGGCGAGATGCCGTGGATGCCCGCCTGACTCCCACGGCGACGGGCGCCGGCCCCGCGAGCAATCGGTCGGCGTTCGCGGCAACAGGAGTGCAGGTGTCTCCGTCAGTATCTGAGGATGTGACCCCGCGGGGACCGACGGCGCGTGATCATCAGGCTTCTTTCGGCAGACCGAAATGTGGCAGGTGCCGCCCGGCGACGTATCCCTCGATGAGTAACGGGATGTTACCTTTGCGCATATTGCGCGCCTTCCAGAAGCGCTGCGGGTCAACGCCGTTGGGCACCCGCATCGAGACGATCTCGTCGATCTTGCGCAGGAGTTCCTGCCGCCCCGATTGGTCAAAGTCGTAGACGAAATCGCCAAGCTGAGCCCGTAGCCCAGCGACGACGTCTGAAAACTCGGACCCAGGGCCGTTCCAGTCGGCGTCGTCCACGGCTCGAACCCAAGTGCGCACCAGCCCGGCGAACGCGATCCGCTCGAGTTGCGCCTGCCGAAGCCGGTCGCGCTCCTGCCGCTTCTCGTCCTCGTCGCGAACGCGCTTTGTGTACTCGACGGTTTCCTGCGCCACTCGGTTGCTGCGCCGAGCAATCCACACAGTCACACCACCGACGATCGTCGCCGCGACAACGCCTAGAAGCCCGGTGCCGATCTCGGCCCACCACTCGTACGAGAACCACGGATGCCAGTAGGTCGCCAGCGGAGTCACCGGCTGACCGTACCGCGGTTCGCGTCGACCCGAAAGGACTCCTGATCCGCTGAAAGCCCAACTCGTTCACGCACCGGACCACCGCCCCACTGCAGCAACGTCCCGGCAACACCCCTACATCGCCAAGGCCAGCACTTCGATACCAAAACGCTCGCCGCAATACTCCCAAGGAGAACTCGTGACCGAAACTACTACCAACGCTGACGTCGATCCGATCGTCCTGTTGTCGCTTGCAGCGGCTCGTACCCGCCAGCGACTTCAAGAGGCTCCCGGCCTCGTCGCATACGTGCGGACGCTCGTCATCCCACAGACCGCACAGCGCTCGGACGGTCTTCCTCGCGCTGCATCGAAAGAAGCGCCGGCACCGTTCAACACTGAAGCCGTGGACGAGTCAGACAGCGTGTACGCGCAGCTGCTCAACTGGGTCAGCTACTGGTCCGAGGCGCTGCACATCGCGCCGCCCGTCACCGCCTCATACGCGTGGGTCAACAGTCGAGAGGTGCAAGGGTTCCGAGCCGGCGTCACGCCGGAAGGTGCAGCACTGCTCGTGCGAAACATCACCGTGTGGCTCCTGCTCCACGAGGACGAGATCCAACGTCACGAGCAGGCCGCTGAGTACTTCGGAGACGTCGCCTCGATCGTCTGGAATCTCCGGAAGAGGTTTCCGCGTGACGGCCGCGGAACGAGGCCAGTGTTTCCTCGCCCATGCCCTGTCTGCGGCGACCCGTCGATGGGCGTCGAGTGGCACTCGGAAGGACTCGCCGACTTCACCCTCGTGTGCGCATACTGCGGCTTCGAGGGAAACACGGCTGCGTTGCTGAAGGACGCTGACGTACACGAGCTCATGCGCAACATGCGAGTCGAGGAAGCCGCCGAGGCGACGTCGTGGTGGACGAAGAAGCAGGCAGCGAGGGAAATGCGGATCACGCCGCAGACCCTGAACCGGTACATCCAACACGACGGGTTGGAGACGCACACCGCTGACGGCAGCGTGTACGTCAACGCCGGTCAGCTTCGCGAGCTGTGGCGAACCAAGCAGGCCCGTGTCAAGAAGCGCCATCCAGACGAAAGCGAGATGATGTCGTCATGAGACTGGACCAGATACGCGCCGCAATCAGCGGAACAAACGAAGATCACTGGCACCTGATTAACGAGGGGCCGCAGTTCAACTACAACCTGGGCACGATCAACGACGTTGCCACTGTGGCGGGCTACCACTCCGCCCGCGCCGTCCTACGAAGCGACGTCGACGTGTCCATCGAATTCGGCATGACCGACGATCCCTTCGGGAGCAGGGAGGACTGGACGGAGGACTGGAGCTACTTCGCTGACTCACGGATCGCTGGCGAGTATGTGGACGTGTTCTACCGCGGCAGCCTTGTAGATAGAGTCCACGTCGCGTCCGTCGATGGCCACCGCGCAGTCCTACCGCTGCCGCACAAGGTCGGCAATTCTTGGTCAGTTCTCGATTGGCCCTACCAGGTCGCGCGGGTCGTTGACAGCCTGACCGGCAACCACTCCTTCGACGAATACATCACCAGAAGTGGGATCAAGACGATCCCGGCTTAGACCGGCCACCGGCGCACCTGTTCGTTTTTGCGCTATGATCTCCGTAACACCGCATGCCCGCCTGACATCCCTGTCGGCGGGCATGCTGCATCCCGGCTCACGCGAGCCACCCGCGCCCCTAGCTCAGCGGAAGAGCAACGAGCTTCTACCTCGAAGGTCGGCAGTTCGAATCTGCCGGGGCGCTCGACGTTGCTTGCGCGACTTCGTCACTTTGCCGCTGCGGGCTTGCTTCCGTCTTTAGCGTCCCGCCGAGCCCACCAGCTCTTCTTGGCCGGAGGTTGCTCGTCTTTCGCAGCGGCTCCGTGATTGCCGTCGAGGTCGTGTTCGTCCAGGAGCTCTTGCAGCCCTGGAAGAGCAGTCGTCGAGAACACCTCCTTGAGCTTCGGCACCGTCCGCAGGAGCGTCACGATGAAACAGAGGCCATTCGCGATGATCAGCACGGTTGACAGAGGCACGCCGATTTCCTTCGGCGCATCCTTCAACTCCACAGCCCCTGCCAACGCGATGAAACTGGAGACAACACCGACCGCAGTGAAGACGACATAGAACAGTGACTGGACCAGAGCCCGCTTCTTCTCCTGGTGCGTCAACCTGCGTCGAAGCTCGAGGATGTGCGCAATCTGCAAGGCGCGAACTGCCTTGACCACGACCCCGTTTGCGTCATCCGAGTGCGACTTCGTAGCCACATCGGCTAGGTGCTCCAACTGACGGATCGACGAGCGATCTGCCACTTGCTGGAAGTAAGCAGCCACCAGCGGGATGAGCAGGCCCACGAAGGACACGGCGATTGGCCAAGTTAAGTTCCCCACATCGCGAGCCTAGTGGGAAATGACCGGTGCTCAACGCTGAGCGCCGCCGGGCTCCACCAACTTCCTCGTGCCCGCCGACACGCACCGCTACCGCATCTGTCGCCGGCCCGCCCTGTCACGGCGGGCGACACCGGCCACACCGCGAACCAACGCACGCGGCGGGAGCACGAGGAACCCTCTTCCGCATCGAGTCCATTCGGGTTGGCGCTCGATGCGGGACCCCTCAGGCCGCGATCCCCGAGGTTAGCCGCGCTGGCATGCGGAGCCCGGACGGGACGGCCGACCACGTCAGCAAGGGAGGAACGCAATGAAGCTCTCCGACATCCGCGCACTGCTCCTCGCGAACAGCATTAAGACCACTGCCGAGATTGATCGCTTCGACGTCAAGCGCACAGCCGGCGCGGTCATCGGCGTCGACCTGATGCTGTCCGACGGCACCGTCACCTACCTGCCCGTGGAGGCATCATGACCGCCCGCATCAGCACCAGTCGCACGATGACCGTGCAGTCCAGCCAGCTGTCCGTCGGCGACCTGCGTGCCTTCATCGAGGGCCAGCCGGACGACACCACCGTGCGCGTCACGACCTCGGGCGGTGGCAACCAGCTCGACCCGAGCACGACCACGCTGACCGTCACCGAGACACCCCGAGCGCAGACGGTGAGCAGCCCGCAGACGCACATGCACGAAGCCGTGCAGCACCGGGACCGCAAGGAACCCTGGTGCAACCACTGCGGCCTGACCAGCGATGGCCGGGAGCCCGCAGTCCGGGGAGCCACAGCCAACCGGGACCCTCGGATCGCCCGGCTGCCCCGGTAGCCCGGATACCCCGAGACCCTGGATGCCCGGATGGGTACCGACGCCCCGGTCGCCGCGGTGGGCCAGCCCGACCCGATGACCGCACACCGCACCAGGACGAACACCCGCACCTCGCTCGAGCCCATCGGCTACGACGGCGAGGGTGCGCCGCTGTACGCATGGCAGCTCGACGACGAGCGCTGACGACAGGAGCACGACGTGGGTGAGCAGTGGTCAGGCAGCACACGCAAGCAGCGACTCCCGCGCGACTGGGAAGAGCGGCGCACCACTGTCCGCGATCGAGCAGGCGGTCGATGCCAAGCCACCATGCGCGACGGCACACGCTGCGTTGAGGTCGGCACAGACTGCGACCACATCGTGCACGGCGACAACCACGCACTCTCGAACCTGCAGTGGCTCTGCTCATGGCACCACGAGAAAAAGACCGCACGCGAAGCACTCGAAGCACGACGATTCACGCGCGTCCCGTCGGCCCGTAAGCCACGCGAGAAGCACCCGGGACTCAGGTAGACGCAGCCGCGACGAACGTCCCGCACGCGAGCGCACAGAGGCCCCCGTCCACCCCCTCCCCCCGGGTCCGTCCTGGTCGTAGAGGTGCTGTGGCTCTCGCCGTGTACGGGTCTGGGGTTTTCACCCCGTTTTACCGCACCCTGACATTTCACCGGCAGGGCGCTCCACTCGACCCCTGACCGAAACGGAGCAGGCGGCCTCACCCGAAACGGGAGCTCACCATGCCTGGTCACGGCCCTGCACCGAAGGATCCGAAGAAGCGCGCACGGCGCAACTCCGACCCCACCGTCGTCCGCATCCTCCCGCGTGCCGTCGTCGCGCAGCCCGAGCTGCCGACCATCTCTGTCGAGGAGGACGGCGAGCTCCGCGAGTTCACGTGGCCGGCGATCACCCGGCAGTGGTGGGACATGTGGGCGACCTCGCCGCTGTCGCTGGACTTCACCGCGACGGACTGGTCCGAGCTCCGCGACACGGCGCTGCTCCACGCCCGGTACTGGAACGGCGACATCAAGCTCGCCGCCGAGCTCCGGCTGCGCACCGCAAAGTTCGGCGCGACACCCGAGGACCGCGCGCGGCTCCGGATCACGTTCGCGCAGGCCGAGGAGGCCGAGACGAAGACCACAGCGCGTCGCCCCAGCTCGCGTGAGCGCTTCGGCGGCACCGCACTTCCCCCGGAAGCGACGGCGAACTGATGCCGTGGCGACCGCTCGAAGGCGAGACGTTCCCGACGCTCGGCTACCACGTCGCCGACCAGATGGCCGAGTTCCTTGAGTACGTCGTCACGCGCGAGCAGCTCGAGTTCCTGGTCGCCTTCTACGAGATCGACCCGCTCACCTGCCGGCGCATCAAGACGCGCGCGATCATCCAGCGCCCGCGAGGTTGGGGCAAGTCCCCGAAGCTCGGTGCGATCGGACTCAGCGAAGCACTCTTCGAGGTCGTCCCGGACGGGTGGGATGCGTTCGGTCAGCCCGTCGCCCGCCCGTGGATCGACTTCAAGAGCATCATCAACGTCCCGGTCACGGCGACGTCGGATGACCAGGTGCAGAACACGTGGGCACCGATGCTCGAGATGGCGCGACTCGACTCGCTCGTCAACGAGTTCGACGTCGACCCGATGGACACGTTCATCGGGATCCCCGGCGGCAAGATTGAGCCGCGCACCTCGTCCGGCCGGTCGATCAAGGGCCTCCCCGGTCAGGTCGCCGCGATCATGGACCAGACCGAGGAGTGGGTGAAGGGCAACGGCGGTCTCCGCCTCGCGCAGAACATCCGCAACAACTCGACGAAGGCATCCGGCGTCACGATCGAGTCCCCGAACGCGTTCACCCCGGGTGAGAACTCGGTCGCCGAGGCATCGGCACGCGACTGGGACCTGATCGAGTCCGGGAAGTACCCCGACCTCGCTGCCGCCCGCCAGATTCTGTACGACCACCGCGAAGCGCCGGCGGACACGGACCCGGCGGACCGGGCGTCGCTCGAGTACGGCCTGCGGTACGCGTACGGCGACAGCTCGGACCACCCCGACGGCTGCGTCATCCACGACCCGCCGTGCGAGCCCGGCTGGGCCCCGATCCAGCGGCAGATGCTGGCGTTCCTCGACACGTCCAACGACCCGCAGGTGCTCCGCGCCGACTTCCTCAACCAGATCACCCACGCGACCAACTCGTTCGTCTCGCAGCCCGAGCTCAAGGCGATCCAGGGGCTCGACAAGGTGATCTCTAAGACGGAACCGGTCACGCTCGGCTTCGACGGCTCGGAAGGGCGCAAGCCCGGCAAGGGCACCGCCGACTCGACGGTTCTTATCGGGTACTCCGTCACGCAGCGCCACCTGTTCAAGATCGGCGTCTGGGAGCAGCCCGACGGGCCCGCCGGCGAGGGCTGGCGACCACCCGTGCTGCAGATCGAGGCGGCCGTCCGGCAGGCGTTCAAGGACTACAACGTCGTCGGGTTCTACGCGGACCCGTCCGCGGGCTGGGCCGGCCACGTGAAGACGTGGGAGGCCGAGTACGCGAAGCGGCTCAAGGTCCGGATGTCCCGCGACGAGCCGATCCGGTGGCGGCAGAAGGACCTCGCCCGGACGACGGGCACCTTCGACCAGCTCGAGTCGGCGATCTCCGCCGGCAAGGAGTCGATCACCTACGACGGCTCACCCGAGCTGACCTCGCACTTCATCAACGCCCGCCGCGACCGTCGCCGGTCCGGCTACGTGCTGATGAAGCCCGAACACGACCCGGACGGCTCGAAGATCGACGCCGCCTGGGGTGCGATGTTCGCCTACGCGGCCGGCATCGACGCCCTCGGCGCGAACCTCACCAAGAAGAAGACCGTCGCCCGCCGCATCCGCTGAGAGGAGACCCGTGGCTACCACCCCGGCCGAATGGCTCCCGATCCTGGCGAAGCGTCTCGACGCCCGCCAGAAGCGGATCGCAACGAACCGCTCCTACGCGAACGGCAACGCCCCGATGCCCGAGATGGGCAAGAACACCCGCGAGTCGTGGCAGGCATTCCAGAAGAAGGCCCGCACGAACTACGGCGGCCTCACGTGCGAATCGCTCGGTGGACGGATGGTCCCGAACGGGGTCCGCGTCGGCACATCGACGACGAGCCCCGGCGTGCTCGCCGCGCGCCGCGTCTGGCGCGACAACCGCCTCGACGTCGTGTTCGGTGACGCGATCGCGAACATGCTCACCACGAGCGTCGGCTACCTCGTCACCGGCGTCCGCGACGGCCGGCCGATCATCACCTCCGAGCTGCCTGAGCAGGTCATCACCGCTCCGGACCCGACGCAGCCCTGGCGCGCCCGTGCTGCGCTCAAGGCATGGCGGGACCCCGACGACGGGAAGGACTACGCGCTCGTCTGGCTCCCCAGCGTCCGGCAGCTGTTCTCTCGCAAGTCGACGAACGACAACGGCACTCCGCAGCCGCAGGTCGCCGGCGACTGGAAGGAGGACGGCCCCGCCGAGCTCCACGCCGGCGGCGTCCCGGTGTACGTCCTCGAGAACAAGGGCGGCGTCGCCGAGTTCGAGCCGCACATCGACGTCATCGACCGCGCGAACCTCGGCAAGCTGCAGCGCCTCGTCGTCACCGCGATGCAGGCGTTCAAGCAGCGCGCCATCAAGGGCGGCCTGCCGACCCAGGACGACGACGGCAACGACATCGACTGGGCGAAGGTCTTCGACCCTGCCCCTGGCGCGCTCTGGGACCTCCCGGACGGCATCGACGTGTGGGAGTCGGCGGAGACCGACATCCGGCCGCTGCTCGAAGGTGAGAAGACCGACGCACGCGACTTCGCGGCCGTGACGCTCACCCCGCTGTCCGTGTTCATCCCGTCCGGCGAGAACCAGTCCGCCGAGGGCGCGCAGAACGCGAACAAGGGCGAGATCCAGAAGGCGAAGAACCGCATCGCGCGGGCGACCGCACCGATGGAAGGGTCCCTCCTCGAAGCGCTCCGCGTGCTCGGCGTCGACGACGGCGAGACCGTCGAGCTGCTGTGGGAACCGCCCGAGCACATCTCATTCGGTGAGAAGACCCTGGCGGCGAAGCAGGCCAAGGAGGCCGGCATGTCGGCCCGATGGATCAAGCAGAACATCATGGGGATGTCGCCGGACGAGATCGACCAGGACGAGTCCAACGCCACCTCCGACGCCCTGCTCACCGCGACCCTGATCGGAGCAGCCGGTGGCACTGGCAACGCTTGACCAGCTGACCGACGCGCACCAGGCGACGACGGCGAAGATCCGCGACCGGACGCTCGCCGTCACCGCCGCGCGGTGGGATGCGTCCCCGGCGTACCGGGACGCGGACATCGACCGGCTGATCTCGCAGATCCTCCCGCAGGTGCAGGCCAGCCAGCTCGCGACCGCGACGCTCACCAGCGCGTACATCGGCCAGGCTGCTCGCATCGCCGGCACCGAGGTCGCGCCGGCGACCGTCAACCGGGACGCGATCCTCGGCTACCGGGGCACGCCCTCGGCCGACGTCTACCGCCGCGGCGCGGTCACGCTGTACACGGCGCTGTCGAACGGCTCCCCGTTCGACGCGGCGGTCGCGTACGGCCTCGACCGGATGCTCACCATCGTCGCTACCGAGCTGCAGCAGGCGAAGAACCGGCAGGCGCAGCGCGCGCTCGAGGCATCCGGGTTCTACGGCTACCGCCGGGTCCTCACCGGCCTCGAGAACTGCGCGCTGTGTGCCATCGCCTCGACGCAGAAGTACTCCAAGCACGAGCTCATGCCGATCCACCCCGGCTGCGACTGCGGGGTGCAGCCGGTCAAGGAGTCCGACGGGCCCGGCACGATCCTCGACCCGGACCTGCTCGAGCGCACCCACGCGCTCATCGACCAGAAGCTCGGCGGCCCGTCCGACCGCGGTGCACGTGACCTCGGCATCGAGAAGACGTCGTCGGCCGGCAAGCCGCTGAGTGACTACACGGACCTCGTCGTGGTCAACGAGCACGGCGAGCTCGGACCGACCCTCGCGTGGCGGTCCGACAAGTTCACCAGCGCCGCGGACATCGCAGCGCTCACCTGACCTCCCGCATCCGCGGGAAGTGACCGGAACGGTCAACCATCAACCCGAAACGGGAGATACCGATGTCGGACGACGACAAGAAGAAGCAGCAGGACGAGGGCGCAACGCTCGAGGAGCAGCTGCAGGCAGCACAGGCCGAAGCCGAGAAGTGGAAGACGCTCTCCCGGCAGAACGAGCAGCGCGCGAAGGACAACGCCGACAAGGCGAAGAAGTTCGACGAGCACGAAGAGGCCAGCCGCACCGAGCTCGAGAAGGCCCAGGCGCGCGCCGAGGCAGCCGAGAAGGCCATCGCGGAACGCGATGCCAAGGAGGCCGCCGGACAGCTCCGCGAGGACATCGCCAAGGAGAAGGGCTTCGCCGATCGCAAGATCAAGGCGTCCGCCCTCCGCGGCACGACTCGCGAAGAGCTCGAAGCGCACGCCGACGAACTGCTCGAGCTGATCCCCGCCCCGCCCGCCGGCCCCTCGGCCGATGGACAGGGACAGGCCGGTCAGCAGATCGGTGAAGGCGAGCTGTCGGTCGACGACGTCGTGGCGGCAGCAACCGCCAGGTAACCCCCGCTGGTGTTCGCCACGAACCCCACGCGGCCATCTCAACCAACCAAGGAGGAATCGTGGCGAACATCTTCACGAAGGGCACCAAGCTGGCGGCAACCGCGCTGGCTCTGCTCCGCAAGACCATCAAGGCCCCCGGGCTCTTCACCACGAAGTACGGCGTCGCTGACTTCAAGGGTGCCGAGGGCGACACCATCGGCATCAAGCGCCCCGCGGTGCTCGTCGCTCGCAAGAAGGAGTGGCGCGGCGACGACGCGATCGTCATCGACAAGCTGGTGAACACGAAGATCCAGCTCACCCTGGACCAGCACATCTACAGCGCGGTGCAGCTCTCCCCCGAGGAGGAGACGCTGGACGAGGTCGACTACGTCCGCGACATCCAGGCACCGCAGGTCACCGCGGTCGCTGAGGCGGTCGCGGCGACGGTCGTCACCGCGCTCACCGGTGCGACGTTCGTCAACTCGGTGAAGTTCAACCCGAACTCCGCCGACCCGATGGAGTCGGACCCGCGCAAGGTCGCGGTCCGCGCCCGGAAGCTGTTCCAGAAGGCGCACGTGCCGGCCACCGGCCGCTACTGGCTCGTCGGTGCGGACGTCTCCGAGGCGATCGCGTCGAACGACAAGCTGCTCGAGGTCGACACCTCGGGTCTGCCGGAGGCGCTGCGTGAGGGTGTCGTGGGTCGTCTAGGCGGCTTCACCATCGTCGAGCTCGACGAGCTCGACCCGACCGCCTCGTACTTCGTGCACGAGTCGGCCGTCGCCTGGGTCGTCGTGGCCCCGGTCGTCCCGAACGGTGTCGCCAAGGGCGGCGGCGTCGCGGCCGGCAACGGTCTCGCCGTCACGCAGCTGTGGGACTACGACAGCGACCACCTGAAGGACCGTTCCGTGGTCCACGCCTTCGCCGGCGCGGCCCCGGTCACGGACCCGAAGACGAACGCTGACGGCTCCCTCGTCCTCGACGGCGACAACAAGCCGACCCTGCAGTTCGTGCGTGGCATCAAGGTCACGTACAGCACCACCGCCCCCGCGGCGTCCTGAGAGGAGTGAGGTCATGGCCGACAACGCCCTGGCAGAGTCCAACGACGTCTCGGCCCTCCTCGGCCGTGACCCCACCGCCTCCGAGACGAAGCAGATCCCCGGACACCTCCTCAAGGTGTCGGAGCTGTTCCGCCTCGAAGCCCGCCAGCAGTTCACCCGGGGCCGGTCCACCAACCGGCTCCGGGTGAATGCCGGCGCACTCACGCTCCCGCAGCGCCCCGCCCAGCTGGTGCACACGGTCGACGGCGAGCCTGGCGACCGGTTCACCCTGATCGGGCAGCGCCTCGAGGTGCCCGTACCGACCGGCACGTTCGTCGTCGTCGACTACGAGCACGGCTACGACAAGGTCCCCGACCTCGTCCGGCTGACCGTCGCCGGCATCGTCGCCCAGCTGCTCGAAGCAGACCCCCGGGCACGCGCCGGCGTCAGCCAGCGCGGGGAGACCCGCGGCCCGTTCAGCTCGCAGGAGACGTACGCGGCCTGGGCGCAGGGCGCGTCCCCCCGGCTCGCCCCCGACGACGTCCGCACCGCGCAGTCGTACCGCGTGAAGTCGTACGCCTCAATCGTGCAGGGGTACTGATGCTCGGCGAGACCGTCACCTGGCACCACCGCACCGACACCGGCAAGCGCGACCGGTACAACAAGCCGATCCTCGCCGACGCCGACACCCCGCTCGACGACGTACTCATCGCGCCGAACCTCGGCGACGAGGTCACCGGGGCCGCCGAGAACACCTCGAGCACCCGGATCACCCTCTACCTCCCCGCCGTCGCCGGCATCGGCTCCGACGACGAGCTCACCGTCCGCGGCACCCACTACAAGGTCCTCGCCGACGAAGCTGACTGGTCGACCGGCATGAGCGACTGGAAGCCCGGCTCCGTCGTGCAGCTCGAGCGGAAGGACTACGTCAGTGCCTAAATCACGCGTCGTCCTCAACCGCCGCGGCTTCGGAGCCGTCCTCGCGTCCAAGGGCATCGAGGACCAGCTGCGCCCCCTCGCCGACGACATCGCCGCGCAGATCCCAGGCGGCGCGACCGTCACCGCGATCCGCACCGGCGTCGGCTCCTCGAACTCCCGCGTCCGCCTCCGCGTCGAGGCCGAGGTCTGGCAGCGTGCCCGGCTCATCTCCGCGATGCGCCAGGTCCTCAGCAACGCCCAGTCTCGCTAGGAGGACCCGTGCACGGCATCGTCTACGACGACTTCCTCGCCCACCTCATCCGGCGCACCGACGCCCTCCTCACGGCCCGCAGCGAGCCGCACGCGGCCGGCGTCGAGGTCTCCGACCGGAAGTCGCCGGACAGCCGCCGCGCGGTCGTGCTGACGACGAGCCCGGGCGGCGGCACCAGCAACACCGTGCGGACCTCCTACGTCACGGTCGACGTCATCACCGACGACCAGGGCGACACGGTCGACCTGATCAACCTCGTCCTCGCGCTGGCGACCTCGCGCGGTGCCGGCGGCATGGTCGACGGCTCCCCGATCACGTTCGCCGAGGTCAACGGCGGTCCGAACGCGGATCCCGCGGCGGACGGCTACTTCAAGCAGACCGCGCAGCTCGAGCTGCGACATCGCGGTCGCAGCCTCTGACCCCCCATCTCGAAGCCCTGCCACCGGCGGGGCTTCTCCCGTTCCTCCCGCCGAGCAGGGACCCCAGGGGCACACGCCCACCACACCACAACTGGAAGGAAGGGCCCTCGTGTCCCTCGAAGCAGAGAACGTCCGCGTAGCGGTCACGGGCGCGGTGTACAGCGCCCCGAAGACCGCCACGCGGCCCACCAGCGCCACCAGCGCGCTGACCGGCTACATCGACCACGGCTACATCGGCGACGGCGGTGTGACCGAAACCCGCGACCGGTCGACGAACCAGATCCGCGCGTGGCAGAACGGCGCGCTCGTCCGCGAGCCCGTCACCGAGTCCTCGATCAAGTACCAGTGCATCCTCCTCGAGACCAAGAAGGAGAACATCGAGCTCTACTACGGCGCGAAGGTCGCCGACAACGGCTCGATCAAGATCAACCCGTCGAAGACCGGCGGCCGTCGTCGGTTCGCGGTGGACGTCATCGACGAGGACGACCTGATCCGCGTCGACGTCCCGGACGGCGAGATCACCGAGGTCGGCGACCAGATCTACGTCAACGGCGAGCCCATCGGCTACGAGATCACGATCACCGGCTACGAGATCACCGACGAGGAGACGGGCGAGTCCTACTCCGCCGTCAAGTGGTACGGCTCCCTCGACACCACCGCGGGGGCCTGAGACATGGCCGCCGCGAAGACGATGCACGTCCGCAACATGCGGACGGACGAGATCCGGGAAGTCACGCCGGAGCAGCGCGAGGTCCAGGACAAGGGCATCTGGGTCCTCATCACCGGCGAGGACGTCAAGTCGACGCCCCCGCCCGCCACCGCCGAGTCGAGCGACAAGCCCGACGCCAGCACGGCGACCCCCAAGACCACCTCGAAGGCGTCCGCGCCCAAGGAGTGACCAACCGGTGTGCCGGGGCGCTCGGGCCCCGGCACACCTCCTACCCCCTCCGAGCACTCCCACCGAGCTAGGAGAACCACCATGGGCGAAACCGCCACCAAGGCCCTGCAGATCAAGGCCAAGTCCCGTCCGCCGCTCGTCGTCGAGTACGACGGCACCGAGTACTCGCTCGCCGGCCGTATCCCGGCCGAGATCATGACGATCCGCGCGCAGTACAAGAAGCCGCGGAACCCCGAGAAGAAGGTCCAGGAGGAGTGGCAGCGCGAACTCGGCGTCGCCACGATGGACAAGTTCCTCGAGCTCGTCCTGCCCGAGGACTTCCGCGCCGTCGTCGACCTCGAGGACATCGAGACGGTCTTCGAGCACTGGGCGGAGCACGTCGGCCTGGGGGAATCGAAGGACTCCGACAGCTAGCGGAGTCCTACCCCGACGAGCTCGTCTGGGAGCTCTACCAGCTGGGCATCGACGTCGAAGACATCGGCGACGACGAGGGGTCCACCGAAGAGCAGATCGCGAAGGCGGTCGACCACGTCAAGGTCGACCGCCTTCTGCGTGTCGCGACCCGCGACACCGCCTCGGTGCTCTTCGCCGCGCAGCACGGATGGGACTTCCCCGTCAGCCGCGAGTGGATCCAGAACGCGGACTCGATGGACCAGTTCGCCGCCGCCCAGTGGACCAAGGGCAGCCCCCGCCCCAAGCCATACCCGCGCCCCTGGCCGAACGCCAACACCAACCGCCTCGGCAAGACCAACCTCACCCCTGCAGCAGCGCGGGAGGTGCTGCGAAGAAACAGGGAGGGCCTGACCCATGTCGACTGAGTCCGCCATCGCGTACGTCTCCGTCGTTCCGCAGGCCAAGGGTGCCGGCCGGGCGATCGAGCGGGAGATCAACCCGCAAGCACTCGGTACGTCGATCGGCAGCAAGATGTCGCCCGGCTTCCTCAAGTCGGTCGGGTCGATGGCCGTGAAGTCCACCGCAATCGTCGGTGCGGGCGTCACGGCCATCGGCGCGAGCATCGCTGCCGTCGCCGCGAAGAAGGGCATCGCCCGACTCCTCGACATCGACGACGCCAAGGGCAAGCTCGCCGGGCTCAAGACCTCCACCGAGGGCATCGCCAAGATCATGGACAGCGCCCTCGCGTCCGTGAAGGGCACCGCGTTCGGGCTCGGCGACGCCGCTGGTGTCGCCTCGAACGCCGTCGCCGCCGGCATCAAGCCCGGCCAGGCGCTCACGAAGTACCTCAAGCTCACCGCTGACGCAGCCACCATCGCGGGCACCTCGCTCGGCGAGATGGGCTCGATCATCAACAAGACCACCACCAGCGGCAAGGTCTACACCGACAACCTCAACCAGCTCGCCGACCGCGGCATCCCGATCTTCCAGTGGCTGCAGGACGAGTACAAGGTCTCCGCCGACGACCTGTCCGACATGGTCCGCAAGGGCGAGGTCGACTCGGCCACCTTCCGCAAGGTCATCGAGGAGAACATCGGCGGCGCGGCCCTCGCCTCCGGGAAGACCGTCCGCGGTGCGTGGGCGAACGTCGGCGCGTCCCTCGGTCGTCTCGGCGCGATGTTCCTCTCCGGAGCTGTCGCTGGCGCTACCACGCTCTTCACCTCCATCACGGGGGCAGTCGACCGTGGCACGGCAGCACTGCAGCCCTACGCGGACGTCCTCAACGAGAAGGTCTCGGCCGGTATGGCTGCCCTCGCAGGGTGGATCGACCGCGTCGACTTCGGCAAGGTCATCGCCGGGGCCTCCGCGTTCGCCGGCAAGGTCCGCGACGTCTTCACCTCGCTCAGCAGCGGCGACACCGACACCGCCCTCGGCAGCGTCGGCGCGTCCCTGTCCAAGCTCACCCCGGCCTTCACCGCGTTCCGCGACCAGCTCCCCGAGCTCGGCGACTCCGCCGGCAAGCTCGCCGCGGCCGGGATCACCGTCCTCGCCGGCGGGCTCGGGTTCCTCGCCGACCACGTCGACACGATCGTCAAGTACATGCCGCTGATCGTTGCCGGCTTCATCGCCTGGCAGCTCGCCTCCCGGGCGACGGCCGGGGCGTCGGTCGTGCTCCGCACCGCCGAGCTCCTGGCACTGCCGGTGCAGATCAAGCGAAACATCCTCCGCCTCGAGGCCGCGCGCCTCGAGTACGCGGCCGCGCGCGGCATGGGGGTCTCCGCAGCCGCGACCGCCGCCAACACCGGCGTCACCAACCAGAACGCCTCGGCGCTCGGCCGCCTCACCCTCGCGCAGCGGATCTCGACCACGGCGACGACGGTCGGCACCGTCGCGACACTCATCGGCGCTGGCGCACTTCGCATCTTCGGCGCTGCCGTGAAGGTCGCGATGGGCCCGATCGGCATCATCATCGCCATCGTCGGCGCGCTCGTCACCGGGCTCGTCTGGTTCTTCACCCAGACGAAGCTCGGCCAGGCCATCGTGCAGACCGCCTTCGCCGCGATCAAGGTCGCGGTCGCAGCGGTCGGCGACGCCTTCGTGTGGCTCTGGGAGAACGCGATCAAGCCCGCCTGGGACGGCATCGCCGCTGGGGCGACCTGGCTGTGGCGGACCATCCTGCAGCCCGCGTTCGCCGGCATCGGCCTCGCCGTGCAGACCGTCGGCGGGTTCTTCGTCGCCCTGTGGACGAACTACATCCAGCCGCCGCTCACCGCGATCGGCAACGCCGTCGGCTACCTCTGGAACAGCTGGATCTCCCCGATCTTCCAGCTGATCGGCGCGATCGTCGTCTGGGCAGCCAAGCTCTTCGGCTCGGCCGTCTCCGGGATCGTCGGCCTGATCGTCAACACCCTCGGTGCGACGTTCTCCTGGCTGTGGACCGGTGTCATCCAGCCCGTCTTCGCCTGGATCGGTGCGGCGATCTCGGTCTGGTGGACCACGGTTTCGTCGATCTTCGGCTTCGCCGTCGGCTTCGTCCGGGGAACCCTCGGTGTCGCCTTCACCTGGCTGTGGTCCAGCGTGATCTCGCCGGTGTTCAGCTGGATCGGTTCGGCTGTATCCGCCTGGTGGAACGGCCTGGTCCTGCCGATCTTCTCGGCCGTGGTCGGCTTCCTCCGGAACACCTTCGGTCCGGTGTTCACCTGGCTCCGCGACACGATCATCGGCCCGGTCTTCTCCGGGATCGGCAGCGTCGTCCGCGGGGTCTGGAACTCCTGGATCAAGCCCGTCTTCGACAAGATCGTCAACATCGCGAAGGTCACCATCCCCGCGGCGTTCACGGTCATGAAGGACGGGATCGCCAAGGCGTGGGGTTTCGTGAAGTCCGCGGTGAAGGCCCCGATCAAGTTCATCGTCGAGACCGTCATCCAGGACGGCATCATCGGGAACTTCAACAAGCTCGCGAAGGTCTTCCACACGAAGCCGCTGCCGGACGTCTCCCTCCCCAAGGGCTTCGCCACCGGTGGCTACACCGGCCCCGGTGGGAAGTTCGACCCTGCCGGCATCGTGCACGCAGGCGAGTTCGTCTTCACCAAGGAGCAGACCGCGCGCCTCGGCGTCGGCCGGCTCTACGACATCGCCCGGAACGGGTACGCCAAGGGTGGTCTCGTCAGCGACGCGGGGAAGAACATCGCGTCGGGGTGGGACTGGCTCAAGGGCAAGGCCGGCAAGGCGTGGGACTGGACGAAGAACGCCGCCGAGACCGCACAGTCGGTCGTCTCCGACCCGATGGGCACCCTCGGCAAACTCGTCAAGGGCCTCATCGGCAAGGTACCCGGTGCCGGCGCGATGCTCGACATGGCGAAGGGCGTCGGCGGCAAGGTCCTCTCCGGCGTCATCGACAAGATCAAGGGGATCGCCTCGGACGTCGGTGCCTTCGGTGGCAACGGCGCGAACGGGCAGCTCCCGTCGTCGGCGCTGGCGAAGGCCAGTGGCTTCGCTCCCGGCTCCGGTGTCGGCGCGACCGGCGGACTCCTGCAGAAGGGGGCCGCCGCCGCGTGGAACCTCGCCAACAAGGCATCGGGTGGCATCCTCCGGCTCACGGAGGGGTACCGCGACCTCAAGGCGCAGGCGTACCGGTGGTCGTTGTTCCAGAACGGCGGCAACCTCGCAGCCGCCCCCGGAACGTCGGTGCACGGCCTCGGCCGCGCTGCCGACGTCGCCGGCGGTCAGTCGTGGCTCCGCGCGAACGGCGCGAAGTACGGCTGGGCGAACACCGGTCTCGGGTTCTCGCAGCGGGAGCCGTGGCACTTCGAGTTCAAGGGAATGTCCCAGAACGTGCCGCAGCTCGCCGCCGGCGCGCTCATCGGCCGCCGGCCGGGCGGATCGCTCGTCAACGTCGGTGAAGGCCGGTACGACGAGGCCGTGGTGCCGCTCACCCCGCGCATCAAGGAAAACCTCCTCGGCGGGAACCGGGCACCCAGTGAAGGCCGCGCGCCGCTGCATCTGCACCTCACGGGGTCCGGGAACGTGCGGCAGGACCTCGACGACGTCAGCCACCACATGGAATCGATGCGCCGAGGAGGCCGCCAGTGAACGGGGACTGGACCATCAACTGCGGGCCGGACGGGGTCATCCCGTTCGGCTCGCAGCGCTCGGGGTACCCGTTCGCGATCGCCCCAGATATCGGCGATACCGAACGTGCCACGCAAGACGGCACGCTGCCCGGTGTGGACGGGGCGACCTTCGGGGTCGACACGTTCGCCGGGCAGACGGTCGCGTTCGGGCTCACCGCGATCGGAGAAACCGACGACGACGCCCGGGCACTGTACGACGAGTTCCGGAAGACCTGGCGCGCGGACACGATCCGCTCAACGCCCGGCGAGCTCGCCATGCTCACCGCGCCGTCCGGCCGGTCGACGTTCGGGCGGACGAGGCGCATCACCCCGACGTTCTTCCCGAGCAACGCGGGGGCGGTCGGCATCACCGCCGACTTCGCCACCGCCGACGACCTCTGGTACGGCGACGAGGAGTTCCTTGAGGTGCCGCTCGCCCTGTCGCAGAGCGGCGGATTCGTGTTCCCCGCACGCTTCCCACTCGTCGCCCGCGGCTACACCACCGCCTCGAACACCTTCGTCGTCCACGGCAGCAGGCCGACGTGGGGTGTCGTCGACGTCTTCGGACCCATCCTCAACCCCACCGTCGATGTGCCCGGCGCGTTCCGGTTCTCATCCCCGGTGTCGCTCGCCTACGACGAATGGCTCACGATCGACACCCGCCCGGGCCGCCGCTTCGTCACGAAGAACGGCGTCCAGAGCGCTCCGCTGACCCGGAAGTCCACGCTCCTGCCGGCGTCGGCGCTGCCGGTCGGCTCCCACACGATGACCCTGTCCGGGTCCGCAGCGACGGGCGTGCCTCGAGCGCGCATCAGCTGGCGGCCGGCGAACACCACCCCCTAGGAGGGTAGCGATGGCACTCGACCCAGTTCCCTTCGTGATCGGCGGCGACGCAGAGCACGGTCCGGACGTGTTCCGGCAGGCGCTGTACCAGGCGACCGGCGGCAAGCAGGGCGTCAGCGCGCCCGGCGACCTCAAGGTCACCGCGCTCGACATCCCCGGCGCGGGCGTGCAGATCGCTGGGGGTGGCGGCACGATCCTCAACCGGGTCGCGTCGCAGCAGTCGTACGGCGTCCGCAACCCGACCGCGGACCTCGAATCGATCGTGGTCCCGCCGGCAGGCTCCGGCGGCGGACGGTCCCACCTGGTGATCTGCCGCGTCGACAACCCCTACGTCGACGGCAACGCGCAGGCACCCGCCGACCCGGTGCACGGCCCCTACAACAAGTTCGACATCATCCCCGACGTCCCCGCCGGCACCCGGTTCCTGCAGGAGCTGGACCAGTACAAGGGGCTGTCCGCGATCGAGCTCGCCCGCATCGACCTCCCGAAGTCGACCGGCACCGTGACGCCAGCGACCATCACCGACCTCCGGCAGCTCACCACGCCCCGAACGCTCCCTGTCCGGGTGTCGGCGACGCCGACGGACTACTACGTGACGATGGCGACGGGGCAGTGGAAGCCGTTCCCGGAGAAGCCGATCACGGGCCTGCAGGTCCCGGACTGGGCGACGCACGCGATCATCCGCCTCGAGACGGCGATGAAGTACCTCGAGGGCAACGCGTACGGCAACTTCCGCGGCTTCTTCGGACCGGCCGGCGCGCAGTCCACCGCGAACCTCTTCGCGACCCAGGGCATCGACGCGACGACCGCCGGCGGGCAGTACCGCCAACCGTTCATCGCCCCATCGAACGATGCGTTCCCGATCCCGAAGTCGCTCCGCGGCACCACCGTGCAGCTCACCGGGCTCGTGCAGCCGAACTCCGCGGCGAACAACGGGGCCCGCATCGGCACCGCGGCCGCGGACTACTACTTCGCCGACGTCACCTTCATCGAACGCATCAGCTGACAGGAGCCCCGCATGGCCGAGCGGTACATCATCCAGCGGGCGCTGTCGAAGGAAGTACTCTCGTACGACCTGCAAGGCGTCCAGCGTGGTGCGTTCGGCCCGCAGCTCTCTGCCGTCGGCACGCTGCCCCTGACGATCGGCCCGAGCGTGGTCATGCAGCCTGCGTCCGACGGCAAGCCGATGTTCGGCGAGTGGGAAACGCTGGTGACGCTCGACGACGATGGGCAGATCCGGTTCCGCGGCGTGGTCACGGCGATGAGCTGGGACGGCGAGAACGGCACCTGGTCGATCACCGTGTCGAGCATGCCCACCTGCCTGTTCGAGACCCCGTACGAGGGTGAAGCCTGGTATGGGGCACAGGTCGACCCAGCGTCGATCGTGGCCCGCCTGGTCGCGCACGTGCAGTCGTTCCCCGACTCCGACCTCGGCCTGACCGTCGTCGGGTCGACCGCGGTGAAGGTGGGTTCGTTCTCCACCCAGCGCCGCATCGCCGCAGAGGTCGCGTACGACGCCGAGGTGAAGACGTACACCGCGGAGAACAAGACCCTCACCGGGCTCCGCGACATCCTCGCCGACACCCGGAAGACCGCCGCAACCCGGCGCACCGCACGCGCGACCGCGTCGCGAGCCGTCACCGCGGCGAAGAAGACGGTCACCGCAGCGAAGACCGCCCTCACCGCGGCGAAGAAGACGAAGGACCCGGCGAAGATCGCGGCCGCCCAGGCAGCCCTGAACCAGGCCAACACGACGCTCACCAGCAAGACCGCGGCGCTCAACGACGCGACCGCCAGCCTCAACAGCGCCAACGCCTTCGTGAAGTCGCAGAACGACGACGTCACCGCCCAGTCGAAGGTCGTCGCCGCGGCGAAGGCGGCGAAGGACAAGGCAGCCGACGCGAAGAGCGCCGCTCAGCAGGCGGAGACCGACGACGGCGGCGCGTACGCGCTCGAGCCGTGGGAGGCGAAGGACTGCGGGCAGCTGCTCAACGAGCTCGCCAAGTCCACACCGTTCGACTGGACCGAGGAGCACTACTGGGCGGGTGACCTCCCGCAGAGTCGGATCCGGATCGCGTACCCGCGCGCCGGCCGTCGACTCAGTGGACCCGATGACCCCACCTTCGTGCAGGGCGTCAACATCTCGGTCGCGCTGAAGCCAGCCACCAACGGCAGCGACATGGCGACTGAGGCGTACGGCATCGGTGCCGGTGATGGTGCCGGCGCGCTGCGCCGATCGATCCGCGTCTCCAACGGCAAGCTTCGCCGCGTCGCGACGTTCCAGGCGAAGGACGTGAAAACGAAGCAGGCGCTCGACGCGAAGCTCCGCGCCGAGCTCACCGCGCGGCAGAACGTCCTCGCCGTCGACAGCATCACCGTCCTCGACCACCCGAACTCCAAGCGGGGCACCTACCACGTCGGGGACGACATCTTCGTCCAGGGCGACGTCGCGCACCACGGCCGATTCGAGCTGTGGCACCGCATCGTCGCCATGAGCGAGACCACCGCCAACACCACCGAGCTCTCCCTTGAGCGCACGGACTCGTTCCTCTACGGCCAAGGAGTCGATGCATGAACTCGAGCGCCAAGATCGCCGCGCAGCTCCTCGACCACGAACGGCAGATCGCCCGGCTCGGGTCCGCGTCTCAGACCGCCAACACCACCATCGGCGGCGAGGCCGCTATCCCGCTCGCCGCCGTCGTCGCCGAAGAAGCCGCGACCAACGAAGCACTGCCGGTGATGCAGGACGACATCGCCTCTGCTGGCGACGCCGCATCGGACCTGCAGGACTCTCTCTCGGCGATGGAAGACGACCTCGACGCGCGCCTCGAGGAAGGCCGGGCAGAGCTCGAGGACGCTCGCGCCGAGATCGCCGACTCGATGCAGGACGTCGAGGACGCTTTCGGGCAGACCGTCGACGGGCTCTCCGAGGACGTCGAGACCGCGATCGTCGCCGCCGGCAGCGCGAAGACCGAAGCGGCCGCCGCCAGCGACGCTGCGCGGGACGCTGCGGGGCTCGCAGCATCCAAGGGCGAGACGATCACCCAGGTGTCCCCGCCGACCGGCTCCCGCGCCAACACCGCGAACCTGTGGATCGACAACTCCCAGACTGCCGCAGGTGTGCCGAAGAACCAGCCCAACCGGTACGGCCCGGTCACCATCCCGGATCCCAACGTCGTCGCACTGATCCTGCCGGCGGCGACCGCAAAGACCGAGACGGAGGTCATGCGGATCTCGGTCGCGCCGGGCGCGAGCACCCCGGTGGCCCTGACGCTGTCCGTCAGCATGAACCTCGCGAGCATCGTGAAGTCCAGCATCGCGCGACTCCGTGACGGCCTCACCGGGGACGTGCTCGCCTCCTACGTGTTCTCCGACAAGGGCGACAGCACGACCGGCAACCAAGAGACATGGACGCTGCCTGCGGGCTTCACCGCTACCCCGTCAGCATCAGTCCTGGTGCTGACGATCCAGTCGAACAACGCGAACTCCCCGGCGGTCTACTCCCTGCACCGCACGATCACCGCGAGCAACTGGCAGGCCATCACCGACCAGAAGGCGATCGACGCAGCAGCATCCGCCGCGACCGCAACCGCAGCAGCGGCCGCGGCGAAGGACATCGCCGACCAGGCCAACACCGCCGCCGGCGTCGCGAAGATCGCGGCCGACAACGCGAACACCGCAGCACTGCAGGCCGCCGGCATCGCGAACGGCAAGGGCAAGGTCATCCCGCAGGCGTCGAAGCCCACCGGCGCGAACGCCGCAGCGGGGAACCTCTGGATCCGGACGTCCGACAACACCCCTTGGGTCTACGACACGTCGATCCCAGACTGGGTGCAGGTCACCGACAAGAACGCCACGGATGCAGCAGCAGCAGCGGTCAAGGCGCAGCAGGACGCCACCGCCGCGACCAACGCCGCGAAGGCTGCCCAAGCCACCGCGGACAGCAAGCCGCTGATCCTGTTCTCCTCCACCGCGGGCCCTTCCGGGACTGCGCCGACGGGCACGATCTGGTTCCTCTGGGACCAGGCGAAGAACGTCGCCGGGCAGTGGCTGCAGTCGGGCACACTCGCGTCCCCGGTGTGGACGCCGCAGCAGATCCGCTCTGAGGTCATCGCGAACCTCGACGTCGCCAAGCTCACCGCCGGCAGCGCGGCCATCGCCGAGCTCGTCGCGCAGAAGATCGCCGCAGCGACCGGCAACTTCCAGACCGCGAACGTGTCGAACCTGTTCGTCACGTCCGGGGCGACGATGTCGCAGGCGGTCATCGACTACCTGTTCGTCAACGTCGTACAGGCGAAGAAGATCACCGCCGGCATGATCGACGTCAGCACTCTCAACGGTGTCGTCATCACCGGCGCGATCCTGCAGACGTCCGCCACCGGGAAGCGCGTCGTCCTCGCGAACAACGTCCTCACGTTCTGGGGTCTCAACGGCACGAACGCGGTCGCGGCCGGCGTGATCGAGGGTGTTCCGAACGGTGCCGACCGCGGCATGATCCAGATCCGCTCCGCCGTGAACAACACCGTCAGCATGCTCTTCGGCAACGTTGCGCTGCCGGTGGCTGGGTCCGTCGAGGCGTCCGGCGACACCATGTGGATCCAGGACATGTACGTCACCCGGCTGTGGGACTCCGGCACCGGGCTGCTCATCGGCGGATCCGCGGCCGGACCAACCACGATCCCCGTCGCTAGCGGATACACCGGCAGCGGAGCGAGCGCGGTCAAGAGCGGCACGCAGGCGTACCTGCAGGGACAGATCGGCACTTCCGGTGGCGGGAACCTCGGCTCGAGCGCCGCCAATATCGGCACGATGCCCGCTCCGTTCCAGCCCACGCAGCCGCAGATCTTCCTTGTCGCCGGTGCGGGCGGCTTCATCGCCCGAATCCAGATCGCGACGAACGGGGTCATCAGCTACTCGGTGGTCGCCGGAGTCTCCACGTACCTCCGACTCGACGCCGTCTCGTACCGCCTGTCCTGACCAGAAAGGCCCTCATGGCCACCGAAGACGAACTCACCCTCGACACGTCAGGTGCCGGGGATCCCATCCCCGACGAGCCGATCGTCGCGCCCCCGACCTACCCGGACACGACCGTCGGTTCGCTCATGCGTGACCGCGACACCGCCCGCCGCAACGCACAAGCAGCACGGGACCAGGTCGCGCAGTACCAGCGCATCGCGACCGAGGGTGACGCCCGCGCGGACGCCTTGCAGATCGCAATCGACGCGCTCGGCGGTGAAACCACCACCTAGCACCGCCCCGCCCCATCCGCTCCGCCGTCCCGCCCGGGGCGGCTTTTTTCATGAGGAGGCCACATGGTCGCCAAGTACAGCGTCCGAAAGTCCTCGTACGGGGACCTCCGCGGCGTCGAGCAGTTCGTCATGTCCCCTCGGATCGCGCTGCAGGTGCTGTCCGTCATGGTCGACTTCAACGCCTGGCAGAAGTCCCGCGGCGCGGTCGGTGCCCTGTCGGTCAACGAGGGCATGCGGTCTCGCGCTCGGCAGTCCTACCTGTGGGCCAACCGCTTCGTTCTCGGTGTCACCGTCGCGCTGCCGTTCACCTCGCTCCACGACGAGGTCCGACGCGGCAACGCGGTCGACTTCGGCATCACGATGCCGGACGGGTCGAACCGGGCGCTCACTGACCGCGAGTTCGTAAAGCTCCACGCGCTCGTCGAAGCACGCGGCGGCACGTGGACCGGTGCGAACTTCGGCGAGCCGTGGCACCACGAGATGGCGACCCGCACCGAACGCCTCGCCCCGTACCCGGACGCCGCCACCCGAGCCGCCAGCACCGCGGCGGACCTCGCCCCTGCACCCCCGCAGCCGACACCCACCGAACCCCTCAGGAGGATCCTCATGTCAGCAGCCGACACCCTCACCTACTTCCAGCGGAAGGACGACAAGACCGGCAAGCCGCAGGACACGTACTTCGTCGCCGGCCCCGGCCTCTTCGTCGACATCGTCCGCGACGGCAAGAAGACCTGGCTCGTCGACCGCGCCGGCATCGACGCCCGCACCATCCGCACCGTCCTCAACCGCGAGGGCGTCAAGGCCGTCGTGCTCGACGCCCGCGACTTCGACGAACGCCGCGCGGTCTACGCGTCGCTCGCCGAGGCGGCACAGGGGAAGGCAGTCTGATGGGCGACCACGAGATCACCAAGCTGCAGCGGTTCGAGGTCGACGCCATCTGGTACCGCCTGCAGCGGGTCCTCCGGACCGCGTTCACGACGATCCTGACGGGCCTCCCGATCGTCCCGCAGATCGTGCAGATCGTGCAGGGTCAGTGGCCGGCCGCGAGCGGGCTGACCGCTGTCGCCGTGCAGGCCGTCGCGATCAACGCGGCACTCACCGCGGTCATCGCGATCCCGAGTGTGAACCGGTGGCTGACCGTCATCGGCTTCGGTTCGGTCCCGCGCGCCGTCGCCAAGGAGACCGCGGCCGCGAATTCGCCGGAGCTGCAGCCTGCACGGTTCAAGCCGAGCGGCACCGACTACCGCACCGAGCAGGGCGACCCGAGCCCGACCGACGGCGCTGACAGCTGAGCATGGGCAACGGAACGGGGGTGGTCGCTGTGCAGCTGCTCCAATGGCTCGCCGCGGCCGCCCCCGACGCCACCGTCCCCGGCTGGTGGGAGTGGATCAGCGGATCCCTGTCCGTGTCGGACATCATCTCCGGCAGCGGCCTCGCGTTCATCGTCGGCCTCTTCGCCACCCGGAAGATCCTCACGATCGCGGACCACCGAGCACGCGTTGCCGACCTCGAGAAGTACTACGCCGCACTGCTCAAGGAGAAGGACGCCAGCGCCGCGGCGCTCGCCACGGCGGCCGACGCTCGGTACGACGAGATGCGCGAGTCCCGGAACTACTGGCGCGAAGCACACAACGGGCAGCGGGCCCGAGCCGAGAAGGCCGAGGACGGCGTCCGCGAGCTGGGCGTCGAGTACGCGCAGCTCTCCAACCACCTGCTGGGCTCCATCGAGCAAGCCGCCGAGGTAACGCCATGAACGAGCAGACAGCAGGACGCGAGGAAGCACGCCGTGCTCGCGACGAGGCCCGTTCCGCGGGCTACCGCCTCGACGCGCTCCTCGACGGCATCCGCAACGGGCCACTCGCGCAGATGCGGCAGAGTCGCGAGGAGAACCACTTCGCGCAGAAGATGCGCGCGATCATCCGAGGGGAACACTGATGGACGGCTGGTTCAACACCTGGGCCACGGCACCGGCGACGATCGCCGGCACATTCGCGCTGATGACCGCGGTGCTCTACGGCATCGGGTCAGGCTGGTACAAGTCGCTCCTCGGCATCGTGTTCTTCGGACTCTTCGTCGGCACGATCCCGGTGTTCCTGCTGGTGCTGCTGCGACGGGTCGCGGCGACCATCGCCGCGGGCGGTCCTTCGAGCTCCGGCGACGGCTTCGGCCTGCTGGCGTTCGCCGTGTACACCTTCGCGGCGATCGTCTGGGTGGCGGTGTTCTTCACCATCCTCCGCGAGCGCAGTGCCGATCCCGCGCCCGTCCCGCCCGTCCCGCCCGTCGATCGCCGGCGCTGACCCACGGCGAGCGCCACCAGTACGAACGAGAGCCCCGCAGACCATGAAGGTCTGCGGGGCTCTCTCGTCGTTCCCCCAGGTCAGTAGACGTTGAACTCGGTGACCACGGGTACGTCGTTGGAGCCGCCAACGGTGCATTCGGCGGTGCCGGATGCTGTGGCGTCGTACGCGTTGGTGACGTCGGCTTCGAACTTGACGAAGTAGTGGTCGCCTTGGTTCTCGCTCGCGAGGACGCCGAGGAAGACGTGTCCCTTCCAGCCGTAGGGGAACTGCTGGTCGCCGTACCGATCGCAGGCGGTGAGTGCGTGGGCGGAGTCGAGGCCGGCGGCTGTGACGTCTGGATCGGCTTCGGGTGCCGTCGTCGCGGTCGCGGAGGGTGAACTCGTCGCGGCCTTCTTCTTCTTGACGGTGAGGGTAATCTTCTTCCCCTCCTTCACCTTCTTGCCAGCCTTGACGCTCTGCTTCGAGACCTTCCAGTTCGACTCGAGGAACACCGGCCCGGCGGACTTCGGCTTCGCCTTGAGCTTCACCTTGAATCCGAGATCCTCGAGCTTGTCACGGGCGTCGTCAGCGGACTGACCGGTCACCTTCGGCGTCTTCACCTTGTCGGCCGCGTGCGCGGTCGTCGCGCCGCCGAGCACCAATCCGAGGGCAACAAGCATCGCGAAGAGACCCCGCAGCAGATCACGCCCACGTGTCGATCGCTGAGTGTCCGTCAAGGTCGTCATGCGGACATCATGCCCCACCGGAGCGTCGCCGCCATCACCCCCGTTTGCGTCGGCTCAGACAAGGCTCCGTCATTGCCGCCCAAAGTTTACGGACGGACCTTGACTGCATCTCGCCACACCCACGCGCAGTCGGCCGCCTGTCCGAACCCCCACTCGACCAGCACGGCGCGCTCCGTGTAGGCAATGACGTGCGCCTCGACCTCGAGGATCCGGTCCGGGAACTGCAACCAAGCGAAGACGGGGTCCGACGGCACGACGTCGTAGTCGGGCCCTCCTCGCGCCGCCTCAGGAAGCGAGAACGCCGAGCGGAGTGCCCACCGATCCCGGCGTCTACGTGCCATCAGTCTCGACGTGGTGCCAGCGTGCGTCGGCTCACACTCGAGCGCGGCACCCATGCGCGCTGCAGTCGCCCCTGCCAGGCGATCTCGGCGTACACGGCAACATCGGACTGGGCTACGGCGAAAGCTTTAACTCTCGGGAGCTCGCCGATCGGGTCGAAGACCAGGTGGTCAATCCACACGGGCTCCGGAGCATCGAGCGCTGCAGGCTCACCAATCTCGTCGAGCGGCAACGACTCGGCAGCGTAGACGGGAACGTCCTGATGCTCGGGTGGTGCCCACTTGTACTCGGCCATGCAGTGATGCTGCCGCCTCCCGCCGACATCAGGCGATGGGCAAGCCGACAGCATCTGTCGCACTACTGGCGCACTTCCCGCAGATTCTGCGACTGCCAACCTTCCGGGATCGAGGTTAGGTAGGCCTTCAGCGCTGCGTCGTAGTTCGCACCGGTCGCCTCGTGTGGCTTCGTCGCGGTCGACCGGGCCCGGGCCTTGATGGTGGTCTCCCCCGTCGCCTTGCTCGTGACCGTGTTCGCCTGCTGCAACTCGAATCCCTCGAGGTTCAGCCCGGCGATCGCGGCCTGCCTTGCCTCGCTGATGTTGTCGCCGCTGCCTTCGGACTCCTGCGTTTCGGTTGACCGGAGAGTGCCTACTACTTTCGTCACCCGCCCAGTATCGCGCGACGCCGCTCACTCGGCTGGCGAGCATCAATCAAGTCGGACGGCCTTCATAGCTCCGCCACTGCCCGCGCGGTGTCGATCGCAGCTACCCAGTCAAGGTTCGCGTCGGTGGCTGCAGCGTGGAACTTCACGCGGCCACGGACTGCGGTTTCCGTGTTCGTGAACAGTCTGTTGTCTAGCCCCACAATCAGCGTTGCAACGGCGTCCTGGAGGCTCCGGTAGGCATCTAGGTCTTGCGCTTCGAGTGCGGTCACGAGCTTGCCTGCCGCCGAGGCGGCGGACTTGCGGGCTTCTGGCGTGGACTGATCGGCGTGTGAGACAGCCCACGTGTGGAGCGCGGCCATGAGCACCGCGGCTTCGTCATGGGCTGGGCCTGAAAGCGCCGCGATCCGTGTGTATCGATTCGCCGCCATTTCGACGAGACCTTCGGACTCGAGCCGGGCAATCGCTTCACGCACGGGGGTGCGCGAGACACCAAGCCAGCTCGTGAGCTCCTCGTCGTTGAGGCGTTCCCCCGCCTCCAGCGTGCCGTTCTCAATGGCGTTGAGCATCTGTTCGTAGACGACGTCGCGGAGGAGCCGGCGGGGACCCTGGCTGGTCGGGGACTTCGGTACAGGCATGCGGTGATCGTATCCCGGATATCACGGTCGCAGTGATCAACGCGCGCTCGAGGCGTCCCTGCCGAATCCGGACCTCAGCATCCAAACCCTTGTGTGCACTGCTGTGTGCACCTTGGACGCGAAGAAGCCCCGCTCGGCAGACCCTGGGGCCATGCTGAACGGGGCTTTCTGCGGAGCCGCCTGTCGGAATCGAACCGACGACCTATTCATTACGAGTGAATCGCTCTACCGACTGAGCTAAGGCGGCGCACACTCCATGTCCGGAGTGGCACGAGCAATGACTATACAGGTTCAGACGAGTGAACGCGAAACCAGCACGCCGAGCTCGGCGAAGGACCGTTCGAGCTCGTCGACCAGGTGTGTCCCGGCTTCGGAACCCGACCACTCCCACCATGCGTGGCGCAGGGCGGCGAGGGCGACGATGGCCGCGAGACCGGCGCGGCGACGAAGCGCCTCAGGGTCCGCGGCGAGCTCCGGGTCGGCGTCTTCGAGCCGCCGTGCGACGGCCGCCTGCAGCTCCGCCTGGAACTCCTTCATGGACGCCATCCGACGGCTGAACAGCTCCGGGTTCGCGCGGAGGACCTGCTGACGCTCCTCGATGAGCCCGCGCTCCTCGATCAGTTCGCGCGTGGAGTGCACGAGGAGCGTGCCGATGTCCGCGAGCAGGTCACCGCTCGGACCACCGTCGACGAACGCCTGCAACGCCGCGTCGTCGGGCAGCTGCGGGTCGTCCCCGAGGATCGCCTGCTCCTTGCTCGGGAAGTAGTTGAAGAACGTCCGCGGCGAGACGTCGGCTCGCCGGGAGATCTCGTCCACCGTGACCGCGCCGAGGCCGTCCTCGAGGGCGATCCGGAGCGCAGCCTGCTGGATGGCGCGCCGGGTGGCGCGGCGCTTCCGTTCGCGCAGGCCGGGTTCAGCGTCGGGCATGCCGTGATTGTCGCACGCCGTGCCTCAGCGGCGGGCGCGGGCGATGGTGACGAGCAGTGCTTCGAGCGCCAGGAGTGCCGCCACGTTGGCCGCGATGCGCTGGCGCGCCAGGGCGACGGCGTCGAGGACCTCGAGCGCGGCAGCGGGCGGTGTCGTCGGCAGCGCGTGCTCGAGCTGGTCTCGCATGGCCAGGTTGACCGGTTCCGCCGGGGCTCCGAGCCCCAGCAGGAGCAGGTCGCGGTACAGCGAGGAGACGTCCACCAGGATCCGGTCGAGGCCGTCGCGCAGGCTCCGGGTCGCACGGCGTTTCTGATCGTCCTCGAGGGCGCGGAGCTGCGACCGGAGCGCCGGCGGGATCGTCCCGCCGGGTTCGACCCCGAGCGAGCGCAGGGCCGCGTCGCGCTCTTCGGAGTCGCGCTGCTCGGTGATGGACTTGGCGTCTTCGTCGGCGACGGCGAGGAGCTCGGCGGCCGCCATGACGGCGTCACCCACGCTCCGCACACCGAGCACGGTCGTCAGGGTCCGGCGGCGGCGGTCACGTGCGGGCTCGCTCGTGGCCAGGCGCTGCGCCATGCCGATGTGGCTCTGCGCCTGACGAGCAGCATCCATCGCGAGGGCGCGGTCGACACCGGTCCGGGCGACGAGCAGATCGGCGACGGACTCGATGCCGGGCACGCGCAGACGGACCGAGCGGACGCGCGACCGGATCGTCGGCAACAGGTCGGCTTCACTCGGGGCGCAGAGGATCCAGACCGTGCGCTCCGGGGGTTCCTCGAGCGCCTTGAGCAGCAGGTTCGAGGTGCGCTCGGTCATGCGGTCGGCATCCTCGATGATGACGACGCGGTAGCGCCCGACCGACGGCGAGTAGTACGACGAGGTGACGAGCTGCCGGATCTCGTCGATCGTGATGATCACGCGCTGGGTCGTGAGCACCGAGACGTCGGGGTGGG